>JACCDI010425279.1_pt1 | contig 13222 bp, 13 predicted proteins | sample 7442791 | NCBI WGS metagenome assembly JACCDI01 (sample SAMN15323434, study PRJNA562643) | freshwater metagenome | isolation source: river surface water | place: USA:Blue River Watershed | collected 2017-08-15
CCCGATCAATTGGCCGCCTTGCCTATGCCCATTTTGTTGCTGTCGGGTGTCAACACGCAGCCAGTTCATAAGGCCATCTTTGACAATGTGGTTGCCGCCATGCCTAATGCCAAAGCTTTGCGAGTGGCAGGTGCCGGTCATGGTGTTAGCCGAGAGCAGGCCGATTATTTCAACCAAACGGTACTCGCGTTTTTGGGCGTAAACATAGACTGTGCAGTGACAAATTGAGTTCTGAACAGTGATCAAAATAGAGGAAGTCATGATGAGCAATCCACCCCTTTGTGAATTTGCCTATGAAGCCATCGTCGACATTGCCGATGTTCAAAACTTGGGTCAAAGTTTGCAAGGTCAGCGATTTATTGTGAATATTTTGGGGGGTGAATTCAGCGGTCCACGCATGAAGGGGAGAGTACTTCCAGGGGGTGCTGATAGACAGTTGCTAAGACCTGATGGTGTCAAAGAACTGGATGCCCTTTATGAAATGCAAACAGACGATGGCGCTGTGATCACGGTTCACAATCAGGTTGTGGTTGATATGCCCATCCCAGAGCAGCGTTATGCGCGCTCTGTGGTGAAGTTTCGTGCCCCTGCGGGTCCATACGAGTGGCTCAATCGGCGTGTTTTTGTGGGCACTTTAGAGTCTTTAAAGCCGGCAAAAAACGCTGTGAAAATTACGGTGTTTCAACTGAATTGAAAGATTTGTGCCATCTCTTTAGGTTTGAAAACCTTCCAACACATTGACTGTATTGACGCCAAACTCAGCCACCGCATAGCCACCTTCCAACGTCAGCAAGGTGGGCAGTCCAAGTGAGGCCAAGGCACCACCTACCGTCACATAATTTTCGGATTTCAATTTAAAGCCACTGATTGGGTCGCCTTCGTAAGTGTCCAAACCCAAAGGCACAATGAGCGCTTGGGGTGCATAGTCACTGATCACTTGCAGTGCCAAGTTCAACGTGGCATACCAGTCTTCAAAGCCAGTGCCTCTGGGCAGGGGTAAATTCAAGTTGAAACCTTCACCTTCATTCGAGCCCCGTTCGTCTGCATGCCCTAAAAAGAAGGGGTACTCCGTGAGCGGATCGCCATGAATGGACACTGTGTAAACATCACGGCGTTCGTCAAAGATAGCTTGTGTTCCGTTGCCGTGGTGATAGTCAATGTCTAGGATGGCTATTCGCTCAATGCCTTGAGCCTTTAGGTGTTCAGCTGCAATTGCGGCGTTGTTCAAAAAGCAATAGCCACCCATGTATGCTGCACCTGCATGGTGACCTGGAGGGCGAGTTAAGGCCACAGTGGCCCGTTCGCCATCTATCAGTGCTTGAGCGGCCGCCACTGCACAGGCTGCCCCTTCGCGCGCAGCAGCCCAGGTGCCAGACATCAAGGGGGTGCCGGCATCAAAAGCGTACTGCCCCAGCTTTGCGGCAAAGTTCAGGGGTGGCTTGTCCATTCTGAAGGCGTGCTTGCCAGGCAGTGGCCATACAGAGGGCAGGGCGTCGCGGTTTGCATTGTCTGGATTCAGTTGAACCCATTTCGACCATGCGGTAGATAAAAATGACAAGTAATCAGAGGTATGGACCCTCCGTAGCGCAGCGTCCAAATCTAAATGAGAGGGCGGCTGCAGCATTTCCCCCACGGGCCGCTTTGCCAGCTCTTGGATGACATGGTCCAGGCGCTGCGGTACTTCATGGCAATCGACCAATTGCCCGCGAAACATCTCTTGTTGACCACGGTGCAATTGGTGGTGTTGGTTGCAGAAAATTTTCAAGGGTTCTTCCGATCACTAAAGTGCTAGGGTTGTTCAGTGCTTTAAACTGACTCATAACTTAGCATATCTTCCATGAACATTAACGCCGATACCAGTCAACGAGTTGTGATCAATCATCATGAATTGCCTTGGATTGCCAGTCCTGAATCTGGCGTTTTGAGAAGAATGTTGGCCCGTCAAGGCGACGAAGTGGCCAAGGCAACATCGATTGTTCGCTATCAGCCGGGATCAAAGTTTCAATCGCATACCCACGATGGCGGTGAAGAGATTTTCGTATTGGAGGGCGTGTTCAGTGATGAATCAGGCGACTACGCTGCTGGTACTTACATTATGAATCCACCAGGCTCGGCACATGAGCCCTTCAGTGACTTAGGCTGCACTCTTTTTGTCAAGTTGCGACACCTGGGTTCAGACCAAGTAGAGCGAGAGGTGGTTGATACAAATTCGGCAACTTGGTATCAAGGCATGGTGCCAGGCTTAACGGTCATGCCCTTGATGCAACAGGGTAGTGGGTCAACTTTGGTGAAGTGGGCACCTTCTACCTATTTCAATCCACACAGACACTTTGGGGGTGAAGAAATCTTTGTGATTGAAGGTGTCTTTGAAGATGAGCATGGCCGTTACCCTGCCGGGACCTGGATCAGGAGCCCTCACATGAGTCTTCACAAACCGTTTAGCAAAGAAGGCTGCACGATCTTTGTCAAAACAGGGCACCTTCTGGACTAGGCAACGACGATCAGTTCTTAGGGCGCATTTATTTCCAGTCAGGCCAGCAAGTAGTCTGCTTACGGATTCATCGCCAACAAAACAAACGCAGTGCCAGCAATGCTCATCGCGCCTGCCGTTGCGAGCAGTTTGGCATCGCGCTTGTTTTTCCTTCTGAACTCATACCAAGCGGCATAAAAAACCGCTAATGAGATTGCCACAACGCCCAATGCGTAGTGAGGTGTTTCCATATCAATCATGCTTGCCACCCATGCCAAATGTTGTTTGTGTTGCTCATGATGCTTTTCTCCTTTTTTCGAGATGTCACGGGGGAAAGGTAAGTGTTCCTTGAATTCTAAAAAAGCAGATAATTGTGTAAATTCACTCCTAAAAAAACTGATCATGAGCACGACGTTTAACTACAAACATCTGTATTACTTCTGGGTGGTGGCCAAGGAAGGCGGTATCTCCAGGGCTGCCGAGAAGTTGGACATGGCTGTTCAAACAGTGAGCGCGCAGGTCAGAGAGTTGGAAAAATCTTTGGGCTATGCCTTGCTCAAACCGGCTGGACGAGGCTTGGTTTTAACGGAGGCTGGCATTGCAGCCATGAAACAAGCCGATCTCATTTTTCAACTGGGTGAATCCTTGCAGTCCTTGGTGAGGGATGCGGGCAGCACACCTGCAGTTCGCCTGACAGTGGGTATTTGTGACAGCCTGCCCAAGATGGTGGCCCATCGCTTGTTGATGCCTGTCATTGAGGTTCCCAATTTGAAGCTCATGTGTTTGGAGGGTGAGCTGGAAGACTTGCTAGGCGATTTGGCCCTGCACCGTTTGGATGTGGTGTTGTCTGACAAGCCAGCGCCCAACAATCCCAACATCAAGCTTTATAGCCATGGCTTGGGCGAAACAACGATGGCTTGGTTTGGCTCTGCCAAGATGGTCAAGAAAGCGCACAAAAACTTTCCTGAATGTTTGGCGACGGTGCCTGTACTACTGCCTACCAAGCACACCGCCGTACGCGATCGCATTGACCAGTGGTTTGATCAGCGCGCCATCAAACCCCACATTGTGGGTGAGTTTGAAGACAGTGCGCTTTTGAAGACTTTTGGTGCCAACGGTATGGGGGTGTTCCCTGCGGCCGAGTGTGTTCAAGAAGATTTGAAAGCCCAGTACGCAGTGCAGCGGCTAGGCGCCTGCGAGGGGGTCACTGAGCATTTCTATGCCATTGGCACAGAACGCAAAGTGCACCACCCTCTGGTTCAACAGCTTCTCAAGCAGAAGCTGTCGGCTTAGTCTTTTTAATTCTCTGGCTTGGCAGTCTTCACACTCAACACCATGGTGATCGCCAAGATGCCGATGACCACACCCAAAGACACCATCACTGGAATCTTGTAGACATCAATCAAACACATTTTGGTGCCAATGAACATCAGAATAACGGCCAGACCGTAGTTCAAAAGGTGGAATTTGTTGGCAACAGAAGCCAGCAAGAAGTACATGGCGCGCAAACCCAAAATAGCAAAGACATTGCTGGTCAACACGATGAAGGGGTCGCTGGTGATGGCAAAAATAGCGGGAATTGAATCCACAGCAAAAATGACATCAGTCAGGGCAATCAAGCAAATCACCATGAACAAGGGCGTGGCCACTTTCTTGCCATTCTCCAAAGTCCAGAAGTTTTCGCCGTCGTAGTTTTTGCTAACTGGGATGAGCTTGCGCAACAGTTTCAGTGCTGGGTTGTCATCCAAATTGGGTTCTTTGCCAGCTGCCCACCACATTTTGATGCCCGTCAAAATTAAGAAGGCGCCGAACACATAAAGAATCCAATGGAATTCTGCGAGCAACCAGCCACCGACCAAAATCATGATGGTGCGCAAAACGATGGCACCCACAATGCCAATCATTAACACCCTTTTCTGGAAATGAGAGGGCACGGCAAAGTAGGTGAAGATCAACAGGAACACAAAGATGTTGTCGACCGCCAAGGACTTCTCAATCAGGTAGCCCGTGAGAAATTCAAGCGATTTGGTATTGGCAATTTCTGTGGAGCCTGTGGTGTCTTTGACGGCCCACCAGAAAAGACCATTGAATAAAAAGCTCACGGCAATCCAGATCAAGGACCAATTCAAGGCTTCTTTGACGCCTATGTCTTGGGCACCTTGTTTGCGAAGCACAACAAAGTCAATGAACAGGGACACAAGGACGATCACGCCAAATGTGATCCAAAGCCATAAAGGTGCAATAGTCTGCATGGTGGTCTTCTTAATTTGTTGTTGATATTAAGAGCAAGATGCTCCCGAAGTCCCCAGAGTGTAGTCTTAGTAATTCTTGTTTAATCTGAAAAAAACATATTTTTAGTTCGAAAAAACAAGAATGTTGATGTGAGTTTTCCAGACAAACGGCACGTCAAATTCCCCCTTTGGTGATGCGATTTTTGAAGTGCTGTCCCCTTACTCTGGTAGCACACCAATCTCTTTCACGATGGACTGCCACCGGGCAGATTCATTGCGCAAGAAAGCACCCACAGCTTCCACATTCATGCTGCCGTCCACCAATGGGCCAATGGTGGCAATGCGATCCGCTACTTCTTTGTCCGCTAACAAGGCATTGATGTCGCGATTGGTGCGCTCAATGGCAGCGGCCGGTGTACCCGTCGGCGCCACCACCGCAAACCAGCCCACCATGTCAAAGCCTGGGAGTCTTTCAGACAAGGCAGGGACGTTTTCCCAGCCTTGCACTCGCTTGGCCGACGTAGTGGCCAGGACGCGCAGCTTGCCTTGTTTCACCAGGGGTGCGGTGCTAGCCAAGTCGGCCACCATGGCATCCACATGGCCGCCCATGAGGTCAGTGGTACCTTGTCCAACGTTGGCATAGGCCACCAGGTTGGCGCCTGCAGCAGCACGCGCGTTGAACAAGCGCGCAATCATGCCGCTGAAGGTACGGGGACCTTCGTTGCCGATGCTCAATTTGCCACCTGAGGCCTTTGACTTTGCAATCAAGTCATCGAGGCTGGTAATAGTGGCGTCACCTTTGACCAGTATTGCAAAAGGGCTGCGTGCAATGAAGGCCACAGGCACAAAGTCTTTGTTGGTGTCGTAAGGTAAAGTTTTGAACAACAAAGGGTTGGTGATCAACGCTGCGGTGGTGGCAAAGTAAAACGAACTGCCATCGGGTGCAGATCGTGCAGCAGCCAATGCACCAATGGTGTTTTGGCCACCTGGTTTGTTGTCAATCACCACAGCTTGGCCCCACAATTTGGCCAGTCGGTCTGACAAAATGCGCGCCACATTGTCTGGGCCAGAGCCAGGGGGCTGAGACAAGGTCCACTTGATAGCTTTGTCGGGCCAGCTTTGCGCTAGCGCACTGGCCATCCATGAGCCTGCGGCAAATAGCAAAGATGCTTGGGTGAAGTGTCTTCTTTTCATGGGTTTGTCTCCTCTTTCATTCATTGTTGTTGTTGCTGCCAATGCTCAAACAGTTGCTGCGCTTCTGATTCAGTGTTTGCGCTGCCGTATACATATTGATCGGGTCGCACCAAAGCACCGTGCACGCCATGTCGGTGCATCCAAATGGCAACGACCCCCTCTGACTCTGGCTGCCTGGATAAGTCCAATGACCGCATACTTGCTGGCGCAGTAAAGTTCAAGGCGCCATCCGTGATCCAGCGCCATCCATGCCCCAAGGCGTGGTCCATCAATTGACCATTGTGCAGCCGGGGCTGTGGAAACAGCGTGCCAGCACCGGGACTTGCGTGGCGTAAGCCAGTGCTTAAAGCTGGCAAGATATCTTGCCGAGGGGTATCTTTCACAATGCCGCCACAATCTGACAACAATTTGCGATCGCGTTCACGGGCTTTTTCAACATCTCTTTCACAAATGACAGCGCCCACCCCCTTGATGCGGGTGGTCAATTCACGCACATGGGCTTTGCGTTCTTGGCCATAGCTGTCGAGCAGATGGTCGGCAGCCTGGCCTTTCAATTCGCCCTTTAAAACGCTGCTCATTTTCCAAGCCAAGTTGGCAACGTCGCGCACCCCTTGGCACATGCCTTGACCTAAAAAAGGGGGTTGCATGTGCGCTGCATCGCCTGCTAAAAACACACGGCCTTCGCGCCAACGTTCTGCCACCAAGGCATGGAAGCGATAGCTGCTTTGTCGCCACAGTTCACCATCTTCGGGCGTCAACCAACGCTTCAGAAATTCCCATGTGGCTGCTGGCGTTGCTGCCTTTGCGGGATCTTCGCCTGGCTTTAAGCTAATCTCCCAGCGTCGATGATTTTTGGGGCCAATGACCAAAGTGCAAGGGCGATCGGGCTCGCAAAACTGCACGCTGGTTTTGGGCAGCTTGGCCAGACCTTTGTCATTGACCAGAACGTCCACCACCAGCCAGGGTTCGTCAAAATCTAAATCTTCAAAACCGATGCCGAGGTCGCTTCGAACGCTGCTGGCGCCGCCATCACAGGCCACAGCGTACTGCGCGCGCACTTGTTGACCGTTGTCATAACGCAGGGTGACCCCTGTTTCATCTTGTTCAAATTGCGTCATGCCCAAGCCCAATGCTATGGTGACATGGGGCATGCTTGAAAGGTTGGCGCGCAAAACGCGCTCAACCGAGGGTTGCGAAAAAACCACCGACGGTGTGTAGCCTTGCGGGAAGGGAGGTTGCACCATGGTCATGCGGCGGATCAATTGTCCATCCACACCAAAAAATTCAGAATTGGTGAAGGGCTCTATGAAGGGCATCACTTGATCAATGACGCCCAATTGTTGAAACACGCGCAATATTTCGTGGTCCAGTGCAATGGCGCGAGGTATTTCATAAACACCTGGCAGGCGATCACAAATATGAACGGTGTGCCCAGCCTGCCCAAGCAGGGATGCCAGCACCACGCCAGCGGGACCACATCCCACAATGGCAACATCAACTTGAGAACTTGTTTCAAACGACATGTTATTCGGCTTGTATGCCAGCTAGAGCAATGGCTTTTTTGTTGGTGGCGATGTCTTTTTCTAAGAAGCGTCTAAATTCAATGGAATTGGAGGCCGTCGGTACAGCGCCATTGGCTTCAAAGGCGTGAAGGATGTCGCGAGCTTGCAAAGCTTTTTGAACAGCCTCTGCCAAAGCTACCGAAAGGGCGGATGGCAAACCTTTGGGGGCCAAAAGTCCAATCCATCCTGCGAATTCAAATCCCGGCACTGTGGTGGCCAACGAGGGGGCATCGCCCACATTGGTAGCGCCTATTGGCAAGCTATGACCCAACAAGCGCAAGCGATTGCCAGCGACCAAAGACATGGCGGCGGGGGCAGGCGTGAGCACCCAATCCGTTTCACCAGACACAACGGAGGCAACGCCCTGGCTACCGCCTTTGTAGGGTACATGCAGTGATGTGAAGCCTGCTGCTGATTGAAATGCCAAACCGGCCAAATGACTGGCAGACCCGATACCCGCGGACGCCATATTGCTTTTGTCACCTTTGCTTTTGGCGTAGGCAATGAGGTCTTTGGTGGACTTCACTGGCAAGCCAGGATTGCAGACCAATACATTCGGTAACAAAGCCACAAGGCTGATCAATTCAAAATCTAACAGGGGGTCATAGCGCGCAGCTTTTTGCAGGAGGGGTGCGGTAGAAATGGCTGTGGTGGAGCCAATCAACAAAGTGTAGCCATCCGGTGCTGCAATGCGCGCGGCCTCTGCACCCAAAGCACCCGCCGCACCGGCTTTGTTGTCTGCCACTGCAGGCTGCTGCAATGACTTGGCCATCTCGTTCATTAACAATCGACCGATGGTGTCGACCGAGCTGCCAGGCGCGTTGGGAATGATGAATTTGACTGGCTTTTGAGGCCAATTGCCTGCAGCTTGCAATGGAAAAGTGGCCGCCAAAGCCGGTGATAAATCGATGACTGAAAGGCTTGCTGCAAGGAGTGTTCTTCTAGACAAATGCATGTTCAGTCTCCGGTCATGAATGGCTTGGCTGTTAGTCTAAGTGAGGCATGAACAGCACTCTGCGCTGTGCTTCTTTGAGATGGTCGGTGGGCATTTGTCCAATGCCCCATTGGTCGATGCGACCTGGGGGCCAAGTCCAATCTTCAGGCCGGCCTGCTTGGTAGGTGTCATCTATTTGCTCGACCTCTGCGGTGTACTCAATGACGATGCCAAAGGGGTCGACAAAATAATTGAAGGCATTGTCGCCAGGACCGTGTCTGCCAGGTCCCCACTGTGGTGGCAGACCTTTGTCTTTCAGGCGGCCACCACCGCGCATCACGGCGTCTAGTGTGGGCATTAAAAAGGCCACATGATTCAGCGCATCGTTGTCTGTGTCGCCCAATGCGATGGAGTGATGGTCGTTGTCGCAATTCATGAAAGCCATGATGCGTGTTCGGTCGGCCAGCACAAAGCCCAGCGCTTTTTCAAAGAAGACCCGAGTTTCTTCAACCGCATGACTGTTCAGTACAGCGTGCGCTAAGCGAATTGGCTCGTCTTGCGGCACGGGCGTTTCGTTGGGGAGTTGAGCATCGCCATGGACAATTTCAATGCGGCGGCCGTCTGGGTCGCGAATGACCAGGACTTGTCCGCCTGCTGGGTCAGAGGCCTTCCCCGTACGCTCAATGACGCCACCGGCCGCCACCGTGGCATGCGCAATGTCATTCAATGCACTTTCGCTGCGTGCACGCAAAGTAACCAAGCGGATTTGAGGCGTGCCAGCGGCTTCATGCAAAGAAAGCAAGTGATGGTCGCAGCCACTTCCTTTCAGATAAACCACGCCTGGTGCTTGCGCAATGATTTTTAAGCCCCAGGTTTGGGTGTAAAAAATTTCAGCGGCTGCCAAATCGGGCACAGTCAGAGACACGCTTCTTAAGGCAGAGATCCAAGGAGATTTCATAGGAGGTGATGGTTGGCTTTACTTAAAGGTGATGCAAACCTGCAGCTTCAATGCCTGCTATCACAATTTCTTCGTCTTCATCGCCCGTACCCCCCGAAGCCCCAACGGCTCCGATCACTTCACCCTGCGCATTGGTGATGAGCACTGCCCCGATTTGTGGAATGAAGGGGTGCTGTGCGTTGGTCGCGATGGTGCTGAAAAATGCAGGGAGATCTTTGGCTCTGAGCGCCAAAGCACGACTGTTGGAACCCATGCCAATGGCAGCGCCTGCCTTGCCATGCGCAATGTCCAAGCGCAAGGCACTGGCACCGTCTTCACGTGCGGAGGCGATGGTTTGCGCTGCAGTGTCGACCACCACCACACCCATGGGTTTGTATGACTTTTGACGGGCTGCAGCCAAAGCACCCGACAAGATGGATTGCGCTTGCGATAAATTGAGGGGGTTCATGAGCACTCCAAAGCGACATGGGCCATTGATTGGCATTGATTGATGTTATTTTGCACCCTAAGCGAGCAGAAAAGCATTAGACATAACCCGATAGAGAAGCACGTTCCTCAACTTTCCTTGTAAATTCTTTTATAGTCTAGAAAACGTGCACTTGCACAGGCTCATCATTTTTTTCACTGACCGAGACAACGCCATGAAACTCATTAGCTTTTTACTCAATCAAACGGCCTGCTACGGTGCGGTTCATGGCAACCGAGTGCTCAATTTAACGCCCATTCTGGGCGACCAAGCGCCTGACCTCAAGACGCTGATTGCGAAAAAAATGTTTGCCCAAGCTGCCGAAGCTTTGAGCAAGCACACGCCCGATTTGATCTATGAGGATTTGCATTTATTGCCCGTCATTCCCAACCCCGAAAAAATCTTGTGTGTTGGTTTGAACTATCACGACCACGTCAAAGAAACAGGCCGTGATTTGACAGAAAAGCCAGCAATTTTTTCTCGTCTGAATACCTCGCAAGTGGGTCATGCGCAAGACATCATGCGCCCCCCTGAGTCACATCGACTGGATTACGAAGGTGAGATTGCCATCATCATTGGTGAAGGTGGCCGACGCATTTCTGAAGAAGACGCGTGGAAACACATTGCGGGCTATGCCTGCTACAACGATGGCTCTGTGCGCGATTGGCAAAATTTCACCACGCAGTGGACGGCAGGTAAGAACTTCTGGCGCACGGGTGGTTTTGGTCCTTGGATGGTTACGGCCGATGAAATCCAACCGGGTCAAAAGCTCACTTTAAGCACTCGCTTGAACGGTGTCGAGCTGCAGCGTGCCACTACCGACATGATGATTCACAGCATTCCCCGTCAAATTGCGTACATCTCTACCTTTACCCCCCTAGAGCCCGGTGATGTGATCGTGACTGGAACACCGGGCGGTGTGGGTAACAAGCGAACACCGCAGGTGTTTATGAAGCCTGGTGATGTCGTAGAAATTGAAGTCGATGCCGTGGGTATTTTGCGCAACACCATCAAAGATGATGTTGCCTAAACTTCAAAATTAAACGCCTACAGCGCCTTTTGCCATCAGCTTTTGGGCCACCTGAATACCCAACTGGGTGGCCACTTCCAGCGCATTGGCGTTTTGCGCATCAAGGGAACATTGCGCCGATGCTTCAATGAGCGGTGCATGGCTATTCATGGGGTCGCCCCATGCAGCCACAATCGACAACCGCCCATTGTTCAAAGTTGCATGTGCTGCCAAAGGCATGGAGCAACTGCCACCCATGGTGCGGCTCACGCCGCGCTCGGCATACACCGCAATGGCTGTTGGGGTGTCATTCAAGGATGACAATATTTGCGCCAGTTCGGGCCTGTTGTCGCAAATCTCAATGCCAATGGCACCTTGACCTGCTGCGGGCATCATCTTGGCAAGGTCGAAGCTGTGCCTGATTCGTTCTGACAAACCCAAACGCTTCAGGCCGGCAGTGGCCAACACAATACCGGCATATTGACCTTCATCTAGCTTGCGCAGACGCGTGTCTAAATTGCCGCGCAGTGGTTCAATTTTTAAGTCGGGCCTAAGCGCATGCAACAACACCGTTCTTCTTAAGCTAGAGGTGCCCACCACAGCGCCCTGCGGCAAGCTCTCCAAACTGTCGTAATTTGGCGAGACCCAAGCATCGCGCGGATCCTCGCGTTCCAGAATACATGCCAAGGCAAAGCCAGGTGGCATATCCATGGGCACATCTTTCAAGGAGTGCACAGCAATGTGCGCAGAGCCATCAGCCAGCGCCACTTCTAATTCCTTGATGAACAAGCCTTTGCCGCCAACCTTACTTAAGGGTTGATCCAGAATTTGGTCACCCATGGTGGTCATCCCCAGCAGTGACACTTCGTGACCCTGAGCTTCAAGCAATTGCTTCACATGGTGGGCTTGCCAAAGTGCAAGACGGCTTTCGCGTGTGGCAATGGTAATTTTGCTAGACATGTGTGAATAACTTTAAGATAAAGACTTTAATTTCTTGGCCGCATCGATGGCAAAGTAAGTGAGGATGCCATCTGCACCTGCCCGCTTGAAGGCCAGCAAGCTTTCCATCATCACGGCATCGTGATCAAGCCATCCGTTTTGCGCAGCTGCTTTGAGCATGGCGTACTCCCCCGACACTTGATATGCAAAGGTGGGCACTTTGAATTCATCTTTGACGCGTCGCACAATGTCGAGGTAGGGCATGCCAGGCTTGACCATCACCATGTCTGCGCCTTCAGCAATGTCCAGCGCCACTTCGCACAGTGCTTCGTCCGAATTGCCTGGATCCATTTGGTAAGTTTTTTTATCGCTTTTACCCAAGTTGGCCGCAGATCCCACAGCATCTCGGAAAGGGCCATAAAACGCGCTGGCGTATTTGGCGCTGTACGCCATGATTTGCGTATTGATATGGCCGTGTGCTTCGAGGGCACTGCGTATGGCGCCAATCCGGCCATCCATCATGTCGCTAGGGGCCACAATGTCGACGCCTGCGGCAGCTTGCGTGAGGGCTTGTTGTGTGAGCACTTTGACAGTTTCATCGTTCAAGATGTAGCCCGCATCGTCTAGCAGGCCGTCTTGTCCATGACTGGTGTAAGGGTCGAGCGCCACATCGGTCATGACGCCCAGCGATGGAAAATGTTTTTTGAGGGTGGCCACCACATGCGGTACCAAGCCCTTGGGATTCGTAGCTTCGATGCCATCAGGGGTTTTGAGGTGCGAGCTGATCACAGGGAAGAGCGCCATCACGGGAATTCCCAACTCAACACATTCTTCTGCCACGTGCAGTAACAGATCAAGGCTAACGCGTTCTACACCGGGCATCGATAAAACAGGCTCACGACGGTTCTCACCCTCCAACACAAAGACGGGGTAGATCAAATCGTTGACGCTCAATGCGTGTTCGCGCACCAAGCGACGGCTAAAGTCCGTGCGGCGCAAGCGGCGAGGGCGATGGAAGGGATATGGTGTGGTCATGTTGTTCTTTTGAATGGCGTGAGATGAATGAATAGGTTTAGAGCCAGTCGCGTTTCACAATGAAGCGCTGCATCAGGTCATGCTCTGGCGTGCCTGCTGCAGCTTGGTGTTGGTAAGACCAACTGACCAAGGGTGGCATGGACAGCAAAATAGATTCTGTACGGCCGCCTGATTGCAAACCAAAGTGTGTGCCGCGATCCCAAACCAAATTGAATTCGACGTAACGTCCTCGTCGATAGAGTTGATGCGCACGTTCGCGTTCGCCGTAGGGCGTGTGGATTCTTCTCTCCACGATGGGCAGGTAGGCGTTTAAAAATGCGTCACCCACACTCTTTAAAACGTCAAAACTTTTTTCGCTGCCAAACTCCGAGAAGTCGTCGAAGAAAATGCCGCCAATGCCGCGCTGTTCGTTGCGGTGTTTGAG
>JACCDI011862457.1_pt1 | contig 13221 bp, 12 predicted proteins | sample 7442791 | NCBI WGS metagenome assembly JACCDI01 (sample SAMN15323434, study PRJNA562643) | freshwater metagenome | isolation source: river surface water | place: USA:Blue River Watershed | collected 2017-08-15
CGCCATTGTTGTTGTTGGCATCCCCACCACCAGACAGGTGTAAGCCCAACTCCTGCCAATATATGTAATGAACTCTAACAAATATCAATCCAATTATGTGGAATCTACAACAATATAGGTGTCCAGAGAAATTTGCAAGAGATACAATCTAGTGCTTGCTTGAGTGCGGTCATTATCATCTGATCCCCTCCAGTCTCACTCATCTTCCCTGCTGCCAATGCCTCCAAAGCTGCCACCATCCAGTCACACCACCAACACAATCATGCGTTCAACCCCTGTCAACCTCAGCAGGACAACAAAGTCCACAGTTCAAGATCCACAATGTCCATCAAACGATGGATCCAACGCACCCAAATTGCGCAACTCAAACAAGCCAAAAAGGTCCAATTTGGGCAATGTGTTGCTCCATCCAACATCCTGTGTCAAGATTCAATTGGCAACAGTATAGGTGTCCACTGCAATTTGCAAGTGATATAGTCTTACGCTTGCTCAATTGTCATCATTGTTGATTGATCCACTCCAGTTTTTCTCTTCTTCCCTGCCACCAACATTTTGCCACTGAGCTGCTCCCCAACATGATTGACCGTTCAACCCCCATCAACCTCAGCAGGAAAACAATGTCCATTGTTTTTCCATAAAGTCCATCCAATGCTGGATCTGACACACTCCACTTGCTCAAGTCAAACAAGCCATCAAGGGCCATGGAGGAAGAGACTTGGTATTTGTGGAAGGTGAAATGGGGGTCATTGTAGAACGTATGCAGCAATGACAACAATGATGGCATGTGCTCATCAATGGAGGTGCGTTTGTAGGAGGTGAAGGGGCATATCCACAGAGAGGGCTGCAAAGAAGCCATGTCTGCCTTGGGAATGGTGACTGGTGTCAGACTGAGGGAGAAGGAAGAGGACTGGTTGATCCCACATTGGAGATGATGTCAATTTCTGTTCAACTGCAGCAGAATTGCCCTCCTGATCTTGATTTTGATGGTTCTGTAGGATTTTCAAGTACTTGTACAACCCACCTCCTGATTTTACAAAGGATGTCTCCCACTTGCCATGTCTGCCATTGTCTCCACACAATGACCACAGTCTCTTAACATGTCTTGGTGCTCAGACTCAGCAACTGAGCTGTCTTGGTCATCCTCCAGATCTACCCTCATCAGCAAAGATGCAATATGCACATTGTCATTGTAACCTCCCACAAGTGTCTCAAATCATGTCTTCCATCAATGCTGTCCACACTGCTGACTATCCAGCCAACAGCAATAGCAACATAGTTGGAAATATCCTCAACATGTTGGCAACATTTCACCACAACAGACCAAATGTTGGCACTTTTGACCAAAAGGGGGTGAAACTCAAGACACAGCTCTTGCTATGTTGGTGGTCCTCATGTCATATGTGTGTCATTTCCCACAACACAAGTCTCTTCTCCATTGAAAAATTTTCCTTTGTGTATTAACAACCACTGAAACAAAATTCTGTTGACTGTTGTGTTCCTTGCAACCATGCAAAATATTAATTCAATTCAATGGCTCATAAAAATTGTGGACCATGGTATGTTGAGATAGACCCAACTGCATTGTTGGGAACAACAATCTCCCCTCCCCTCTCCCTCAAAAGGATTGATGCCCTTGATAGGATCAACGCCTTCCACGACATGCCATCCCTTGGTAAAAACAACACTGTTGGAACTAATGGCAATGCTTGTGAGTGGTGGGGGTGGTTTGTATATTTAATTAATAACAAATCATTGTACTTTCCATTTTTGTTCATTATCATTGTACTTCACCATTTTTTCATTGTGATATTTATAAAGTAAGACATTGGACATGGATTCCCCTCAACCTTTGACTGTGTCAGCTCTGACAGCAACAAATGCTGCTGTCAACCCTCCACCCAACAAAACAACTCAAGAGAGTGCAGCATCATTGTGCCCCCCTGCTCTTGACAAAAGTAGTGGTGTCCTTCCAGACCTTGAACAAATTGGGAATGTGATATGATTAAATTGAATGAAGTCAATGGAAAGAGGGGTTGGCGTTGTGAATGGTGTGGAAAAGAGACCCATCAAGTTCACTGGACGAGGGCCTCAAACCACGTCCTCAAGATCCAAAATGGCAGTATTGCTATCTGTGTGGGCACTATCCCCTCTAATTACCTCCATTGATACCGCAAGCTCAGAGATGGCTTTGCCAAGAGGGTGGAGGTTCTAAAGTGCAGCACCAATGAAACTGAGCATCATGTCAACTTTCTCCAGGAGATGACCGTTGCTGTGGTACTTTCAGGAAAGCGCCGTCATGCTAGTCATGATAGCAATGGCAATGTTGAATTGATCAAGAATCCTTCAGTCATCTCTTTTGTCTCCATCGGGCCACAAGGCAAGAGATTCCCCTCTCCCTGTGGTCAATCCCTCTCTATTGCCTCTGGATCCTCAAATCAATCATTGATTTCTGCTTCAATTGAAAAGACCAAGATGTAGAGCAATATTTGTGTGTCAAATAATAATGCTCTTATTCTAGCTATTGCTGATCTGTGTTACTGTGAGAACCTTTCAGACAGCACAGTTGAGTCTACAAGATTTAAAGCGATGTTGAAGAAGGCTCAAGCTGTTGGAGAGGATTTTGTATTCCCAAACCAAAAGCATATTGGAGGTCCATTGCTTGACATCATCTACAAAAATGTCACTGCAAACATCAAGTTGTTGTTGCTCCGTAAGCTCACACCTTTGGCCTAGCTTTTCTTGGTGACTTTAGCAACTATCTATTGCTCCCCACTTCTCAATTGTTTGGCTATTTGTGCAGATGTCCCACCTGTCATCATTGTCATAAATGATTGTACTCCTCACCTTGTCAGCAGGGGTAAGAAAGATGCTCCATATGATGCAGGCATCTTTGGTGAGCAGGTTCAAGTGTATGACCCAGATAATTCGTTTACTGATTGTTCCATCTTCAATGGCGCAAAGCGCAAAGAATGTGCAAAAAGCAGGTGAAATTGTAACTGCCAATCATCCCAGATCTTTTTGTTTCCATGGTGGGGAGCATTTTTTATCTCTCTTGTTCTCAGTGTTGGGAAGATTGATGAGATGCAGGTATTTATTTTTTTTACTATCTTTTTCTTCTTGAAAACAACATGTTGGCATTCTCATTTTGCTATGCTTTTCAGGCTTGATGCTCAAAGCTTGAAGGATGTATTGAGTGTTTGGATCAGGAACCACACATGCCATCTACGCCCAGCTCATTGCAGCTGTGGCAAACAATGGTAGCAAGGTTGGGCTGTTCAGGGGCAAGGACAAGGTTTGCCACATGATTTTATGCCATGATGAGAATGTTGTGTCTCAAGTCTGCCCTCAAGGCCACCATGTACCAGAAGAAATTTTGGGATTTGTTGTTGCATCCAAGTGCTAAAGCAGCCATAGTGGATATCAAAAATGATTCCTCCTGGAAGGAAATCTATTTTGTCCTACAAGGTGTGTATCCTGCTCTGTTGGCATTACAAAGATGTGATACAAGCCAGCCTTCAATGAGCAAGAATCTTGTCAACAGGGCATCATGTGCAATTGAGAAATCAATTCTATTTCTCAATGATGACAACATATTTGGATTTTTGTGTCACAGTGGGGAAGATGATCTTTCTTATGAGCAGGAAATGGTGTTTGGTGATGATTATGAGGATGACAGCAATGATAAGTATGTATTGCATTTCTTTATATTTTTAAGTCTGTTGCTAATCAATTGATTCACCTTCTACCTCTCTGCTGCATGTCAATTGAACCTGATTGTGACAACGATGATGATAGTGTATGCCACTATCAAAAGTACCCCTTGGAGAAAAATTTCAAACACTGTGGGACAAGAGAAGACCCCTCCTTTAGCATGAGTGTGCCATCACTGGTTTGAGTTTGTCTGTTATTCCTAAAGTTTGTGCTGATGTTGAAGCTTGTCTTACCAGTCACCATTATGGTGTCATTGAAATTGTTGTTTGCGGATTCCATGAACCCCCATGTGCCAGCAAGTCACCTTTGATTGCCAATCTATCCATTGATGAAATTGTTGATAAATTCTGGGATGAATTCAATGCATCCAGGAACAAGCACTTCCCTTTTGATAGCCCAAGTTGGTGGGCATCTCCTAAAGTTTCTCAAGGAAAATGCCACCTCTGGCATGAAAAGTACTTGCTTCTCTACACTGCAGTCCTTGGATTTGTAACATGCTGGGTAACTTCCATGTTGAATGGAATTGGACCTGCTGAGAGGTCTTGGAGTGATGGTCTGCCTCCATGGAAAAACGAGCTACCATCTACACATGTGCAAGATTCAATGAAGCCTGGATTTGTAGGGATAACATGGGGAGGATTGATGCAGAGGGTCCACATGAAATGTTTTGTGATGATGATATGGTGTGAGTAATTTGTTGTTTTTTGCTTGTTATAGTGAAAATGCCTACATTACTTACTATCATTTCCTTAATTCAAATAGGTTTGATCTACAGCTTGAAGACTTTGGAGTGGACACCACTGCACTCCAAGCAGTAAGAACTACCTAAGTTTTCAGAACATGGTTTGAGGATTGGGAAGAAGAGGTTTGGTATGATAATGATGTGGTGGCTGAAATACAATTGCTCATGAAGTACAAGGGATTAGTCTTCCATGATCCAGACACAGGGAAGACATTTTCTGTTTTTGATGGAAATCTTGAGTTCCGACATGGAAGGGGGAATGGTTGGTTTGTTATTGGGGTATGCTCTGACAGTGGTGATGACAACAATAATGATGAGCCATTCAGTCTTGAAGTAGTTATTGATTTGTTAAGAATAGTCAACAAGAAGATGGGATTAAGATTGTAGGAAAAGATGATTAAATGGTTCTTTTATTGTATTATCATTAGACATTTTGTAGTTACTCTCACTATTACAGTTATTTGCTAGCACACACCATGTTGTATGTCACGACAATGACATGACACAAGGCACATGTCAAAACAACATGTCATTTGATGATGTTGGTGACATGTTGTGCTGACACAAATGACATGTTGGCAACATGTCACAAACATGTCACATCAGGATTTTTTGACAACATGTTTCCAGAAGACATTTCCAACTAAGAATAGCAATGACAATACCAAGACTGGAACCAGTACCAACAGCAGCACCAACAGCAATATCCAACCAAAAATCAAATCCCTCCCCAGCAAATCCTCCTCCAATGCCAAATTACTCTTTGGAGACTGTGTCCTTGTCAAAATCATACACCTCAAAAACTGCTTCTGTGTGGCCATGCAAACCCTTGAATGGGACGTGTTGGAGCAGTAATGTGAGATCAAAATCAATGCCAGTGAATGAGATGACTCTGCGACCAAGACCCAACTCACCAACCTTGAGCAGACATAGAATTCAGTAAAAATGATTGCTAATCCATCGTCCTCCTGTCCATATTTGTATGAAGAAACATACCAGAAATATCTCGTATGTAGAAAAAGTCACGGTGACGAAGGCCAGACCCCTCCTTTTTCATCTTGAGTATGTAGTTTTATTTGTTGCGACAACTATCGATCAGCCAGTCTGGTCAACCCCAAACACAATATGAATTGGGAATAGTGACGTGTTTGTGACGTGTGGTAATTAACCATCTGGTATGACATCATCTTGATATTCTTCTACCATTTTTATTTATATCATACAGTACTATAAGATATTCTACATCAAGTCTATCAATCTACCTAGAAAGAAAAATATAAGATGACCTTCTTGTAATTTTTGAATATCTACTTACAAATTTTGGTATTTTCGTAGTATGATATGGTTCAAAATCCAAAATTCATCATCCATAATATCAGTATATTATTATTTTAAGAGGAGTAGCTAGCTGGTAACGAGTGACGTCGTCGCGGCGTCGCCTTTTCTCTCATTGCGGGAGACAGCACACAGCCGAGATGAATCCGGTAGTAGTGTACAGTACAATTATTAACAAAGAGAAAGAGAAGGATAACCCGACAGAAAAAAGTATTGTACGTACATAGATACTCAGATACATCAAGCCGGCATGTTGTACACTCTTTTGGCTAGTAGTAGTAATACCTAGTATGTAGTTGTATATTGTGGCACAGTACCTATCTGCTTTCAGCAGGGGATAGACAGCCTTCCCTTGCAATGAAGAAAAGAACAAAACATCATGGTAATCCTGAGAAAATCTGAGAAAAGCGAATATTGCTTTCGTATTGCATAGTTACAAAAACAACAGCGTCAATTTTACATTTCTTGCAAACAATTAAAATCACCCCTCAGTCACGACAAGCTACTGCAATGAAGATCACCCTCCTTGCGCTAGGCCTCCTCAACGCCGCCCACGCCTTCGTCGCCCCTCAAAAATGCCCTGCTGCGAAGACGCATCTTTTCATGTCAGATCGCTACGGGGTAGGAGTGAACGACCGTGCCAGATTGAATATCGACTCCGCAGTGGGAAGCGGTGGAGCCATCTCCAGGCGAAGGGGAGACGTATTGGATCTCACCGAAATATGGGAGGATTCCTCTCCAGTCATCGTTCAGGGGGGATCGCTTCGTACCTGGTCGTTTGCCAACCCCGCTATTGACTCCGTCCAAGTTCTTCTCAAGACGGAAGGGCGTCCTCTTGATTGTGACATCGAGCTGTGGCAAGGACCTGACAATACCCCTCACAAGATGCGCGTATACGTCGAGGACGGAGCGCTTCGTACTTTCAATGCAGTGATCGGAACTCCTCGTGGCCCAAACACCATTGCAGTTCGCAACATTGGACAACTGGAATTTCCCTTGGATGCTGTTGTGAGGCCCGATAGAGGCGACGGTCTCGCTCAAAGTATTGCTGCGGCATCGACAATTTCAGAGACTATCCAAGGAGGAGCACTTCGCACGTACCCATTCAGTGCCGCAGTGGACTCAGTAGCTGTCATTCTGAAAACTGATGGTCGTCCATTGAACGCCAGAATTGAATTGTTGCAAGGACCGAACAATAACAAGCAGGTTGTGGAACTTTACACAGAGGATGGTTTGGACCGTCCTTTCTTCGCCATTATTGAAACACCAGGAGCCGGAAATGTTGTCCGGGTCGTTAATTCCGCCCCACTTGAGTTCCCTCTTTATGCCAGTGTTGATGCCTACATGGTAGGTGAGAACGGATATTGGAATGATGATGGTTACATGATTGGGCAATGGCCAAGATTGTAATTATCAGAGCATTGCTCGCCCTGCATTGGAGTATCTATAATGTCGTATCGTAGGTAGGAAGTTTTGGTGTATGTTGGAATTCGAAGCGGAATGAATTAATATGAAAGCTATTGCTATTCATTACAGGTGTTGTAAACTAATTATTATTTAGGGTCGTTCATATTCATTCTTTTAATACACTGAACAAAAATTGATTTCATGGAACGTTACCAGTCACCTTTCGTGAGGTAACAATGCGGCTATCTGAACTCTTGTGAGCGATAAAGTAAGAATACAATTTCTTCTTGGTTTGGAATGCATAATAGAATGAATTAACATTTGAAAGCTATTGCTATTCATTACAGATGCTGTAAACTAATTATTATTTTGAATAGTCCTAATATTCATTCTTTCAATACACAGTACAAAAATTGACATACATGCAGCGCTACCAGTCACATTTCCCTCGGTAACATGAGACTATCTGAACTAGTGAGCAACACAGTAGGAATTCAATGTCATGTTAATTTGGAATGCAAAACAGAATGAATCAACATGAAAGCCATTGCTATAAATTACAGGTGTTGTAGACCAATTGCTATTTAGAATTGCTGTTATATTCATTCTTTCAATACACAGTACAAAAATTGACATACATACAGGGCTATCAGTCAACCGGATGAAACAATGAGACCATATGATCTAGTGAGCAACAAAGTAGAAATTCAATTTCATATTGGTGTAGTAAAAATAACATAAATCCTAAATACAAACAACAACAACAACAACAACATAATTGTTGAATACATCTATGGTTTGAATTGATACATTAAACTGAACAATCAATGACTTTGGATTTGAGGATTGAAGATATTGCTATTTGCAATATCTTCAAATATTCATATTATCAAAAAAATTTTAACACATTTATCTTGTTTTGCCAGTTTCTTGAGCTGATTTTATTGTACTGATTTGTTTTGAATTCTTGAAAAACTTGTCACTCTTTCCTAGCCCTATTGAAGTAGCATTTTTATTCTCTTCCTAAAGATTCCAGAACCTTTTTGAAAATAAAAAGTAAAATGATCATTATACATGAAATAAGCAGAGCTTACCAAGGATCAATGTGAAACATTTTTATATCCAAAAATGTGGTAAATTGGCATATCACTTTTTGTTTCACAACATCACAAAACTTAGTAACTGAAATAGAATAATGATTTTTGATTAAATACCCAGAAGACAGACATCATTTCATTGAGAACCCAAGATTAATTAGAGAGATGAAATCCAAAATTGTTATTCACTTGATAACAGTCCTCCAGATGAATGAAAATTATGTGCACAGGCGTTGCAATGGCTTTTCAATACTTTCACCTAAGTGAATATTTGATGTCATTATATTACTTTAGTATTAGATATTACAACATCTGGAATTTTTTTAAGCAAAACGATTTATATAGTTACATGGGGCTGAGCTTCAATTCAGAATCTCTATGGGAAAAATGGCCGAAATTGATCATATTTGAGCAGTGAATTTTGATTTCCATCTATAGAGGGAAATGAACAACATGAACTATGGTTGTGGCAACCATTTCAACTTGTAATATATTTTTGAAAATATCTCCAGTCCTTAATATTTTGATATTTTTGTATTTGATTTGAAGATATTGAGTTCATTCAAACAATATTTTTTTATTTCAAGGTAATGAATTGAGTTCAATATTAGAATTGTTTCAGTTCAACAGCCATGTTTGAATAGAAGTTTCATTTTCATAGATTGAAGTATTAAAAAGAACAAATTCAGATGTTGAAATAATAATTGAAATTTTGATGATGTCACCTCAAATATCACAACTATCAGCCATTCAGCAACAAGACCATCTGTATCTGCACTTTCTTAGTGCATGTCACATATCACTGTTTTCTCTGAAAATCAGAATTGTCTCTTTGTCTTATACATTCAAACAATTTGTTCTGCACCAATGCTATTAAATAGAAAATTTTCAATATGGTTCTTCAAGATGCAAATATTTCCACTTGTACAAAAATACTATCATCTCCTTATCCATTGAATAATGACAGACTCTAACCCTCCATTGGTTTTGTCCAAGTCTATCCTGACAGCAATATTACTCGTCCTATCTTTTTTAGTCCTTAGCAGAGAAAAATGGATTTATTGAGCGTTACTCAAAATGCTTTTGACTTTTTCACATAAACACATGAAAACCATTTATCCATGACATTCTTTTTAATACAAACCTGCAAGACATTACAGATGAGGAATAAAAAATAGTGCAATTGTATAAGTGGACATTGTTTCCATGTTAGAGTCAAAGGTTCTGTTGTTGTATTTTAATACACTGGATTTATTTGCCACCTCATGCGATTGTATTTTGATTGGATGCGACAGTAGAGATTGTTAAGAGTTAAAAGTGGTTCATATACTACTTTGTCAACAAGTCTCTTTATAAGATTTCCAACCTCATTTGGCTTGTTATTGTTATACTATGTAACTGTACATAAATATGTGCATTTCTAAGTTCCAAGAAAATCCAGGTTCAATTTGTTTGAACTCAAAAGTTAAGTGTAGAAAAATATAATTATTCCCCCATTCTTCTATCTGAATTTGTAATGAATTTGGCTGTTTTTGAATCTGCCTTAGAATACTATTCTCCAGAGTAATGTGGTCAAAGTGTCAATCTGATCTCTTCAGAATTAAATGTTTTTCTTCATGCTTTCTCATAACGGTGAAATGAACCTGTATGCCTTCTTGAGTAAAGTTCTTCATTTGGGTTCAGTTCAAAAAAAGTAATCTACCTTTAGAACTCTATTTTTCTATGGGAGTTTTTAATTTTTAAGTCAATATTCAAAATATTAAACTATTGCTCTGATATGTGGAACATTTTAGAATATATATATTATTAAGATTGAAATGTTCTTAATAAATTGTTTTAGTTATGCTCTATTTTCAATAGTGTTCTTCATATTATTATGCCTCCCTCTGCCTTGCAAATGTAAAACATAATTTGCAATTTTTCATTGAACTGACTTTTCACTAGATTTGATCCTTTTAATTGATTTTTGCTTTACATGATCTCATATTTCACTACAGTTCATTTTTGATGTTACTAGCTCTTTTTGGCCTTCTTTTTATTCAACTTCATCCAATGACAAAACCTTTATATATATATTGATATTTTTTGGTTCAACTTGGCTTTGACAGATCTTCCTTTTTATCCCACTCAAGATACTTAAAATGTCATTTGGGTTCTATTTTTGTTAGAACTAAACAAAATTTCAAACATTGATAGAGCCCCTTGGGGGTTCTACAATATTAAAATTGATTAATCATTTGAATATGATGATTGAATTCCAACATTGAGAGCCAACACTTGAATTTGTTGAAATAATCAAATAACCACTCACATATGCATTTTTTACACCATCAAAATCCCCAATTTGAATTCTATTTCATTAGAAACAAGTGATCATTCATTTTCAAATGTTTATTTTAATCTAACATTCAAAACCCCTTTTTGAGTTCTGTTTTCTTAAATTGAAGTAAATTAGAAAGTAATGAATGTGTGCAACCAGCATGGAGGGTTGCATATCAAAAAGTATAATTTTAGAAATGAAATTTTGACTTCAAATAAGCAAGTAATGTGTTTTTGATATGGTCATATGAAGATGAGCAAATTTTTGGAATTTTGAGTGATAATTTAGAATTTAGTGTTTGAGATTCAACAGTCTTATATTCAGAAAAAATATTTTTCAGGGCATTAAAGGAGAGTTCTTTGCACTTAGAACATTCTTTTCTTTGAATAAAACAGACAACTAGCAATTTTCAAGAACATCTTGAAATAATCACTTCTCTAAAACTTATAACCCTTACATTTCCTTGTAAGTGTTTTGATTTTTAACATGTTCAGAAATGAACCAGTCAATCAGTGAAATGTATGGGATCTGCTTATAAAATTTTTTATTTCATAATGTTTACTTATTCCAGGAATCGATGCAATCATCCACTGTGGACATATCTTATTACTGGTAGTAATAGATAATTCCAGCTCTTTATTGTTGATACCTCATATCTGTTGAAGTGGTATAGATTTTAAATTTCATCAATAATCTAATTTACCTAAACTTCTATAACTTGAATACATGATGTTGCAATCAAAACTAAAGCATGGAACAATTTTAATTGGAAAACAAGTTTTTTGTGGATTATCAGCATTGAATGTGGCAAAAGTACTGTGCATTACCATAATTAATTCTTTCATCAATCATGCAGCATTTGAGGACCAGAAGTGGAGGGAGAAAATGAAGGACCCCTTTTGTGCCTGACCTTTTTCCACACCAGCCACCATTAGAAGTGCCTCTATCAGCAGTTGCAACATAGTATGCTACTACATAGGCAAGCACAAATATTCCTTTGAAAGACGCTTGACCACAAAAATATCCATTTATATCATCTGTGACAAAAAGGAAGGAAAAGGCACAGAGGTTGACACTCTCTTCTACATTCTTTTGAACAATAGTTTTTCACCATATTTTGATGAGGGCCAAAGTGAAAGGGCACAAAATTTCAATACTGTTGAAAGTTTCATGAAAATATATTTAGCGATTTCTGAAGATCTGACTGTCCGAATTGACCACACAAATGAGTTATTCTGGGGGGAAATGAGTTGTATTGTACTTTGCGACCAAGGTGAAAAATGTGTAATTTTTTAAAAAGATTCCACGTCTGTGAATGATCATTTTAGGAATCTTATTCAGCTGTCCAAAAATTTCTTTAAAGATTATTTTAAAAATCTTCAAAAATCGAAAAATCCGTGGAGAAAACTCTGATGATGATGGGCTGTTTGAAACTTCAATAAAAAGTTTAAGTAGGGTAAACGGTATGCCTTTCCTCTTTTGTGAGTGCAAAATTTCTACACAAAATAACTTGCTTTGATTCAATGATTGATAGAAGCACATTGGTGTTGGTAGACAAGACTCTTTTGTTGATAAGAGATGCAAGATGTTTGTCAGTTTCAATGAGCTCATTCTTGGATAGGCCTAAAAGTGCAAAAGATTCAGAGATATAGTTGAAAGAGACACAAAAAACTTAAAAATATTCACAAAGTAGATGAGTTGATGAAAACGTTGACAACATATAAAGACAAAATGAAATCTGTGATGGTTTAGAGGCAGGCAATCTTTCCTTTGAAAAGCAAACCAAGATTTCAGGTCTGTAGAAACTCCAAGACCATTGCGCCTCTGCAAAAAAATTTGACAAAACGGGCAAGTTCATTGATGAAATTAAATCTTTCAAAGGATCTTTCATTGGAGTTGAAAGTGATGTCAGAAATACAGTCAAAAGTAGTGTCAAAAGGATGACATGAATGTGATAAACTATTGGAGTTACAAAGGCAACAGCATTTCAAAGACTACAATGAAGAATACAACTACAAAAAGGAAAAAATGGAAGGTGATGAAGGCAATAATGTAAGTGTAAGTGACATCATCAGTGACCACAACAATGCTGGTGAAGCTGATGTTGGCAACATCAACAATATAATATATATCCATGGCAATGAAGCCAATGCAATAGATGCACAGAAAGTAAATGGGAACAAAAAAGAGAATGTGTTGAATGTGGAGCACAATGTAGAAGAAACATAGCTTGATCAATTGTAATCTGTGTGGTTGTCAATCTACAACGTTTTCATTCCAATAACATGTCATTCTGAAAAATATTATGAACTAAGAACAAATTGTTAAAGTCTTAATCAATACAGAACAAAGCCAGCTGTGCTCTGTTTACTGCTTAATCATATGGACAGCTTGTGGTAAAGTATTCAAGGTTTTCATCATTTTCCTCCTATCCAAATTGTTGAAGCCTTATCAGCATAACATTTACACAATATTCAACCAAGTGGGAAGAATTATACTGCACATTCACATCATCCATGACACAGTCAGAGACATCTAGATTGTGAAAGGCAGTTGCGATTCCACTTATTATTTTGTTTAAACTTTAAACTTCTTAGTTTGATGGGTTC
>JACCDI011496441.1_pt1 | contig 13218 bp, 13 predicted proteins | sample 7442791 | NCBI WGS metagenome assembly JACCDI01 (sample SAMN15323434, study PRJNA562643) | freshwater metagenome | isolation source: river surface water | place: USA:Blue River Watershed | collected 2017-08-15
CCTTGATGTTGCCGTTTGAACAAATGTTTGTTCTCGCACCCATCGTTGTGTCAAGTGATTTGGCGGTCGGCTGCTGCGTAGGACTGGATATTGATGTTGGATTCGGCTTCGGTGTTGGAGGTAGAGAAGGCTTTGTAGATGGCTCAATCGTTGGCATATTACTCGATTTATTCGTTGGAACCGGAGTGGGGTTTCTAGTATCTAGGACAGACTCTGGAATGCATATTCCACTTACTCCACATTTCAGTCCACTGCAGCATGAGTCATTTTCACATGATTTTCCAGAAGAGAGACATTTGCATCTTCCATTCGCACCACATAAATTTGAGCAACAAAAGAAGTCCTCCTCGCCAGGACTGAAACAAAGTCCACCAATCGATTGACAGCTGTTTGAGAAATCAAACTGCGTTATCACCGGTGCGGACGGGTCGGATACGGGTTTGTCAGTCGATTCTGCAATTGGTGCTTGTGTAGGCTCGGATGACTCAGCATTGATACATTTGCCATCATCGCCACATTTAAGATCATTGCAGCAATAGCCATCTGCAGCACATGACATGCCTTCCACACTGCACTCACATCGCCCGTTAGACCCACACCGATTAGAGCAGCAGAACGCATCTTGTCCTCCGCGATTGAAACACATCCCATTGTTAGCTTGGCAGAAGCAAGTTTTACTAGAACTGCATCCGCCTTGGCAACAATTCGATGAAAAATCGCAAGACATTCCGAAAGGAAGGCAACTTCTTGATGCTGTTGTGAGACCTCGGCTGTCATGTTTTCTGCTGGTCTGAACAAATTTAGATTCAACGTCGTTATGGGCCAACGTTGGAGGTAAATTGCTGGATTTAGGATTCTTTGGCGGAGATCGGTAGTTTTGGTTATTCATTACTTGTTGGCGGTCGTGGTGGTGATAGTCCTCGAGGAATGACTTTCCCGTGGCGTATAGAGTAACAAGCTGCAACATGGACAATTTGAAATAAAAACGTGTCATGGTTAATTGATTTTGGTTATGCTAGGAGTAATTGGTTATCTATCCAGCTTTACTTTGTGACAAAATGTTCGATTCAGTATTACGAAACCTGGAATATCTCGAGAGAGAGAGAGAGAATGCGCAAGGAGCAAGGATGCTGCAATATTTGACCGAGTGTGCGGGCCAGTTCAAAAGGTTTGTACTGACCGTCAAATAAACATCGAATCGTGATCTTGAAAGTTCATATGGTACACACGACGATCTAGTCGGGAGGAATAGAGAGACCATATAAGTCCTGCCTTTCCTCGAGTTGCTCGAAGTTGCTGGTAGGTACAGTACCGAGAAAATCTTCTCATGACATTATTTTTCTCTCGAGAGTGCTTAGAGGAAACGATCTGACGGCACTCTACTATTTTTCACTACCATATTGATTCTTTTCTAATTACAATCATAATGGCGACTGACTGCATCCTCACTTCTGGGGGTTAGTGGGAGTACTATCTTACAGTAAAAAATGATTGTGCACATGATTTATGTAAGTACTATACCATAAAATGTAAATTCGAGTTGATGTGAATGACCACCATCATGACTTGAAATTTTGAATTTTTTAAAAATTCATTACTATGTAGTACCATACAATAGTTACTCGGATGCAACATTCCCATTCATCACGCCAAAAATTCATTCTTCGGCAATTTTGGCAATTGGTACTAATCCCTCTGTTTGGAAAGTAATGTCCTAATTCATTCAAACACCTCTAGATTAACGTCATTTTTAAGTTTGAAATAAAGTTATATGCACATGAAATGAAAGCTGACGTCATTACCTTTCTGCCAATACACCCCATACCTCTTCCTAAACACTGCGTCATCAGCTCCAAAAAGTCACTCGAAGTTAGTGCCACAAACACCAAATTACTGTTTGTTATGTGACTTTTATCATGGCACTGCATCGCCAGACCAAGCCATCAAAGGCAAAGGCATATGGTATGCTTGGAGTGAAGGGGGCAGATCGTTGTGAGAGGCTCATCATCTATTTGAGCCAGAGAGTCCACAATGGCTAAATTTTACGTGGCATCTTTTCAATGAGTTCCAGTGGCTGTTGGATTGTTTGTTGGCTTGATGTGCGGTGGAGTCACATGTTTTATGTGATTCATCCCATTCTTGTTACAAGGTCTCAAGGTCTATCAAAACATTTAATATGTTATAAATTGCTCAGGATTTTACAATTCTTTTGTCCTACAAGATATTGAACTCAGGAATAGATAAAATTTGGACATTATTTCCCAAACATGCTCCAACTTCAAGTAGGACATTACTTTCCAAAAAGAGGGAGCCATTTAATATTGGCTTTGTGCTCTTTTTTGACTCATATTCACAACACTTGTCCTCTCAAAGAAGAGTTTTGAGAACTCATCCTATAGAGGACAAGTTTTCATTTGCATATCAAAACTTGTCCTCTAGAGGACTAGTTTTGCTTAATTGATCATTTCTTAATTATGGGAATAAGCTAGAGTACAATGAATGATCCATTGACTAATCATGTCAATGGATAATGGATAATAATATCCATCCATGTTCAATATCACCATGGATGCCATGCTTCAAACACAATAAAGTCATTATGAACTTGAACATTGGAAATAATTATAGTTTGGATAATATCACAATTGTAGAACCACTGTAGCTATGGATGCTTGTGCAAAAGCAACTTTTCTAATACAGACAATCTGATAGAATCACCTGCCTTATCTCAATTTTCTGATAGTAATGCAGATACCCATCAAGGTAAAATGAATGCTCCAATCTTTGAAAAGAAATGAAATTGCTGTGAGTTGAAACCAATGAAGAAAATGGAAACAGATCATTAGACAGACAATGCTCAGACCATGGAAAGGCTGATGAAATTTGGACCAATGAAACCGTTCCTTCAACAACAAAGAAGAATAAGTCTGGTCATATGAAGATGTCTGGATACAGAGTGATTGCATCAATCAATCTTTTCTTATAAAACTCATGCCAAGATCAGATATATATTGATTCCATTTCACAATGATCAAGATAGTTATTGGTGTTCTTAAGAAACATGTAAGCTGGTGGACTATCTCATGTGAAAACAACTTCCTCATGACAAAAATTCACAACAAGAGTCTTTGCACTCATGTGATGAAGTGTAACAAAGAAATGGTAGAACATTTATTTGACACTCATAAAAAGTTTGACACATTGCATCTGGAAGGTAAACGTAAACAAAATTTGAATGGTCACATGACTGGATTGTCTTCTTATGATATGCATGAAAACAGATGTCAACTCTGACAAGAAAGATTATAAAATGCAGCGAAAAACAACCTTGGAATACTTCAATCTTACCTCCAAATAGTGTTGAATGTGCAATGTCTAATCTTCTAATGTCTCCAATAACTTCACCAAATGACCATAGTCCAGTCAAGCCAGCTCCATCTGTTGAAATCAATAACACTGTCAATGAATCATATAGCATTGACAATGTTGAAGGTATCAACAGTGATGCATTTACTGTGTTTTGAGATATAAATGAAGAAAATGGAATTAATGTTTTGTACAAACTGGAATACATGGATATGGATGGAACTTATAATCACAAGATTGAAATTCCATTGACATTCACATATGGAGCCAAACCAGAAAGTATATACAATATGAACAAATATGACAGCATAGGTCATGCACTTAAACTTGCCAGTAGTCTTAATAGAGAATTGATTTCTCATTTGATGCTTTTTCAAATGAATAAGCGTGTGGAAAATTAGATCATGTAAATGAAACATTTGTTGGATATAAGCGGAAATACATTAGCGTGTCTGAGATGTATCAATTCCTTGGAATTCTGTTGAAAATGTCTTCGATATCTTCAGATATTGACATTTTCAAATCACTGTGGTAACCACCATCTCATGGTACAATATCTCCTATGTGTCAATTCAAGATCAAAGACAACTCTCTTCGGCTTTTCAGTGCATGTCTTATTCTTTATTTGTTAAAATACATGCTCCCTTTCATTCAGAAATTGGAACTAGCCAAGAATGGAATAAATGTCACCACTGGAGAAATGCAAATAAACATCTTAACAATGCAACAAAGCATACATATGTTCCAGGAAAGGAAACATCCTTTGACAAGGGTGGTATTCCAAGCAAATCAAATTACAATCCAATCAGACAGTATAACAATAGCAAACCCAATAAATTGGATTGATTTTTTATTCTTGCTAATGCATCCGGTGGACACAATTTCATTTATCAATTTTATCAGGGAAAGAATTTGCAAAACATTTCAATAGCAGAAGATCTTTGGTATCTCCCTACAACACAAAAAACAGTTGTGGATGCAATAGTTATATTGATCCAAATGGATTCCAAGAGTTTTATATGGATAACTGGTATTCAGCACCTGAATTGCTTGTTATGTTGAAGTCAAAATACATAATATTTGCTTGAAGCATGGTTTGTACCATTAGAAAAGGTTGGCATCCAAAGGTAATGAATTTATCAATGTCTGCAACAAGAGGAAACAAAAAATGTTTTACAATCCAATATCAGTTTCAAAATCATCAAATGGATGTGTTCAGTGTGTAGTTTGTGGTATATAATTGCACTCTCACATGTTACTTCTGAAAACAGATGGTTAGTGTTCAATTGATGGGATTGTCTTCTTTCACAATAGCTCATGAGAAACTATGTTCATGTTTGTTTTCTTTGATGATGAAAATATCTGGTATGATCTAATCTGAATTGTTGTCAAATTAAATCAACAAAAACATCACATCATGTATGAAATATGATCAGAAATTGCATGTAAATGTTCAATCAAAGGATAATTTAGTGAGTGACAGTGACTAGATAAATAATAAAAACAATACTTGATTTTATAAGATCAAATTTTATTATCATCAGTAAATTGTGAATAAAATGTTATTCACATTGTTGATAAAATCTTTTTCCCATTCCCTTCAATCTGTCAGTTGTGTTGTTGTGTTTTCTTTGACATCATTGACTGCTTTGCAAATGTCAATATTTACCATTTTGATTCCCCGTTTTGTAATAAAGAATGATACTTGCCCGAGAAAAGAATTAAGCATAATATGTTTATATTTCTCAGAAATGATTGATCCATTTCTATATGACTCCTCTGCAGTTGATGAAATGATTTTGATATTGCTCACATTTGAGATGAAATCATTGTTTTTGTCTTTGTCAAAAAATGATTGAAGTAGATCCAATCCCCAGCAATTATTATTGTTCTGAATGAATATGATTGATTGACCTGATATTGTCCTAGAAAAGGAAACTAATTATTGTTGTATTGGAACATGATTCAGGGGTTTTATATGATAAACAAGCATAATTCAAGTTCTTTGGAATACAATTAGAATAAATAAAGATTAGTGTTAGTTTTATGCTACCAATTACTTATTACTATAAGCATTGCTGTTACAACAAAATGCACATGTTTCTGTATCAGTACTAGTATGTCTGAGATTTCTACATTGTATACTTCAAGACAATTTCGTATAAAATGAGGAACATCTAGATCAGGAATGATATTGAATAACATCTGCCATTTTTTGTTTACTAAAAATGAAGTAATTATTGGATAAACATGTTGTTTCCAATGTATATATATAACATTATAATAGAGCAAAAAATAAATGAGTGGCAATTTGGTCATAATTGTTTTATTGATATCCATACAATGGCTTGAGGAAAATGTAACTCAAGAGAGAACAATTGTTACAATTGCTTGGAATGCAAACAACCTTTTGGAGTAGAATGCAATGGTGTTATTGCAGTGCATAGATACAATCCGTCTATTATTGCAGAATGTATGGCTGCATCTGTAAATAATTACATACAGGATCCATATGTAACCAGGGGTAGTAGAAAATGAGTTGTTCCATTGGGACATGGCAAGGGTTTGATTATACCAATGCTATGCAATCACTTCCAGAGGTCAACAATGCTATAATGTTTTTGACAAGAAACAAGTTTATCACAGGACTAAATAATCCCCCTGGCACTATTGCTATGTGGGATTCTAAAAATGTTACATTTATATTAATGGTGAGAAAATTAATGACAACAATACAGCCCAGCAACAAAATATTGTTGTCCTTGGTACTATACCAGGTAATCAGCAAATCTACAAGACATTCAATAGAACAATGGGGGAGATGGATGATTTCATTGCTATGAACTCTCCCTGGTATTTGATTAATGACATTGCGACTGATGGCAATCACATCCATAAACCTCATATTTTGTCATGTCATCATAGAAACCAAACTAGTCTTAACTACTTTATATAATCAGCTGCACCAGATGTTCTCATTTTCAGATTTACTGATTTGGCACATATAGCCAATTATCTATTCACTAAGTAATACTCATGAGTAGACTGAGGGATAATGGACCAATTGCAGATATTTCAGTATCTTATGTACATGATGAAGTTGCACACCTAGTTATTGCTCCTAATTTTTTTGAAACCACCATGTGAAGAATGTACTGCAATTGGGTTACTAGACTTCAAACACCACTCCAGCCATTCCCCAATTGTCAATGTAACCAATGATTTGGATGACACACAACCATTTGCAGTGCTTTTATCAGTGCAGAAGACAAAATTGTTTTGGATTTGTTACAAATAGTAACATTGACTTGATAAGTTATAACAATTGATCTTATAACAATTCTCAAATAGATTATAAATTATTATCTCCTAATATTTGCACATATATTCTGAATAAATACTAATGTATATATCCTCTCTAAGACTGTTATAATATTTATACAAATAATCAGTCATTTTTGTGGCATTGCTTTTCATTTCCCCCCTTTCAATTCTTAACTTTTTTGTTTGTATGAACCCAACACAGAGCATCCATGATTTCATTAGAATACCACATGGTCTTGATGAAGGTATCACCATATTAAAATAAACGTCTAACTGTCTCCTGTCTCAGTTTACTCTATTTCTCCAAGCCAGATATTTCCCATGCAGATGGATTGGGAGATTGTTTGATGTAAATATTAGTATTTTCATCAAGTAATTCCACATGGATATGAAATACTTTGCTATCTTCCAATTTGCATGCATCAAGCTGGTTGATCATTTTCCCATCTGCATAGCAAAACCCAGTATATCTCCCACTTTTTCTGGAACAAGAGAGCAGAGAGCATAACAATTCTGTTATGCAAAGTGGTATTTGGAGAGGGTTTTGATGCCCTAGCTTGGTTCTGTGGACGTTTTCTGTATACTTTGTGTATAACTCAAAGTGTGTCTTATGAGGATCTCTTCAGCTTGTTGATTAGAATACCCCATAAGATGCAATTGTGCCTATTTACAAGACAAGTTTTCTTATTACAATATATTTATTCCATGTTTTTGACAAGCAAAAAGAGTCTGGCAGTTGATGTGGATATAAATTTATAGCAACATATGGTTTTTACATATTTTTTTCCAAGTCTTGGTATCAAATAACTAGGAATCATGATTTTTTGATATTTGCTGTGTCAAACTTTTTTTGTGGAATCCCTACTTTGTGTTGATACACATAAGTCATTGGTCATTGCCTGTCAAAATTCATTTGCATCAAATCTTATTGTCCTCTAGAAGACAAGTTCTGTGAAAAAATGACTACCATGATGACTTGTCCACTAGAGAACAAGTTTTTCATCAAAATGTATACATTTGTGGAAACAAGTTCAACAAATTGCATCCAAAAATACAAAACTACATCATAGTAAGACCGTTTTTGTTGTTTGACTAAAACTTGTCCACGCTGACCATGAGATTTCCACTTTTTCTTGCAATTTCAACTACAATGGCTATCATGGGTCAGAGCCATTTTGAATTGAATCAAAAAAATTAAATACACACAAAACTCTGCTAAAACATTTTAAACTGGATAAAAGAAGAGGAAGGCAACAGCTTTTTCCATGGTAGCTTCATCTGTTTCCAGCCAGAGAGATGCCCTCCCCCCACAATGGCTGGTTTAGCAAAAATATTGAACACTTTTTTTCACAACAACACTGACCAGGACAGCAGTGACAACAACCAATGCACTTTCCACCCACTGAAATGTTCATAATATCATCAATACATGAAATTTTGATCACTTCAGCACTCTAATTCCATCTAAATATTCTGATCAACCCATAACTACATGTTTATTACCTTGGAATTGAAGCTTACCTTGAATTTATTCATCATATGCCTTAATCATTTATTCTAATTCATAACAATTTTGGCCTTGCATAAATGAACAAAAATATTATTCACTTCCCCTCTGATTCTTATTTTTTTGTTCTTCTCTTCAACTTTCATGGTTTCTTTTAAATTTCCTTTTGCTTTCAAAATTTATTTTTCGATTTCAATCTTTGCTTTTCAATGAACCTCACAATGTCAGCATCAAACGCACACCATTGTTCTTTTGATATGTTCAAGGCATTTAATATCCTATCATCTAATAAACATGTTGACTATAATTTTTATATCATAACAGCTTTCTATGAGTTGAGCCCAGTAGAATCTATTGCCTTCAATGTTTCACCTTTTGGTTTGATCATTTGATTTTTCTTATGCAATAATAATTGTTCCAGTTTTCCTGATCATATCAAGCTATCATGTCTTTTAAACCCCTGTATAATGCAATGTGTTTGATAACAATAGCATGATCAATGTCAATTTCTTTTGTGTTCATATTGATCTTTGATTTTATTCTCTTTGAATTTTGCTCCTAATTGTTCTGACTTACTGAAATATGTAATTTGATTTGATTTTTCCAGTTAGGATTGAGTAGAATATTTTGAGGAAATCATCCTAATCATGGAAGTCATCCTCTGCAGCAAGATTTACAGCAACTCCATTGGATTTCCTGAGATGCTTATCCAGTTCATCAACAGAATTTGAATCTTTGACTCTGTATTCTCTTTTTAAGGCATTAAAACAAACCTAACTTGGTTAAAACATTACTTTTCTAACAAAAATGGAACCAATTTCAACACAGTATTATTTTTGTTGTTACAGAGATATGTCAAAAATCATATTGAGCTCCCCACCACAGTCATCTTTGTGCAAAAGATTTAATCCATAGGAGTTTTCATTATAAGAGACACAACATTCTTGCTTCCTTTCCCTGTAACACCTTTGATGAAGATGTGACAGTGCATATCATTGTTGGGATCATTGTCAACTTGGTGGATATGTGCAGAGTTGACAACACCAAGGTTGTAAATGCTAATAAGAGTGTAATCACAAGTATCACCTGTTTAGGATGCACCAAAAAGGGAATATCCATGGTCTGACCATAATCTACAACAGATGCGTAGTTTCCTCTGAATGAGGTACATTATTTTTTACATCTTATCCAGCTTCAAAACTAAGGCTTTGTGAAGAGAATGCTGTGCCTTTGCACAATCCACATGGTTGATGCCTGTCTATCATCTCCTCATACATTTCCACATCCTTATCTCCTGCTGAAATGTGTTTTTTCAATGATTCCATAACATCCTCCAACATTTTATCTTCTGGGTCACATTGTTATATTTCCTCCTCAAGTGCTGCCAATGGAATGTCCTTGGGATCATTGTTTTGTAACAAATTGTGTGTCATGGTGTCTTTGTTGTCTCCTTCCCTCTCTGACTCTGGTAAGAACATTTCTTTGTTAGATATATTGTAATTGTGTCTGTTTGCAAAAACATGGTAAAGAGAACAAATATCTCTGCTAGGATCATGTACCACCAAAGAGTTGTGATTATCCTTCCAGTATTTCACAAATATTGTCACACAATAATATTCTTCTCACTGATTCATATCTTGACTCTCAAAACCAAATGACTTCAACATTCCAAGTGTTTGTCACCTTGAACTCATACCCAAGCTCATGACAATCATTTTGGTACAACCAACCATTTGAAAATGACATATCTCAGTTTTTGAAGTGACTTTGGACTCTATAGCGCATTGTTGGAAAGAATACAAGATGAAGACAATTTAAGGGCTGTAGTCTCACCAACCAATTTTGACCAATTTTCAGCTATTTGCAGGGATTTACACAATTACACATTACATAAACCTGTTAATCCAAAATCAGTCAAGAAATTGGTTGAAAAACACAAAAAACTCATTGAAATTGGATGATTTTCAAATAAGTTTTATTGATTTTCACATCAATATTTGCGCCAGTATAGAGCACAAAAGAATCTGTGCAAGGGACAAGAGAGAAAACAAGATACAGACAATACTGGCCAAATGTTGCCCCTTCAACAATTCAAGACACACTACCTCAAACCAAATACTAAATATATTTTGTTGTTTAAACAATCATAATCCATTGAGTAATTAAATATGATTAAAAATTATATATGATTATGATTCTAAATATATTATCATATGACATAATCCAATATCATCTGTGTGGCAATGGAGCATAGGGATTGGGGGGGGGGATTTGGAGATTGATGGAAAGTATTGTTGTTGTCTCACAAAATGATGAATCAGCCAAGAAAGAGGCAAAAACTGGGAAAAAAGATGGAAAATGACAGACCATCATGTTGGCCAAAATCGGTCAGTGAGACTATGGTCCCAATCTAGAATAGTAATGAATAATTATTAAATTTTTAAGTTTTCATGTGGACAGGAATGAAAACTGTCTAAATTTAAAAAATATTAAAGTTGGTCAAAATCTGTATTAATCCTGTACACAAGACATCACCCTCATGATCATATTTGTGACAACTGTGCAGCAAAATTGGTTGTCACAAGTGGGTTGCACTGTTGACACAATACCTACAAAAAGGGCAGAATGTAGTCACAAAAATCAAGATGATTAAAAAAAGGGAGTGAATATTAACATTATTTCTTGCAAATAGATTCAAAATGTGATGTTATCTGTTTCTGTCTGGTCAGGAACAACTTCATACCAAGAATAACCCCAGGCTTAAACTACCAATAGAATGAATAACAAATAGCAATAAAAAATGAATGACCAAACCAAAAAATACAGAATACTTCATATCAAATAGCACATAATGAAATGAATATTTAGAGAAATTGAAACCCAAGATATTTACCAGTTACCAGTGATGATATATTAGATAACATAGAAAATGAGCAAAATGACAAAATTAGCAAAATGAAGAAGTACCTAAATAAAACAGATTGGTAAATGGAGAAGAAGGAGGAAATTATGCTGTGACTAATTAAAATATCTGGGCAGACTTGTATTCCATTTAGGAGCAATGGGGAAGCAAATGCAATTAAAAACTGCCAGACAGCCTGGCCCCACAAACAGTAGCAGTATTGTACCAAAAATGATACTGGATGCAAAAGTTAAGCCACAAACAGGAGCTTCCAAAAACATGCCAGTAGAGAGCAAAAAAAATGTTGGACAAAGATGTCAATACCCATCAGTCAGGTGTATGTATGAGAGCAAAGAGGATTGGAGATTTTGGTTAGGAGGATGATGACAAAGAAGAAGAAGAAGATGATGATGATGACAAGCTTTTGCTTTCCTGTCACAATTTGAATTTTCCCAGTGTGCAGGAGAAGAATATGCACATCCTATCAAAGAACCACCAGTTAGTGACCCTATCACTGCTGTGGTAACTTGTCTAAAGTATCTTTAACTTTTATCAAATTAAAAAATTCTTTCTTGTTTGTCTAGAGTGACCATTTTATAAGGTTATTTTTAATGATCATTTACCTGCAATATTTGTTGTGTGCATGTCTATTTCTTGACTTTGTTTTCTAATTTCACATGTCTCAACACTACTATATTGAAGATACAGAAAATCACTTTTGTCTTTACAAAAATCCAACATGTCTAGGTATGTCCGGTGTCTGTCTTGGTGTCTTTAAATTTTGAAATGTCTTGACATTGGATATTTCCAACCAAGCAAGAAAGTTGGTGCCAAATATGATATTGTAATGAATCATAGAAAATTTCAAAGTCATCAATAAGCACATTGTGTTCATCAATTCCCACTTTCCATTGAATTAAGGGGAAAATTGCTTGTAAGCACCTCCAGGCTAGTGGCCTGTGTAGTACCAGGGAGATCTGCTATACAGATTATTGTTGGAGTTGGAGAAATGATTATAAATGTAAGGCCAAGTCTGATTGTTGAGAACAGTTATAAAAACCCCTGAGTTCAAGAGGATGCAGTAGCCTGAATGCCATCAATGAACTTGCTATCACAACCATGTGGGAATGCCAGGGTTGAGATCTTTACCAGTCTTGGTACAATAGTAGAGTTGGTATAATATAGTAAAAGTTGTTCCCTTAGATGATGAGTGCATGAGGTTTGATGCTAAATGAAGCTTTATATTTGGGTTGTAATCTATTATTCTATTGTTGTCTGTTGTCTTTCCGGCATAAAACAAAGGAGTCAACTTTTTCAGACATTGGATAGGATGTGTGAAGCATTTTTAGAAAACTGACCTTGGTTCAGCATATATCAAACAGAAAGGAATGTCCTGGTAGTTACCATACCCTGCTACATGCTTCCCAGTTGCAATTGGCAATGTGAATGAAGTGCTTGAGTCCATTTTTCTGGTCATCGTCATTAGTAAAAATGTCAAGTCAGTCAAAAAAGTGGCCAATACTGGTACAACATTTCGACATGCCTGTTCTCACGTTCTCAGGAGGTAAGTATTAAAATAGAATTGATTAAAGATAATTGATACGACAATAGACTAATATTAATTGTGAGATTAATTTAGATATCGTCTGAGTGATCAGCCGGTTAAAAAAAATAGTATTGATATTTAAAAAATCAAGCTGATCTGCCTCGGATTATGCCTTCAATGTTTTTAGCTTGGGTAATTCAAATATGGAGGATATTGTCTGTTAATCTTGAACTTAGCATGTCTATTGTTTTGGTCCCCCGTTCAGTATCAACCAGTCTAGTGGTCCACTAATTATCTGTCATGCCTTCGGCAAATTGATTGAGAATGAGGTTAGGTTGCTCATACACAGATATGGATCAGCAGTCAGTAATCGTTTCCATAGTGCATAAGTAAAATAATATTTAACCTTATATACTTGGACTATGTTTGAAAACAATAAGCGAGGGAGAGTATAACCAACATGTTTTGCATTCGAACTTAGTCCTGATACATCAGTTTTCCGACCGTAGATGGTTTCAAATATCTTTTCTTTGTAGTCCAGGGGGGAGGCTTTGAGTCATTTTCTCTGCCTTC
>JACCDI010514268.1_pt1 | contig 13213 bp, 13 predicted proteins | sample 7442791 | NCBI WGS metagenome assembly JACCDI01 (sample SAMN15323434, study PRJNA562643) | freshwater metagenome | isolation source: river surface water | place: USA:Blue River Watershed | collected 2017-08-15
CCACGGTCGCGGCAGTTTTGCTGGCCAAGCCGAAGGCGGTTACACCATCCACGTGGCCGGCAAAACCGAAGAAGCCATCACGGCCAAGCAAGTCATCATCGCCACAGGCTCGAATGCCCGTGCTTTGCCTGGCACACCGTTTGACGAAGTCAACGTGTTGTCCAACGACGGCGCATTGCGCGTGGGCGCAGTGCCCAAGAAGCTGGCCTTGATCGGCTCTGGCGTGATCGGTTTGGAGATGGGTTCAGTCTGGCGCCGTTTGGGTGCTGACGTGACCATCCTCGAAGGTCTGCCCACATTCCTCGGCGCTGTGGACGAACAAATCGCCAAAGAAGCCAAGAAGGCTTTTGACAAGCAAGGCCTCAAGATCGAACTCGGCGTGAAAGTCGGCGAGATCGTCAACGGAAAGAAGGGCGTCACTGTCAACTACACCAACGCCAAAGGCGAAGCCATTGTGCTCGACGCTGACAAGCTGATCGTGTCGATTGGCCGCGTGCCCAACACGATCGGCCTGAACGCCGAAGCCGTGGGCTTGCAGCTCGACGAGCGCGGCGCCATTGTGGTGGACGGCGAATGCAAGACCAACCTGCCCGGCGTGTGGGCGGTGGGCGACGTGGTGCGTGGCCCGATGCTCGCGCACAAAGCCGAAGAAGAGGGCGTTGCCGTGGCCGAGCGTATCGCCGGCCAACATGGTCACGTCAACTTCAACACCATCCCTTGGGTCATTTACACCAGCCCCGAAATCGCTTGGGTGGGCCGCACAGAGCAGCAACTCAAGGCCGACGGCGTGGCTTACAAGGCTGGCACATTCCCGTTCCTCGCGAACGGCCGTGCACGCGCCTTGGGCGACACCACCGGCATGGTGAAGTTCTTGGCCGATGCCACGACCGACGAAATCTTGGGCGTGCACATGGTGGGCCCACAGGTGTCCGAGTTGATCTCTGAAGCCGTGGTGGCCATGGAATTCCGCGCCAGCGCTGAAGACATCGCCCGCATTTGCCACGCTCACCCCAGCTTGAGCGAAGCCACCAAGGAAGCCGCTTTGGCGGTGGACAAGCGCACCCTGAACTTCTAAGCCCATGACCTGCTGCCGACTGCGGTCGGCAGCGAGTTGGGTTAAAGTTCTTGCATCCCCAAAACCCGGGCTGGCCCCGGGTTTCTTTTTGACGTCGAAGATCGATTCACCCATGTCTGTTCGTGCAGTTTACGAAGAAGAACTCCGCAAACGCGGCTTTCAGAGCGACCCGGCCCAGTTGCGTGCCATCGATGCGCTGGAGCAATGCGCCAACGACTGGGCAGCCTACCGTGCCAAGCGTTCCAATGCGCTGAAAAAGCTGATCAACCGGCCTGAAATCCCCAAAGGGGTTTACATGTTTGGCGGGGTGGGGCGCGGCAAGAGTTTCTTGATGGACTGCTTTTACGAAGCGGTACCGATCCAGCGCAAAACCCGTTTGCACTTTCACGAGTTCATGCGCGAAGTGCACCGCGAAATGACGGCCATGCAAGGCACCGTGAACCCCTTGGATGTGCTCGGCAAAAAGATGGCCAAGCGTTACCGCTTGATTTGCTTTGACGAATTTCATGTGGCGGACATCACCGATGCGATGATCTTGCACCGGCTCTTGGTGGCCCTGTTTGACAACGGCGTGGGTTTTGTGACCACGTCCAACTTCATGCCCGATGGCTTGTATCCCAACGGTTTGCATCGTGATCGCATCTTGCCCGCGATTGCCTTGCTCAACCAACGCATGAACGTGCTCAACGTGGACAACGGCACCGACTACCGCCGCCGCACACTGGAGATGGTCAAGCTTTACCACTGCCCATTGGGCGAGCAGGCCGACGTTGAAATGCAGGACGCCTTCAACCGCCTGGCCACAGGGCCCGACGAAGACCCGGTGCTGCACATCGAATCGCGCAAGATCCAGTCACGCCGCCGATCTGGTGATGTGGTCTGGTTTGACTTCATGGCCATTTGCGGTGGACCACGTTCGCAAAACGATTACCTGGAGATCGCCACGCAGTTTCACACGGTGCTGCTGAGCAATGTGCCGCAGCTGCCCGTGAGCATGGCCTCCGAGGCACGGCGCTTCACCTGGCTGATCGATGTGCTCTATGACCGCCGCGTCAAATTGATCCTTTCAGCTGCCGTTGAACCCGAAGCGCTTTACCTGCAAGGCCCTATGTCGCACGAGTTCCCGCGCACGATTTCGCGTTTGCACGAGATGCAGTCCAGCGAGTTTTTGGCGCTGGAGCACCGCACTGTCGATACGCACATCACATGAAAAAGCCGATGGCTCTGCTCTTGTGCTGGGCAGCTTGCGCCGGCGCTCAAACCCCGGACGACGTGCCGGCCAAGATCGACCAGGCACGCGCAGAATTGGCTGCGCAAAAGCAAATCATCTTGGACGCTTTTGAAGAGCGCACGCGCGAGTGCTGGCAAAAGTTCATGGTGAACAACTGCATCATCGCGGCCCGTCGGATTCGCCGTGCCGACATCGAGCCGATCCGTCAGGCAGAACTGGCCCTCAATGCGCAAGAGCGCCAGTGGCGCACCGAACAGCGCGATGAGCGTTTGAAAAACAAACAAGTCGAAGGCGCTGACAAGCCATGATGCTTGACCCATCCCGCGACTTGCACTCACCCCAACGCCAGTTGATCGAGTGGCAAATGGAACATGCGGACCTGGACGCCTTGATCGATCAGGCTGCACTGGCGGCACAGCCGCTGGACGAGTTGCGTTTGCGCCGTTTGAAAAAGCGCCGATTGGCTTTGCGCGATCAGATCGCGCAACTTCAAGCCATGTTGGACCCCAAGGAGCCTGCTTGAGTTGGCTCACGCAAAAGGTGGCGCAGACCTTGTCCTCGCAGGGCGCCTTGGCGCTGGCGATTCCCGGGTTTCAACCGCGTGAGGGGCAGACCGACATGGCCTTGGCGGTGAGCGAAACCGTGCAAGAGGGCGGCCAGTTGGTGGTCGAAGCGGGCACGGGGGTGGGCAAAACCTTTGCCTATTTGGTGCCGGTCTTGCTCAGTGGCCAACGCGCTTTGATTTCGACCGCCACCAAGGCTTTGCAAGACCAGCTGTTTTCCCGAGACATCCCCAGGCTGGTGGATGTGTTGGGTTTGCCGATACGCGTGGCCTTGCTCAAGGGCCGATCCAATTACCTGTGCTTGCACCGCATGGAGCAGGCGCGACACAGCCCCGAATCGGCGCAACCCGGTGCACAGCGGGCTTTGGCCAAGATTGAAACCTGGGCCCAATCGACCCGCACCGGCGACATGGCCGAGCTGCCGGGTCTGGACGAGCGTTCATCTCTGTGGCCCTTGGTGACGTCTACACGCGACAACTGCCTGGGCTCGAGCTGCCCGCGCTACAAAGCGTGCCACGTGAACTTGGCCCGCAAAGAGGCCATGGCGGCCGATGTGGTGGTGATCAACCACCATTTGTTCTTTGCCGATGTCGCCGTGCGCGAATCGGGCGTGGCCGAGTTGTTGCCCACGGTGCGTGTCACCGTTTTCGATGAAGCCCATCAGCTCAACGAGATCGGTGTGAACTTCTTGGGCCAGCAACTGTCCACTGTGCAGTTGCTGGAATTGGCGCGCGATGTGCTGGCCACCGGTTTGCAATTGGCCCGGGGTTTGGTGGACTGGCAGGTGCTCAGCGGCCAGCTCGAAAAAGCTTCGCGCGATCTGCGCTTGGCCGCTGGCATGCACCGAGGCTCGGTCCGCTTGCGCTGGACCGACAGCTTGCCCGAAGGCGTGGACCCCGATGAATGGTCGCAGGCCATGCGGATGCTGACGCAGGCGCTGGATGCGCTGCGCGATGGTCTCGACATGGTCAGTGAGTTGGCGCCCGATTTTCAGCGCTTGGGTGACCGCACGCGTGAATTGCTGCAGCGAGCTGCCCAGTTTCAGGACCTGCCCAACCCCGAGGGTGTGCGCTGGCTGGAAGTCAGTGCCCAACTGCGCTTGGTGGAGTCGCCGCTGGACATTGCGCAGGCTTTTGTGAAATTGACACAAACGCCTACCGTTTCCTTGCCGGATGCAAGCGAGCGGGATGGCGGCTCGGACCCCTTGGCCGCTGGCGATGCGGCTGAGGCCTCAGGCTCTGTGGCCGGTGAAGGCGTGGGTCAAAAAGCCTGGATCTTCACGTCGGCCACTTTGGGTGATGAGGCCAGTTTGCGTTGGTTCACCGAGCCTTGTGGCCTGACCGCTGCCCGCGTGATGCAGGTGGGCAGTCCATTTGATTACGAAGCCCAGGCCGCGCTGTACGTGCCCGAGCATTTCCCCAAACCCAACGACCCTTCGCATGTGCGCCATGTGGCGCAGTAGGCCGCCGAAGCTGTGCGGACCTTGGGGGGCAGAACCCTGGTCTTGACCACGACCTTGAATGCCATGCGCAGCATTGGGGAATATCTGCAAACTCAGTTGGATGCTTTTGCGCACGTTGAAGTGTTGGTGCAGGGGCAAAGCCCCAAGCGCTTGCTCATGGAGCGCTTCAGGGAAGGTGCCAGCGAAGGGCGTGCAGGCTGCGTGCTGGTGGCTTCGGCCTCGTTTTGGGAAGGCTTTGACGTGCCGGGTGAGGCATTGCAACTGGTCGTGATCGACAAGCTGCCGTTTCCGCCACCAGGCGATCCCTTGTTTGAGGCGCGCAGCCAGCGCATCACCCGCGAAGGCGGCAGTTCTTTTGCCGATCACGCCTTGCCAGAAGCGGCGGTGACCTTGAAGCAAGGGGCGGGGCGCTTGATTCGATCGGAATCAGACCATGGAATTTTGGTGGTGTGTGACAGCCGCCTGAGCAGCATGTCCTACGGACGCCGTTTGGTCAGGGGCTTGCCGCCCATGCGTCGATTGAACGATCACCAGGCGTTCATGGACGCCGTGGTCGATCTCACCAAAAGCGCCACCAGCTTTTCGAATTCTTGAGGCTTTCGCCTTTCAAGAATTTCGATTGGGGGTAATTGGTCGCCAACACGCGTTGCGCATCTTGGCGCAGGTCCGTCATGCCCATGGCGTCGTAAGAGCTGATGAGGATGGCCAACGCTTCTTCGTTCGCCGGCACGCCAGGGTAATCGGAGATTGCTTGCTGGGCGCGGTTGATGGCTGCTACATGCGCGCCGCGGCTGGCGTAGTAACGGGCCACATGCACTTCGTAGGAAGCCAGCGAGTTGACGATGTAGGTCATGCGCTGGCGAGCTTCGGGGGTGTACTTTGATTCCGGAAAGCGGATCGTCAGTTCTCGAAAGGCTTCGTATGCGTCCTTGGCCGCTTTTTGATCGCGCTCGGACAAATCCTGATCGATGATCGACGAGAACAGGCCGAGGTTTTCATTGAAGTTGACCAAGCCCTTGAGGTAGATCGCATAGTCGACCGCAGGGCTGGAAGGGTGCAAGCGGATGAAGCGGTCCAAGGTGGCGACGGCCTGAACCTTGTCGCCGGTTTTGTACTGGGCATAGGCCTTGTCTATTTGGGCTTGCTGCGCCAGCACGGTGCCGGCGGCGCGGCCTTCGAGCTTGTCGAACATGCCGATGGCTTTGTCCCAAGCGCCCGAGTCGGCGCGTTCGCGCGCTTCGGCATAAATTTTTTCGGGGCTCCAGCCTGCGGTGACGTCTTTGGGGGTGTTGGAGCAGCCAGCCACGATCAGGCCCGTTGCCAACACCAAGCTGGCGGGAACCATCGATAATCGGTTGCTTTGCATCTCTGACGTCCTTGAACTGTTCAATCGAATTGATTATATCGACCACCCCCGAAATTCAGACGGCGCAAGCCCTTGCGCAAGACGATGTTTTGCATGGCATGGACACCGCCGAAGAGGAAGTGCGCCTGAGCCAAGTGCCAGTGACTTTGCATGGCCAACGGTTGGACCGCGCCTTGGCCCAACTGGTGCCCGAGTTCTCGCGCAACTACCTGCAGCAATTGATCGAGCAAGGCGATGTGCTGGTTGATGGGCGTGTGACCACCAAGCCCTCCACCAAAGTGCGTCTGGGCCATGCGGTTCAGGTCACTTTGCGGGCCACGCCCCAGTCCCGCGCCTTTGTGCCCGAGGCCATGCCCATCGACGTGGTTTATGAGGACGCGCATCTTCGGGTCATCCATAAACCGGCCGGCCTGGTGGTGCATCCGGCTCCTGGCAATTGGCAAGGCACCTTGCTCAATGGTTTGTTGGCCTTGGACCCGATGGCGGCCGATGTGCCCCGTGCAGGCATTGTTCACCGCTTGGACAAGGACACCAGCGGCTTGATGGTGGTGGCCAGAACGCGTCAGGCCATGGATGCGCTGGTGCACAAAATTGCCGCCCGTGAAGTGCATCGGCAGTATTTGGCCTTGGCCCACAAGGCCTGGACGGGCCCATCTCCCCACACCATTGAAGCGGCGATTGGACGCGACCCGGCCAACCGGCTGCGCATGGCCGTGGTCGATCTGAGCCACCAGTCTGGCAAAACGGCCGCAACCACCATCGACGTGCTGGACCAAACCGACCGCGTGTGTCTGGTGCAGTGCACCTTGCACACTGGGCGGACCCATCAAATCCGGGTTCACATGGCCCATTTGGGTCATCCATTGTTGGCCGATGCGGTTTACGGTGGGGTCAAATTGGGCGGTATGGCCAGGCAGGCGCTGCACGCGTGGCATTTGGCCTTTGAGCACCCCATCACCGCAGAGGCGATTGACCTGCGTATCCCCTTGCCCGAAGACATGGCGCAGGCGGTGTCTGAATTGGGCCTCAGTTACAATGCCCCCTCGCGGGGCGATTGACCGGTCAAACTGACCTTCTTGTCGTCTCATGGGGCCCGTCGGCAGGACGCGGCTCTTCAGATCGGGGTGGTCCTTGCCACCATGTCTGTACCCCGACGCCGTGAGGCGTCTTTTTTCCGAAAGATCGACACCATGAATTCGGCGCAAGCCAAGCGTGTCCTGGAAACGGCCCTGCTCACAGCAGGCCAGCCTTTGTCATTGCGCGACATGCGCGTTCTTTTTGACGATGCACTCGGGGCCGATACCCTGCGGCAAATGCTGCAAGACCTTCAACTCGATTGGGCTCAACGCGGACTGGAACTGGTCTGCGTGGCCAGTGGTTGGCGCTTTCAAAGCCGCCCCGAGATGCGCGAATTTTTGGATCGTTTGCACCCCGAGAAGCCGCCCAAGTACACCCGTGCAGCGCTCGAAACTTTGGCCATCATCGCCTACCGCCAGCCTGTGACCCGTGGCGACATGGAAGACATCCGTGGCGTGACCATCAATTCGCAAATCCTCAAGCAGTTGGAAGATCGCGGCTGGGTGGAAGTCATCGGTCACCGTGAGACGGTCGGCCGTCCTGGCCTGTATGCCACCACGCGCCAGTTTTTGGACGATCTGGGGCTTTCGTCTTTGGACCAGTTGCCCTTGTTGTCTCAAGTCGACAGTCCCGTGGCTGCTTTGACGGGGCTGGTCGAGGAGATGCCCGAGCAAGCTGTTTTGTCTTTGGAGGATGCCGTTCAGTCGGTGCCTCAGGCTTTCCCGTCACTTTCGTCCGACCCGCAAGAATCTTTGGCGCTGGAAGCCGCGCTGCCTCCCGCCGTGCCTGACACGTCTACTCCCCAACCCTCGCACGGCGAAGAAAATCCATGACCGATCACACCCAAGACGACGAGCGATCGTCCAAGCCAGCTGCCAAGCGCATCGCCAGCCGAAAGCCCCGCGCCATTTTCGACCGTGAGTCGACCTACAAACCGATTGAGCTGTCGGATGTGGTGTCAGGCCAGTTTGACGAGGAAGAGGAGGCGCCCGAGGCCGCAGCCGATTTGGGCAAACGCGTGCTGGCCCCTGAGGCCGATTCGCCTAAGCTGCACAAGGTGTTGGCCCAAGCGGGTCTGGGCTCGCGCCTGGAGATGGAAAAACTGATCGCCGAAGGCCGCGTGGCTGTGAACAACGAGCCTGCGCACGTGGGCCAGCGTGTTCAATATGGCGACCAGATCAAAGTCAATGGCAAGCCCTTGCGCATCCGCATCGATCCACCGCCAGCGCGTGTGATCGCTTACCACAAGCCTGCTGGCGAGATCGTCAGCCACGACGACCCCCAAAACCGCCCCTCGGTGTTCCGCAAATTGCCGCGCCTGATGAATGGCAAATGGCAGTCCGTCGGTCGTTTGGACCTGAACACCGAAGGCCTGCTTTTGTTCACCAGCTCCGGTGAGTTGGCCAACCAGTTGATGCACCCCCGTTTCGGTCTGGAACGTGAATACGCCGTTCGCGTGTTGGGCGCTTTGAGCAAGGACGAAAAGCAAAAGCTGATCGATGGCGTGATGCTCGACGATGGTCCAGCCCAGTTTGGCTCGATCGAAGACGGCGGCGGCGAAGGCTCCAATTGTTGGTATCGCGTGACCATTTCGGAAGGCCGTAACCGCGAAGTGCGCCGCATGATGGAAGCCGTGGGCCATGCCGTCAGCCGTTTGATCCGCATCCGTTATGGCGCCATGGTGCTGCCGCATGGTTTGCGCCGTGGGGCTTGGCTCGAATTGGACGAAGCCGATATCCGATCATTGATGCGGGCTGCGGGCACTTCTGAGCGCCCACGTCCAGTCACAGAACGGCCAGTTTCTCGCACCAACCGCAACGACCGCAGGCCCCGCACGGGCGGTGGCGGCAAGGCTGGTACGGCCGTGCCGCGCGCCAAACCGCCCATCAAAGCGCAGGTCAGTGGGGCAGGGCACCAGCCCGACCCGATGAAAACCTCTGCGGGCTACATTGGTGCCGAGAGTTTCAACCGACTCAAGAAGACCCCGGGCGGTCCTGGCCGCGGCGGTCGAGGTGGCGGCGGCAGAAGCCGCTGAATACCAGCCAATCCGTGGGCCCTTGTACGCAAACAAGGGTAATTACGGGTCTGCACCGGTTAGAATAGTGGGCTTTGCCAATTGGCAAAAATGCTTTAAAAACACTCTGTCAGAGGAAATTACCATGGCCATCGAACGCACACTCTCCATCATCAAGCCCGACGCCGTCGCTAAGAACGTCATCGGTCAGATCTACGCTCGTTTTGAAGCTGCTGGCCTGAAAGTGGTCGCTGCCAAGATGGCACACCTGTCGCGCGGCGAAGCCGAACAGTTCTACGCTGTGCACAAAGAGCGTCCTTTCTTCAAGGACCTGGTGGACTTCATGATCTCCGGCCCCGTCATGATCCAAGCCTTGCAAGGCGAGAACGCCATTGCCAAGAACCGCGACCTGATGGGCGCCACCGATCCTAAGAAAGCCGCTCCTGGCACCATTCGCGCTGACTTCGCTGACAGCATCGATGCCAACGCTGTGCACGGCTCTGATGCTCCTGAAACCGCTGCTGTGGAAGTTGCTTTCTTCTTCCCCGGCATGAACGTTTACGCACGCTGATCGCGTCGCGGCCCCAGCGCGACCCTGACCCCATGACGGCCAACCTTCTCGAATTTGACCTGGAAGGTTTGGCCGTTTTTTGTGACGGTTTGGGCGAAAAGCGTTTTCGGGCGACCCAATTGTTCCGCTGGATCCACCAGCGGGGCGCCTCTGATTTCGATCAGATGAGCGATTTGGCCAAGTCTTTGCGCCAAAAGCTCCAATCTCACGCGCACGTGTCCGCGCTGCCCGTGATCAGTCAACACATTTCCCAAGACGGCACCATCAAGTGGCTGTTCGACGTCGGCGATGGCAATGCCATTGAGTCGGTGTTCATTCCTGAGGACGATCGGGGCACCTTGTGTGTGTCCAGTCAAGCCGGATGTGCTGTGGGCTGCCGGTTTTGCTCCACGGGCCATCAAGGCTTCAGCCGCAACCTGACGACAGGCGAAATCCTGGCGCAGTTGTGGTTTGCCGAGCACTTCCTGCGCAAGCATTTGAAAACCGATGAACGCGTCATCTCCAATGTGGTGATGATGGGCATGGGTGAGCCTTTGCAGAACTATTCAGCCTTGGTGCCCGCTTTGCGCACCATGCTCGACGACCATGGCTATGGCCTGTCGCGCCGCCGTGTGACGGTGTCCACTTCGGGTGTGGTGCCCATGATCGAGCGTTTATCGGCCGATTGTCCTGTGGCTTTGGCGGTGTCGCTGCATGCACCCAACGATGCCTTGCGCGACAACCTGGTGCCACTCAACCGCAAATACCCCTTGGATGAGCTGATGCAGTCGTGCATCGCCTACTTGGCTCACGCGCCAAGGGATTTCATCACCTTTGAATACTGCATGTTGGACGGCGTCAACGATCAAGTTGAGCACGCCCAACAATTGATCGGTCTGGTGCAGCGCCACGCGCGGCAGGGTTTGCGCTGTAAGTTCAATTTGATCCCTTTCAACCCTTTCCCAGCCTCTGGTTTGCTGCGATCGCCCCATGCCAAGGTGCAGGCTTTTGCCAAACTGCTGCAAGATGCGGGTTTGGTGACCACCGTGCGCAAGACCCGCGGTGATGATATTGACGCCGCTTGTGGTCAACTGGCTGGCGATGTGAAGGACCGCACACAGGTGCAAACTCGCATTGCACAGCAACGCACCATTACTTTGGTGCCTGTCCATTCCGATAAACCACTCTGATCCATCCATGATCAACCCCGACACGCCCGATTTGATGGAATCTGACCGATCGCACACGGATTCTTCAGTGCCATTGACGGCTGGGCAAATGATCAGAACTGCGCGGCTCAACAAAGGCATGCACATTGCGGTTCTCTCGGTCAACTTGAAAGTGTCGACGCGTCAACTCGAAGCGCTAGAGTCGGATCGATTTGACATGTCTCAAGGTCCTGCATTTGTGCGTGCACTGACATCCAGTGTCTGTCGCCAATTGAATATGGACCCCGCGCCTGTTTTGGCTATGTTGCCCCCTACGCCTGATCGCATGCCCGTGCAGCGTACGTCCTTGCCGCCCCTGAGCTCCAGCAACCATCTCAAGCCGGAGTTATCGGGCATTGTGCGAAAGATTCCGTTTCAAACCCTTGTGTTTTCTGCCGTCATGGTGGCTTTGATTGCCGCCTTGATTTGGCTGCCACCACCCTCTACTTGGGGCCTCTTGAACCCTTCGCCCAAGTCACCAATGCCAGATACTCCATCGGTGCCCATGACGTCTGTGGTATCGGATGGTCCGAGTGAAACACCGCAGGGTGCACCCGCAGTGAGCGAGTCTGTCGCTGCACCCGTTCAAGCCCCGGCTGATCCTCAAGCCAATGCTTCTTTTCCTGTTCAGATGGCGCCCATTGCGAAAGTGGCTGCGACTTCGGCATCGGTTGGTGCTTTTGTATTTCACGCACGCCAGGAAAGCTGGATTGAAATTCGTGACGGAAACAACCAGGTTCTTTGGAGTCGCGTCCTTCAGGCTGGTCAAACTTCTGAGGTGCAATACCCTTTACCCATGCATGTGGTCGTTGGCCGTGCTCGAGAGGTGGATGTGACGTTCAAAGGCAAGCCTTTTGATTTGGCCCCCCACACCAAAGTGACCGTAGCCCGTTTCGAGGTGAAAGAATGAACAATCCCATCGCCATCGCGGCGCCTGCCAGTCGCATCAGCCGTCAGTCCCGGGTAGTGTGGGGCTCTCGGGTCGTCACTGTCGGTGGCGGCGCCCCAGTCCGTGTGCAGTCGATGACCAACACCGACACGGTGGACGTGATCGGTACCGCCATCCAAGTCAAAGAGTTGGCTTTGGCGGGCTCCGAGATGGTACGCATCACGGTGAACACGCCAGAAGCAGCCGAAGCGGTTCCGCTGATTCGCGATCAGCTCGACAAGATGGGCATTGATGTGCCCTTGATTGGCGACTTTCACTACAACGGGCACCGCTTGTTGACCGACTACCCGGCATGCGCTGAGGCGCTGTCCAAGTACCGCATCAACCCCGGCAACGTGGGCAAAGGCGACAAACGCGATGTGCAATTCGGTCAAATGATCGAAGCGGCCATGCGCTGGAACAAGCCCGTTCGCATCGGTGTGAACTGGGGCAGCTTGGATCAAGAACTTTTGGCTGAGCTGATGGACCAAAACAGCCAACGCACCCAGCCCTGGGAGGGCCGACAGGTCATGTACGAGGCTTTGATCACCTCGGCCATTTCATCGGCACAGCGGGCCGAAGCCATGGGCTTGGACGGATCTCAGATTGCCTTGTCGTGCAAAGTTTCGGGTGTTCAGGATTTGATCTCGGTTTACCGTGAGTTGGGCCGTCGTTGCGATTACGCCTTGCATTTGGGCCTGACCGAGGCCGGCATGGGTACCAAGGGCACAGTGGCTTCGGCCACCGCTTTGTCCATCTTGTTGCAAGAAGGCATTGGCGACACCATCCGCGTTTCGTTGACGCCCCAACCTGGCGAGGCCCGCACCCAAGAGGTGGTCATTGCTTCCGAAATATTGCAGTCGCTGGGCGTGCGCATTTTTGTGCCCAGCGTCACCGCTTGCCCCGGTTGCGGTCGCACCACCAGCAGCACCTTTCAAGAATTGGCCAAGCAAATCGACGATTTCCTGCGTGCCCAGATGCCGGTTTGGCGTGGCCGCTACCCAGGGGTTGAGAACCTCAAGGTGGCCGTCATGGGTTGCATCGTCAATGGCCCCGGTGAAAGCAAACACGCTGACATCGGCATCAGTTTGCCCGGCACCGGTGAAGCGCCAGCCGCACCTGTGTTCATCGACGGTGAAAAGCGCCTGACCCTGCGCGGTGAAGGCATCGCCCAAGAGTTCCAGGTGCTGGTTGAAAACTACATTGAGAACCGTTTTGGTTCAGGATCTGCCGAGAAAAAATGAGCGACGCTGCGAAAGAAAACGCCCCCAAATTGAGCAAGGCCCAGAAACTGACGGGCGTCAAAGGCATGAACGACATCCTGCCGCCAGACTCGGCGCGCTGGGAGTGGTTGGAAGGCAAAGTGCGCGATTTGATGGCCCGATACGCTTACCGCAATGTCCGTTTGCCCATCGTGGAGCCGACCGCCTTGTTTGTGCGGGGCTTGGGCGAGGTGACCGACATCGTTGAAAAGGAAATGTATTCCTTTGAAGACCGCCTCAACGGTGAGCAACTGACCTTGCGCCCAGAAGGCACCGCCGGTTTGGTGCGTTCGGTGGTAGAGCACAACCTGCTGTACGAAGGCGGCAAGCGCCTGTATTACATGGGCCCGATGTTCCGCCACGAGCGCCCTCAGCGCGGCCGTTACCGCCAGTTCCATCAGATCGGTGCCGAGGTCCTGGGCTTTGGTGGACCCGAAGTCGATGCCGAACTGATTTTGCTGGCCCAAGGCCTGTGGC
>JACCDI010074557.1_pt1 | contig 13204 bp, 14 predicted proteins | sample 7442791 | NCBI WGS metagenome assembly JACCDI01 (sample SAMN15323434, study PRJNA562643) | freshwater metagenome | isolation source: river surface water | place: USA:Blue River Watershed | collected 2017-08-15
AGTGCATCTTTCAGCGAGACGCAATTTTCAGACTCCAAGTCTCTGTGAAATGAAGATATTGGATCTCTCTCCGAATCGATTGATGGTGAGCAAATATCGAGCAACTGATTGAAGGTTTCGCCATCTACCAGAGAAAGGGCTCCAGAATTCAAAAGTTTCGCCGCGTGAGCACATAATTTCGGAATGAGTCAATGCCCTTGCCAGATATTGAAAACAATTTTGCTGCATAAGAAAAATATTCCTTTTCTTGGTGAGATGGAGCCACAGGGAAATGAAGCTTTTCTTTTTCGTTACAAAGCCTTAGTTTGAACGATAACTGAGAATATAATTCGAGCATTTTTGCAGCATCTTCATTGTGTGCTCCAGTTCTTAACAAGCATAAGGCTGCCTGAAAGATAATACAAATAGATGAGTAACATTGAAGTAGGATATGAAACAAATGAAGTAAAAGAAAGACTTGCCTTGTTGAGAAATCCAACATCTCGAGCTTCCAAAAGTTGCTCAGAGATAGAATACAGCTTGTCTTTCATTTCGGCACTGTGCTTTCCTCTCTTTTTTGTGAAATCTTGTTCATCCATCTCAGTGAAGGATAAAAACGCGAGCGCATAGTCACGACGCTTGATCTCTCCTGCCTTATCAAAACATTTGGCGGCAAGTCTCAAGCAGCCTTTCTGCCTATGACCTTCGGCGTTTTGAAGATAATACTCTCCCCTATTCTTCCAGTCTTCGACTGTGTTTTTTGCCCCAAATACTCGCACTCCAGACAATCCTTCTGAATTATCCTTGCTAGTAATGGTGTCCACAACGCAACGACGCTGAAAGTAATTGAACATGGGGCGACTGTGCTCTGGGTTTGTTTCGGCAATAAATACATTCACTCTAGCACGGGTAATGGCGGTGTCTGTGAACGAAACACGGTGAAGCAAAATATGAGTTCAAAAGTATGACATGCTTTGTGGAATCATCAAATCATCAATATGCCTCACACAACATTTTGAGCTCCGTCTCTAATATCTTATGTTGCTCGGAACTAAAGTCAAGGTGGCGTGATTCTTGCAGGATAGGGTTCTCCCAATCATACTTCTGAACTCCAGATGACGCGACAGACACGTCGGCATAATAGTTTTGAATATCAGGCTCTGTGTAGTTAGAAACTACACGCCACAGATCTGACACATAACATATAGCAAAGTGAGTACTGTGGATCATAGGGAATGGCCCAAATGAAGCTAACAATTTAAGACATCTTGTGATCGCACCTTCAGCTGGTGAATCTGTGAAAAAATTGTAAAGCAACACATCATCAAATTCAAGACCTTTTGCCTCTTGAACCTATTTAAGGAGTAAACAAAAAGCTTAGTAGCATATTTGACAACACAAGCGGGATGACACTAATGAATCATAAACATTTTAATACTCACTGTCATTACCCAATCGCGGTCAACTCCAAACTCATCTGGTAGACTGCTTTTTGCTTCTTCTGACCGAACTATCACCACTTGATGTGCCCCAAACTCAATACGAGAAGTCTCGCGTTTGGCTCCTTCGAGCATGAGAACCAGGTCGGCGGTCTGCTCCACCTCCATGATTACAGGCTGATTTGAGGAAAGCAAAATGCCAGAACACTCTTAAGAGAGTGTAGCGTTGATTTGCAAAGAGGAATCCGCTTTACTTTACGAGACTTACCTTTGGTCCAGAAAACAAACCCAGGTCTGGAGGAAGTCGATCGAGACTATTGCTGAAGAAGAAATATAATAATTCAACGACGCATGCTGCCAATCGTAGGACTCCGGCATGTGAACGATAATTGTAAGAAAGCTGGAGTAACTTTGGCTCAATGCCCCCAAAGTTATTGTAGAATATTTGTCTGACATCTGTAAACCGAAAGTCAACGCCTATTGCGATCGACTGAGCTGTGTCTCCAGCCAAAAACAAATTGTTTGGATCATGACATAGCTTGGCCAGAATGAATAGCTCTGCTTGGGTAAAATCCTGCACTTCGTCCACAAATAAAGAATCAATCGGCAGTAACCCGATATCATCCCTGGACCTCAGCTTTTCAAAGTATGCTTGGTCCAAAGCAGCGACTCTGCCAGCAATATTGTACACGAGGTCGCATTCATCAAAATAGCAACCATCCTTTTTGATCTTTTCATAGTTACAAAAGAGTTTGTAAACTTCTCGCCTTCGGGACCCGTCGGTTCTACACTGTTTGCGAGCTTTTGAATCGGAAATGGGAAAGTGGTAAGAAAATTGACCCCTAAGTATTGCGATCAATTAATACAAAAAATCCTTACGAAGGGCTAAGTATTCTTCGAGGCTCAAGAACCGATTCTTTGCATTCATCCTATCTTCATTCCCGATTTTCAGGGCGGGAACTGATCCTTTGATAAAACTAAGACAAAATTAATTCTTGAATGAGAATGTAACTAGAATGTAATCATAATTGAGCATTCCATACTTACGATTTGATTTCTTTCCAAACCAATACAGAATCCATTTGAGATTTTGTTCCAGACCTAATTTTGCGCCACAACACGCGAAAAGTGCTGAAAGTGATCTCTTGTCGATGATGTGAAGAAACCATCTTCTCGTCTTCAATTTCTCCTGACAACCAAGTTTCAACACCTTTTGATACAGAATCCTTCACCTTGCGGTTCTCCTGTCGCTTCTCTCGTTCGAGGTCTGTAAAAAATCTCTCGCCTGGCAACTCTGCATCCAGAATATCAAGCTATTCGCTCGATGTTAGGAAGTTGGGAAGTTTCACATCCTGATTCGTCATGGTTTCTCTAGAATTTGGGACTTTCTCGCTTCGTCGTCTCCAAGCTAGCCCCATATTCTTGAATGATCTTTGCACTTCTCGGCGCAGTACATCATTCTTGGTCACAAAAAGCTGATTGGGTTGTGGACCTTCAGAGTTGTCCAAGTACGCAGCATATTGAGCCCACATTCGAAAGACGAGACATGTAGTTTTTCCTGTGCCACTGAAATTGAATGATGTATAAAAAGATAAGCTTTCCACCCTATTAGTGTGATGAATGTTTGGCATAATCCCTTACCTTCGACCCATGAGCAAAATTGAACGTTGGGGTTTTGATTGAAAGTGGATTATCTCGTGCTCCTTTGGGCCTGGAGTGAATGGGAGGTCAGTGTTTTGATCTTGCTCGTCAAGCAGCATTTTCACCGCACCCGCATTGTTTTGCTTTGAGAGACGAGTTTGCATCCAGGACAAATTTCTTCACCGTCGATCCGCCATCGCTGCTCCATCATGAAAGAATGATTAAGGTTGATGTAAAATTGGAAGAATTGTTCTTGCCCTAGAAAGAAACACTCACCAGTTATATCCTGTCCAATAGTCGACACCCCAGCCAAAACACTATCCGGTACAGTAGGTAACTTCAATCTAACTACCATAAAGTTACTTTTTATTTTGAAAAACAAGTTTGTGACATAATGTAAGACGAAAAGAAAATTACATAGTTTCAAATATTTCATTCGCCGCCGACACAATAAATTCAAAATCAACCAAAATCATTCAACCATGGGCAGAACAACTAAAAAGAAAGCCGAAGACAAAATCACCCACACCAACACCGCAAACCGCGCGGAAACTAAAGCAAAGAAAGAATCAAGCGGCTACAAAAATGTCACCCGGATTTGTTCATTGTCTCGATTTTTGAATAAATCATTTTCACCTATCGTCACGAGTAAAATCCAAGAGTATCGCTTGAATGATGAATCACTCACCGACAAGTCAGATTATCAGGTGGTTCGAGAATACATCAAAAAGGTTGTGGAACATCATTCTAAAACTGCTTACCTCGCTGGCGTCCGAGGTAGCCTTTTCTTTGCTTATTTATATGAAGCGATGGAATTCGCCGATTCCGATGATGAGCGTGATGAAATCTGGCGTGAATTATGTGGAAAAAATGGCAGAACGCTGAAGATTACACTCTTCGACCAACTCGCGAATTTTACTCCCAAACGGATTGATCCTTTACCGTTTATCGAGCAGGTCAACGAAGCATGTGATGAGTATAATATCCTCGACACGTTAAAGATTCCTGAAATCGATGGTCGTTCTTCGGTTAGGAAATCATTGTCAACCCAAATTCAAACGGCATTCAATAATAATTTGACCGAAGAGATACTTGTAAAATTGAAGAAGCGGATTGCCTTCCTTGTTGATGATATCATGGTCGAAAGCGACGAGGAAACAAAGAAGAAGAGATATTTGTGTGTGAGACAGATATATAACAAAGTGACAGGGATTGGCTATACTGACATTGGTGGAATTACCGATTCTGTTGACGCCGAAGCTTTTGTTGATGAATCACGAAGAATTCTTGGACTCCCAAGTTTGGAAGAATTTCAATTACTGGAAGAAGGAGAGAAATTCAAGTTCATTGTGACTGAAAAGTGGATTGCCGCTAATCACCGACCGGCCGTTAGTTTCCTACAACATCTTCTCCAATGGGCCATTGACGAACAAAGGACAGATGAAGCACTACAACCACATAACCGAAGATCCATCAGAAGGCCAGTAATTTTCCCCCAGTTCCGAGTGGATCCGCATTTCACTTTTTTGAATCTTGAAGTGTGGTATTCTATCGCAAGACATTTTGGATATCAGTTTCCACTGGATGATGGCGGATATTGGAATGAAAAGAGATTTGCTAAAGCAATTGCAAGTTCCTTACCTTGGAATGAACAAGATGCTCAACTTCATTGTGATTTTGAAATTGCTTTTGATGCTTTATCCGATTTCATGAATCTTGATTTCGTTAACAAGGCATTCATCAACAAAACTGGATTTCGAGGAATGCAATTCGACTATAAGATCAAAACCGACGGAGAATCTTGTCACCTCGTTTTCTATAAAAAGTACAAAGAAATTGAGAACAGCATTGCAAAGATAGCCAAGAAACAATTCGACGATAGCATCGCTTCTTCTATCCGCAGCATCCGTGTCAAAAGAAGGTCACCGAAACTCCCAATCAATTTGGTTCGCAAAATAGAAACAAAAGATCCAAGGACAAAGATTGAATTCGACAGTTCGCAGGAATTGATCGAGGAGTTGTTGCATAGTGGTTTGTATTTCAATATCGAGTATTGTTCTGTTTTTAGGTTTTCACTCGCTCTGACGTAAAACATATTCTTGTCATTCCTTAACACAGGTCAAGCACGCATTTTCGGCGACGATCCTGGACAACGCATAACAGAAACTGTCACCGAATGTGTTTACGACAATGCAGCAGAAGGTGTGAAGAAATTGAAATACGCATACATGGCAGTACATCGAAACAAAAATGATCCATCGAAAGGCAGGAAAATGAAAAAAGCAATCCGAACATCCTCCGCTCGCCATTACAATCATTTCATCGGGACAAGATTGTACAAGAGAATTTCCGATCGAAAAAATAAGCCATTCGAACCATTCTTCGCAAAACTCTCAAATCATTCGCTTCGCACAAATGATTCCACAACTGTCATTGAACACATCAAAATACTTGCAACCGACGAAATGTCTTACATTCCTCCACCCATACACCAACATCCACCAAAAACAAAATCTCGTCCAAAGAAATGGAGGACAACAAGAAAGAGAAACCAGCGTCGAGTTCGAAGGAGGAAAAGAAAGACAAGCAATCAAAATATGGACCAGTCAGATGATGCGATTGTCACTGGTAAGACTTTATTCCTTTGGTTCAATAAACGGTTGGAAAATTGGAATGCAAGTCAGAGGTTTCGTATGATGAAAAAAAGGATGAAGTTTTTGGATGCAATGGCAAATCACTTACTGGATCACAAGGCCAACGACAACCGTTTGAGTTTGCTCGCACGTGGAACTGCATATGTGAAATGCAACTTTCGAGGTAGCACTTGTTCTGCGCCAACCTCGGCTCAAATTCTTGCGATGAATCGGATCGGTGCCATCCACATCCCAACACCTGAATATCTGACGACACAGACTTGCGCGATGTGCAATGGTCGATTGAGTGTCGTAATGAGAGGAAAGAAATATTTGCACGATATTTTGTATTGTCAGAATGAGATTTGCAAAAGTCAACGATGGGTTCATCGAGACGGCAATGCAGCATTGAATATGGCGAGGAAGGCAGCTTTTGATCCAAAGGACATGCAACAAACCAATCGTCGATGGATCAATGAAGTTCGAAAGATCAAGTTCTTACCTGAAGTGAAGAAATTGAGAGACAAAAAGAAGAAGAAATCGAAAAAGAAGAAGAATTCAAAGCAGAGAGATCCACCTCCTCAAGATCAGTTACTAGAAAATCAAAATAAGAGGGAATTGGATGGAGACGATGAAGAGATGGTAAATTTGTTGATATCGTTCGCAAATGATCAGAAATCTAAAAAGCTTCGTACCGAGTAAGCATATTACACAAGCATTCATGATCATACGTCAGCCTGCTAGTAAACAAAACGAAGATCGTCCATGGTCGTACCGTCACGTGAGGTTCCAATATACTCATGGCAGTAAACATGGGCTCAACGCGAGGGAATCGGGAAGTGCACCTGTCGTTTATACCATGAGTAATGTCGGAAACCTAACCTACTACTTCATGAAACATGGACATTGAGAAAAAAAATTTCAAGGGATATCCCATATTTTGTGAGTAGGCTCGAACGGGCAGCCAAGAGTGATGTCAGAAACCTCATCTCTACCACTTCACGAAACATGGATATGATGGAGGGTATCAGCATAGGAGAAAAACACATCAATGGTCGTCGTTCAGTGCGAAGATCTCACGATCCTATCGGTAGACTGACGTACATCATCAAACAATATTATGTATGATGTTATATTATATTAATATCTTTCTACCGACGATCCAAAATAGGATATCATTCATACGTACTATAATACTCTCTATGATGTTAACACCTACTAGTAATTTTTTTTAAATGAATTTTTATGGCGCGGAAGAAGAACAAATCATCAAAAACAGAGAAGGTGATAGAGTGTGAACAAAGCAAGTGACATATTATAAAGATCCTGTCAGCAAAAAAACAATTAAGATAATTATAAGTCGTCTACAAGGTATAAGTCATACAAATGAGACTATCAATACCTTTCTTACAAAACGCATTTTATGTGGCGCATCACAAGAGCCGAATATCACAGAGTGTGAACGAAGCCACCGACAGAAAATAAGATCCCTCAATCCTTCATAATTTCAAAATCGTCTCCCTCAAAAGACGATATCCAGCTCTCCTAACATGATCGTCGCCACCGACACCGACGATGTCGACGGGAGCAACGACGACGACGACGACGACGAGGACAACGATTCTAATACATATGACTACGATGGAGGATTCAATGGTGGAAAGAATAATACTGGATTTAGTGGATTGATTTCTAGATTAATTTACAGCGGTAAGACCCTTTTGAATTCAAATTCAATAATTGAACGCTATGGATGAGATCTAATCATTGTGGCGGTCATTCTCGAATTTCTCTTCAACACTACAGATTATCAAGGGACGACGACGTTGCCGGTTTCTGAAGCTATTGGTTGTATTACTAGGCTAGGAAGCGATGATGGCGATATTGATCTCGACGATAAAGGAGACTACGTGTCCGCGGCGGCCCATTCCTGATATCCAATTCTTACTCGATTCTGTTGAGGGCATCCGAACCCGCTACATAGCGTTATGAGGACGTCGGGGTTGGATGGGATTTGCTCGGATTCTGCCGCATCTTGTTTGACGATTACCAGCAGGACAAATGGTTATGACGATAGTTCTCTTCCGATGAGCTGTTGTCCCTAGAATAATCAAAAGTAGATTAAAATAGCACCCGCATTCAACTCATAGAATTTCAACAAAGTAAATTGACGAGGATCATCACTAGCTGGATGAAAATGCCGTGATTTTCCCGCGGGGGTAATCGTTCCTGACTCAGTGCACGAAATAACCTGCTGCTGCATGGGAAATACCCTTGGGATTTTCAATTTCCCTACATTGTCTTCGGAATGTATCATTTCACTCTTTGTGTCAATCTCCGAATATAGAGCACATTCTTGCCCTCGCAAATGAGATTTCTCAATTCGCTCGATCACGATCTCAATTGCTCGAGACAAATTGTCATGATCAAGTACAATATCCCACACTCGGATTACCTGCTCGCAAAAATTCTGATCAGAGCTTGATCTCCGTGGTGAGAAGGATAGCGCAACTTCCCATATTATTCTACTAGCGTTATCAACCTTTGTCTCGTACAAATTAGAAGTTGTCGACTTCGACTTCAATCTTTTACAAAGAACGTAAGGCCATCGTCCAGTAGACAACAACGTCAAACGACGAATAACCCGCTCGCAAAGCGCACGGTTCTTTTTTTTGTGCTTTTGGAACCACTTATGTGCATTCTCAGTCACGTCAATGTTCCAACATGACATGCCATCCCACTGAAGTAAATCGATACTTCTTTCGACAGAAGTGAGTGCATCTTCTGTGTCACATAAAGATAGTGCCTGGACTATTTCTTCTGAGTTCAGAGTTGTTTTCAATCTCTTATCTATAATACTCTGGAAATCGCCTTCTACTTGATCTTTATCGGTATTGCTCTCACCACCAACTAAATTATATTGTTTGATAGACACTTGTTTTGTTAAGTCGTCCAGCAACTGACTGTACCACCGAAGAGCTTCTTCAATCTTTTCTGATGCATGGAAAAAATATTTTATTTTCCGGTCTGAGCTGTTCTTTATTGAACCTTCAACTTCCTTTGACTCGCTGCTCGTGGCATCACTAACTACTTGAGGAACTGGGGATTTCAAGGTGGCGCTTTGTTCGTTGTGAGATTTTTGCTTGGTTATCTTTTTCGTAGCAGAGGCTCTTTTCAATAGCTCAGTAATCTCTTTCTTTGTTCCTTTTCCGATAGTATGTGAAATAGATTTAAGAACGGTCTTAAAGTCATTTTGGGTTTCGAGAGTGATGTTACACTTCATTGCAATCATCTTTGCAATCTTGTTGTTGAATTCATCACCGCGGCCTTTTGGGAGACTTGAAAACAATGCAGCAACTGACTCTGCTGATATACAAACCCCTGCGTTGATTAGAAGTGATAACTCTTCCCGGCGCTTGTTTAAGAAACCCATTACTAAACGACTTGCGTTACATTGAATCCATTTAAGAGCTTCTTCGTGTTTGAGCGCTGCATCAAGAATGGGAGCGGTCACATTTTCTTCAAAAGATAGCCACAAGGGCTGATGCTTCTCCGTGCATGCCTTATCTGTACTCCAAAGGAATTCGAGGACTTTTTCAGTAGATAATTCTTCCGCCTCGATCATTTCTTGTTGCTCTTCAATTGAGAACTCTGCTTCAACAAAGGATGCGAGTTTGGAAAGGTAAGCAGTCGCGAGACTTTTTGAAGTAACGGTTTCACTACTAACTAAATCACTAATCGTGTTTTCGACAATTTCGTTTGTTTGTTGATGAGTTGAGGTGACAGTGGCATGTTGGCCCGTGGAAATTTCATCGTTCAACAATTTTCCTGGACTCAAGGAATCTTTCTTCCGCTTCTTCTTCGGCTTCTTCTTTGACTTCTGCTGATTCTTTGCAGCAACAGATGAGGACTCGGTTCCGTTGTTTTCGACTGTTCCTAGACTAGAATCATCCATTATGCCCTTAGTTTTGGGGTTGATATCGTCCGTGCTTAAAGTAACAGTGGTATTCGCAGCTTTCTTTTTGCGATTCTTCTTCTTCTTCCTACTACTACCATTCGTCTTCGTGCTCACATCGTGCTCTAGTAACTCAATATCATTTTGCGTCAAGCGGATTCGTTCCTTGAACGATTCTTCCGGGGTTAGTGCCACATGCAAATCAACTGTGCTTCCTTGGAAAAAGGCTTTCCACGACGAGAAAACGCTCTCAGGCTCCGCCGCGTAGTATGAAAATTGAGACATAATTTTATCCAGTACTTCAGGGACGTACTCTGCCTTGAGAATATCATCGGAAGAAGTTATAGTGTTGTCACCTATGTTGACGGATTTTGACAGTGCAAGAAGCGGAGCCCCTCCCCGACTCTCCCGGCTTACATAGAGGAAACGTTTCTCTCGAGAAGAATGCGAAAGCATCACACCAAACTTTTCCAAACTCCGCTTCACAGGGCCAGACATTGATTCCATCAATTCAGATGTGAGAGTGTGATGCTTCTCCCAAACAGGATATCCATTCGCAATTTTCCCTCTGATTGGTTTGTAGAAACCCATGGATGATTGGACCCAATCTTCTGGTAGTTGGCTTGTACGATGATCCGTAAAAAGCACAAAGTTCCTATTCCATGCTTCGAAATCAACTGCTTTTAAAAACTTGTGTGAGGCTGGACGCCGCATCTCGCTTGGATCGAACTGCATCGCCCGTGTTACAGCCTTCAAGCTGGATATACCAATACTTTCTTCTTCACGGCTATGAGACCATGCCCAAGTTCCATAAAAGTCATCAGCATGCAAGTGAAGAAATGCATAGGGGTCGTCCCAAAACTTTCTATCTCGAGCTCTCGGGACTCTCGTTTCAACTAAGTACTCTTTATTGCTCAATGACGGTCCTTTTAAACACCATGTCAATTCGTTGCGGGTATTCCTCACGAATCGGAGAACTGGAGTTATAATCATCTCGTCAAGTTCGTGAAATGCAAAGGAGTGTCCGAGCGCCTCTAAATTGAACGTTGAGTCGTCCATCTGCGCTGTCAATTCATATGTTTTTTCACGATCAAGAAGGTACATCGTAGGATTCACGAGTTTGTACACTCCTCCAAACACCCTGTGCACATAGTAGGCGGTCGGAGCCGCATGAACCACGAGATATTGCTCCTGTGACATGAAGGATCGCTGGTCAATTGGGTCCATAAGGGATGTCATTGGATGACTCCATGGTGGATTGATGCCTTTGATTGGGAGAGATTTGAAATCGTTGCGAACTCCAATAATATTATTCACTCTCTCTTTGGTCCCGTCATCCTTGGAACATGCACGAGAACCTCCACTCGGCAAGATGGGATTGCCGTGTCCTGCGGCTCGAGAATCTGGTGATGACTCGCATAGAAAGTCCCCAATCTTGCGACACATTCTTTTGTGCTTGTGATAATGCTTTTGTTGGCATTTGCGACTGCCACAATATGTACAAACAATGGCCATGATATTAGAGTCCGTGATGACAATTTGCTTTCATAACTGTATGGTTGATTTCCATATACTTATATCCAAATACTTACCTGCAATACGCCACTGATTTGCAGCGTGCGCATTTTTTAAGTTTGATTTGCTGGGAGCTGCCATTTTGTGCAATTGCTTTCCTGGGCGACTGTGTGTTCGCGTTAGAGTAATGATTGGTGAAGAATAAAAAATCAATGATAGATAAAATAATGTTAATCCACACTGAATTCAACAATGAAAGAGTCATTCATTTCTAGAGACTCGCCTTCACATGACTTCGATTGATGGAATTTGCGAAGGCATTGCAAAAGTCGTCATCACTTATGTCGTCGTCGTTCTTTGGATTCACTCCACAACACGAGCACGCCGTGAAAACATAGCCATCGTCCTTGATAAACCGAGCAACCGTTGAATCCAAGGCTTCTGCAGGATCGATAGAGTTTTCATTTGTTACGCCCTCCGCGGGCAGGCGACCGTGGGTGGCCATGGAAATGTGTTGTTTTTCGTAATACACTTATCAACTTCGACAATTCTGTAAACATATGCTTTTTGTGAAGATGTGTTGTAGTGCATCGAGTACCGACGCCGGCTGCTGCAGTACATTCCACGGCGGTGACTCTGCATTTCAGGTGAATATTTCATGTTTTAATAATACCGGCGCGTGGGAATAGAATCAAGTGACCAGCCGAGAGAAGAATGGTCTCGTAATAATATATTTTCATAAATACCATAGTTGGCGTTTGAATTTTGATTTTTTTTATTGCAAAATATCATCTGTCTTCGTGTCAGTTGTGGAGACTACCCAGATAGGGTTTATTGAACACACTACTGATATATGAAAAGCTAGACGATTTTTCACGTTTGCTATTTTCATCTTTTTGTGCTTGCAGAACACATTACATTTTAGGGATGGGATGACTCCAATATGGCGACAATTCAATCGTCTCCACACAACGCGTGTGAAAATAATTTCCGATGACACCATGGTTGGATTTGATCATCATTATGCAGTTGACGCTGCTAAACAGGTCGATAGATGCCGCTCATTGCTGCATTCTATCATAGATGAAGTGGGAACACACAGTTCTTCTGTATTTTATCTGACGGAGGTTGCTGATGGCAAGTAGTCTTGTGTTGTGACGTTCACAAATTTTTCTCTCTACATTCATTTTATTTTTCTTGCTTGCATCTGAATTGAGATTATATACTTTCGAAAAAATTGGAAAAAAAAAACATCTTGATTTTGCCAATTCCTGGACTGGACTTGTTACCTGCACCCACTGCCTATACTTTAAATACTTTGGTCGTTGAAAACAAATAATGTGGCTAATCTTTGTCCTTTTCTTCGATGCACAGTGTTGAAATGTGCGGATCGACTGGTGCACACGCATCTTTTAGATCTTCTCGATCGAGAGATGGAATTTCTCTCCACGGTTCCAGACTTTTCCAATAATGAGGAACAAAAGCATCGATTTTTCGGGGAGCACAAAGAATTTCCCTCATTGATGGATACTGCGGAGACTTTGCAAACTGCAGCGAAGTTGGCGAGAGGATATCAAAATAAAAACTACGACAGTGGAGCTGATATATTATCTGGGAAAAAAGACTCTGTTCAGAGGTTTACGCAATCGAAACACTCGGCGTTTGGGAACTTTACATCGTGTAATTCATTCCATAGGCGACGAGTTTCTACTCCTCCGACTTTGAATGATGAGACATTTTTTTCTATTGAAGATCCTGTCGAGGACGATGAAATTGATGCAGGGTTGTGGTATTACGGTGGAGGCACTGGTAGCGTGGCTAAGTCTGCTAGACTTACACGGGGGGCTACATCCGGAAGGCAATCTCCACCGTTATCTAGAAATCAAAAAAATGCAACTTTTAGCAATGACACCGCTCCGAGTGTTGGTAGGTCGGCGACATCTTCAATTCAAATGCCGTCAGCAACCATTCGGAACACTGATGATAAAAATATGACTGCCAGTCATACTAACAAAAGGACTTCATCGATTCACAGACGTAAC
>JACCDI011939215.1_pt1 | contig 13203 bp, 2 predicted proteins | sample 7442791 | NCBI WGS metagenome assembly JACCDI01 (sample SAMN15323434, study PRJNA562643) | freshwater metagenome | isolation source: river surface water | place: USA:Blue River Watershed | collected 2017-08-15
CCCCCAACACCGTCGCATTGCCCACCACTTCCAGACGATGACCTGCTCCCAACAAGCTTGATCCGCTCGCCAACGTCACGTTCGAACCCGTCAATACCGTGTCCTGCCCCAGCGTCAGAGTCCCAGCGTAACTCTGGTTGCCGCTGGTGTTCACCGTAGCAGCACTCAGTCCACCCGTCGCGCCTACTACCTGCAGCGCACTCAGCCGATTCACACTGCCAACAGCACCCCCCAGATTCACCGCTCCTGCCGTGTTACTGATCGCCAAACTACGGGCCGCCACGCCATCGCCATCAACCGTATGGGCCAGTGAAATCACAGCACCCGTGCCCGTGCTGCTCAATGTCGTGTCACGACTGAGGGTCACAGCACCACTGTAATTTTGATCTCCGCTAGTGCGAACCGTGCCAGCATTCATCGCGATCGCTCCAGCACTGACATTGAGACCGTTTAACGCAACACCACTGCCAACAGCCTCCCCCAGATTCACCGCCCCTGCCGCGTTGCTGATCGCCAGACTACGGCCCGTCACGCCATCGCCATCAACCGCATGGGTCAATGAAATGGCAGCGCCAGTGCCCAAGCCGCTCAGGGTCGTGTCACGGCTCAGAGTCATGGCACCACTGTAATTTTGATCTCCGCTAGTGCGAACCGTGCCAGCATTCATCGTGATCGCTCCAGCACTGACATTGAGACCGTTTAACGCAGTACCCGCGCCCACAGCCCCATTCAGCACCACACGCCCACCCGTACCCGAGACATTCATCACCAAGGCCTGCAACCCGCTCGAAGAACCATCAACAGACCCATTGGCCGTGATCACCGCATTCACACCACTGGCTACCAACCGTGAATCACCCCCCAAAGTCATCGCGCCAGCGTAACTCTGATTCCCCGTTGTGGTCACATTCGCAGCCACCCGCGTTGTACCGCTCACCGTGGCCGTCGACACTTGGCTCACATCCCCCAACACCGTCGCATTGCCCACCACTTCCAGACGATGACCTGCTCCCAACAAGCTTGATCCGCTCGCCAACGTCACGTTCGAACCCGTCAATACCGTGTCCTGCCCCAGCGTCAAGACAGCGTTGTACGTTTGATTGCCGGTAGAGGTTACGTGACCGTTAAGCGTGGTGTTACCGGTGACCCAAAAATTGTTCAGCCCCGTGAAATTGGCACTCGTCAACAGATTGCCACTGTTTGCCGACGTCCCCTGACCAACGGTCAGGTTGAAGCCGCCACCGCTCAAGCTTGTGTTACTGGTCAACGTGGTCACATTGAAGGTCGTATCAGCCCCTAACGTCAACACTGCGTTGTAGTGTTGAGCCTTGGAACTGATATAGCTACCTCCGGAGAGGGTAACGCTAGGATTGCCAGTTACCGTGATATTGCCAGCATTGCTAATCCCATTGTCCGCGTAGTTCAATGGTGTATCCAAATTGAAAGCACTGGAGCGGGCCAACAGTTCTAGAGAACTGATGGTCGGCAAACTGGCTGCCACCGCGGCTTGTTTGGTCGCCCCGAGGGTTGCAGCAATGTCCTGGTTCATCAAGGTCGCTGAACTGTTCTGAGTACTCAAGCGCGTAATACCTTGAACCACTCGCTCAATCACATTCGTGTTGCCGTCCTTGTAGATGTAGGCACTGCTGTCGTTCGACAGAATACGATCGGTATAGGCCATACCCGCCACAGTGCTGTTGACCGTGACATTGCCATCAAGCATGAGTACGGTGGCTAATTGCGTGGTGTTGAACTGCGGTACCTTGAGGGTTACATTCAGGGCAGGCACAACCGGATTGTTGTCCGAACTGGTCAAGATCAGCCGTGGGGCAGTCGTGTAACCGCCGCCCGCGGAGGTGATGTTGATGGCGTAGATCGACGTCGTCGTCAAGTTATTCTGAGGGTTGACCCGACTGGCAGTGGCAGTGGCTCCCGACCCTCCACCACCCACAAAGCTCACCGTGGGGGTGTTGTTGTAGCCACTCCCCCTGCTAGCAGGGTCCACCGTCACACTGTCAATTCCCTCAGGAATAGCCGCATCCGCAAACAGGGTGTTGCTACCCACAACACTATAAAAGTAGCCGTTCACGCCCGTCGAGGCTGTGCCCCCATTCAACAGTGTGCCGCCAGTGTACTGGCCCACCTGCGCACGCTTGGCCACGGAACCGTCACTCAGATAGGCAATGCCTTCGATAGCCCGTGGTTGCGTAGGATAGAAAATCTGCAAATACGGAAACATCCCAGCGCTGGTACCCCAGTTGGTATTGGAACCATTGAATCCTGAGGTATTCGACAACGTCCCCTTAAACTGTGCAGTCGTCAAGCCAGTGCCCAAGCCGCCACTTGCCGACACATTCGATGTTTCAGTGTTCCAGTAGAGGTTACTCGCTGAGACGCGTCCCAAGGTCGTATTAAATCCACCAATAACGCCTCCGATGGAAGGTGAAGCAGGAGGAATTGCCGTGTTGAATGTGGTCATGCCCGTGGCATAACCATTGGTAATGGAACCGCGATCGGCATAGCCTATCAATCCGCCGACATTTTGGGTTCCAGTAACGGCTCCCATTGCATACACATCACTGACTGTACCCGTGAAGTTAGTTCCCAGATAACCCGCGAAGCCTCCCACACCGCCCGCTGTGCCAGCCGTTGAGGTGCTGGTTTGAGTGACGGCCCCTGTGGCGTAGGAAGTGTTAAGGGAGGCGCTGTTGTTGATGGCACCGACAAAACCGCCTACGACACCCAAACCCGATACAGCTCCCGCCGCTCTTGAACTGGTGACAGTGCCGTTGTCAAAACTGCCGATAAAGCCGCCCACTTTGCTGGTACTGGCTGATAGCAACGCATCTCCAGCGGCAACGACCGAGTTGGCATAAGAGGCCTGAATCGTGCCTGAGTTTTGGTAGCCTGCGAACCCCCCCACCGAATAAGGCCCCATCACGGTACCGGCTGCCCCGGAATTGCTGATCGTTCCTCCCGTCATGAAACCGACAAATCCCCCGACATAATCATTGCGTGCACTGACCGAGGTATTGCTCCGAGAACTTGTAATGGTGCCCGTATTTTGTCCGGCAAAGCCTCCCACACGACTGGTGGCTCTGACACCCACACCGCTTAACGGATTGGGCGTAGTAATGGTGACATTGGATGTTGTGATCGTTGCCTGGTTCCAGCCGACAAACCCACCCACATAGTTAAGGGTGGTTGAATCCGCTCCATAAACATAACCCGAGGCAGTCGCATTGTTCACAACACCACCGGCATTTCTCCCCACAAAACCGCCGATATAGGAACCACTGCTGGATGTCACATAGCCGGATGCGCTGACGTTATTCAAAGTTCCGCCGGCGAGATAGCCAACAAAGCCGCCGACCGCATCGCCAGCGCTGGTGGTGACGTTGCTGGAAGTCCATACATTGGTGATGTTGCTACGGAGGTTACCAACCAAGCCACCGACGGAACTTCCAGTGCCCGTGACATTGCCCGTTGAATAAGAGCTTGAAGCCTGGTACAAATTGCCGACCATCCCTCCTACGGTACTGGTCCCCAGCACGTTACCAGTTGCGTACGAGTCAGATACCCAATCAGCGTAGCCCGCCAATCCGCCCACCGTATCTGTACCACTGACATGGCCGGTTGCGTAAGAATTTCGCACCCAGTTTGCGGTATTGCCTACCAAGCCACCGATGTAGCTGGAAGTCCCGCTGACATTGCTGGTGGCATAGGAGTTATCAATGGTTCCCGTCAAGCTGCCCACCAGCCCACCGGACTGATGCCCTCCTTTGATTGTTGCACCGATGGCACGTAGGTAACTCAAACTTCCACTGACGTAGCCACCCACTCCGCCAGTGAAAGTGCCGGCAGAGCCCGTCACGCCGGACACCGTCCATCCCGTCACGTTTCCTGACATCTGGGCGTTGGTCAATGCACCCCAGGACAAATGCCCCACCAGTCCTCCTACGCGCTCGCTGCTGCCCTCAACATTGCTGCTGACCCATGTGGAGTAAGTGGGCGTTGCATTCACCACGGTTTCACCCAGATAGCCTTGCATTTCTCCTACCAGTCCACCCACATAGGCCACACCCTTGACCAGACCCTGTGCATGATTACTGTTGGAAAGCAAGGAATTGGTTTTGATCAACTGCCCCACCAATCCGCCGGTTCGATACACAGCAATATTCGATTTTTCAAGACTGGTCACTGTCCCTGTCGTAGTGGTGGTGTTGACCGTGGCATAGTGCAGATTGCCGGCCATACCCCCGACCACATTCACACCAGTCACATGAGCTGCTGAGCTGACGTTATTGAACAAAAGGTTATTGGCACTGCCCGTGTCCCGCCCCCAACCGTAGCCAAGAATGCCCCCCACATTGCTCCAGCCGTTGTGGTTTTCGCCTCGATCATCCATGTTGGGCGCCAGTTTGTCCGAGTAATACAGATCAGTGCCCGTTGCTGCGCCCGACGAACTGACACTGCTGAGATTTCGTTGCCAGTCAGATCCCGCCACCAAGCCGATATTCATCACACCCGTTACGGCACCATTGACCGTCAAATTCGACAGCGATATTCCTGTTGCAGCCTGGGTACTGTTATTACGCAAATGGCCAATGAAACCGAGGTTGGACGTGTTCTGACTCAACAGCAAATTACTAACCGTCTTGCCATCTCCTTTCAACTCGCCTGCCACGTACGGAACATACAACCCGGGCGTTGATGACAGGTCTAGATGGGAATCCAGACGAAACTTCAAGGCACTTTGGTCGGCAAATCCCAAGTAATCTTTGACATGTTGTGAGGAGCTGATACGAAAGTATCCGTTGGCATCTGCTGCACCAAAGTAAGAGGCTGCGTCATTAGCGCCACCACTGGCCAGCCCATTCAAGGCGCCTGCATTGAACCAGGCGGTATATTGCGGCCCGTACAAGCCTCCAATGGTCAGCAAACCATTGCTGTCATTGAGAACAACTCTAGCAGCTGGACTCTGAGGGGTAAAAGCGGTGATGGTAACGCCCGCCATGTTGTAGTGAGAATTCGTCACCTCCACACCCGGCGAATAATGGCCAATCAGTCCCCCAAAATTGGCATTCGCTGTGACGTTCACACTGGCATAGGTATTCGTCACTTGAGCCGTACTGCCCAATCGCCCCACCAACCCACCAACGTCAAAGCGACCCGTCACATTACCGACGGCATAGCTGTGGTTGTTACTGCTGCCATATGCCGAAGACGAAGCATTACTGCTGTCACCCAGCTTGCCTTCCAAATAGCCACCTAAACCGCCCACAAAATCACCTGTGGCAGTTATATTGGTGCTGGCGTATGAACCGTAAAATTCAGACAATGAGTTGTTGGCTAACCCAATGAGTCCACCGACATAACTGTTACCTGTCACTGAACCACCGATATAACGCGCATTTCGGATTAGGCTGCTGCCATTCAAGCCACCGACCAACCCTCCAACGTAGTAACTGCTGGTAGATACATTGCCGTTGGCGCTGACATTGGTTAGGGTGTTGGCCCCGTCCAAGTTTCCGATTAAGCCGCCCGAGTAATTGCCTGTGGCTGAAATATTGGCAACTGCACTTGAATCACTCAACACAATGCCAGAGGAGTAACCTGCCAATCCACCTGCCGTAGATCCAGTAGTGGTCGATGTGACGCTCGCCATTGTGCTCGTCAAATTGCTAAAGGAGCCGCTGGTTAAATTGCCGACCACACCGCCCAGAATGTCTGTGCCAGTTACGTTGCCTGACGCTGTCCAGTTGCTCGAGGTGTTAGCTGAGCCCGAAGCCCGCCCAATCAATCCACCCGTCTGCTGGTTGTTGCTTGTGACATTACCACTTGCACTCAGGTTGCTGGCCGAGTTGGCTATAACCGATGCATGGCTGTAATTAGCAACTGAAAGATAGCCGAGTAATCCCCCCGTACGATAGCCACTTCCAGCCACCTCCAGATTGGAATTGAGTTGGTTGGCAGACACGGCTCCCAGATAGCCAGCCAGCCCTCCCGTGTTGCCTCGCAAATCCTGCCACTGGTCTCCGTCCACTGAATATGTCATTGAGCCGATCACCTGTGCTTTGCTGACATCAGTGACTGAGGTGGCACGCGTGGCGCTGATATTACCTATTGCCCCATTTGAGAAATATCCCATGAACCCACCCGTGTTGTCATACCCTTTGGTGGATCCCCCCAACACAGCTAATGAGTCGTAAATGACACCACCGTACATGGATCCAATGGCAGTACCCACGTAATACTGTCCGTTCACTGCCAGCGTCACATTGCTGCTGGTTTCGTAGGGCGTGCTGTACACCTTCAGACCACTGATGGTGCTTTTGTGCACAGAACCCAGATACCCCACATTAGAAGTGGGCGCACTCCAGGAAAAATTACTCACCTCAAATCCATTGCCCTTGAACTCGGCAGCGGCAAAGTAGGGGACAAATTTGGTGGTAGAGCTGGCAACATCCACATGAGAGGTCAGCTTGAATTTATAGGCATTGGCAGTGCCATTGCTAGGACCGTGTGAAAACCCCATGACGTTGCTCAAATCATTGCGCGATCCGGCCGAGTTGCTGGAGCTGATGGTGTAGTACCCATCAGTGTCGATATCGAAGTAATTGCCAATCAAGAGATTACGCGAGGGCACTGCTGTCAAACTGCTGTTGACCCAATCCGTAAACTGTGCGTTGTAGAGGCCCCCGCTGGTCAACGTGGGGGAGCCATTGATCAGTGACGTATCCAGGTTATAAAAAGTATTGGACAGATAAGCGCCAGGCTTCAAAAACCCCACGATACCGCCGTAATTACTGGTCGCGGTGATATTGCCAGCATAGTAAGAATCTGTGATGTAACCCCCAATCATCTCTCCGACCAACCCGCCAACAAAACTGCCGCCGATCACGTTGGTCTTGCCCCCACCCGCCGCATAGGAACGGTTGATTTGCACCACGCCGCGTCGTTGCTCACCCACCAAACCGCCGACATAGGTTCCACCTGAAATATTGGCATTTGACACAAACGAGTCCGTGATCGTGACACCATTGCGAACCCATCCCACCAGGCCGCCTGTAGCCCCCGTAGAACTGATATTGATCCGAGCAGCAGCATTGCTGACCGATGCATTTGAAATGGTCACTGCATCATTGGCATAGCCAACCAGACCACCAACCGCTTCACTGTTGCCAGACGACGTGACCGAGGTGCCGCTGTAATTGGCGTTACTCAGATTGACCGAGTGGTAAGCGTAACCCACCAAACCGCCGGTGGATCCATTACCCGTGTTGATGACGGAACCGCTGGCTGAGACATTGGTGAGCGTGGTACCGCCGTATGTATATCCGAGTAGCCCCCCCACCTGACTGGATCGACCGGTCACTTGACCGGTGTTATAGGCCTCGGTGACGTTACCCCAGTTATAGCCAACCAAACCTCCTACGGCATTATTGCCCGTGACATTGCCAGAGGCATCTGATCTACTGAGGCTGTAGCCATTCCAACGCTGTCCAAACAACCCCCCCACCTGATCGCCATTGGATCGCACATCACTGCCCAGGTTGTGCACATTGGAGGCAGTCATTAAGGATCTGCCCATGACGCCGCCTGCGCCACTTGAAATTGCAGTGATCGGGTTGTTCGTGACCCACACATCACGCAAGGTGCCGCCTTCGGTGTAGCCCACCAAGCCGCCCGCCCAAGACCCACTGCTCGTGATATTCACCGAGCCATTGGCCACCATGACGCCGCTGATGCTAGCGCCATTGGCATAGCCGGCCACGGTACCCAGGCTGTTCATATTGATGCCGGTGATATTGGCTTGTTCAAATCGCAAGTCCTGCACCACTCCCCCCACCCCCAGTTGGGAGAACAAACCTGCGTTGGAGGTGCCACTGCTACGAACGCTCAAGTTTGAAATCGTGTGCCCCAACCCGGCAAATGTCCCGGTGAAAACGCCCTCACGGATCGTGGTGTAGGGATAAGGATTACCCACGCCGCGACCGTTGTCCTGTCCCGTCACACCGGGTAATAAGAAACTTTGCGCGTCAATATCTCCAAGCAAGGCCAAATTGGCAGAAGCTGATGAGGCCCGTAAGGCAGCCAAGCTTGAAATGAAGGTGTAGGTTTTGAGATTGCTGGTGTTGCTACCGTCTTGTGTGGTAAATCGTTGACCGGTATCTCCGCTGAAATCAATACGTCCGCTGTATCCGCCAGATCCAAGGCCAAAGTTGTAGTAACCGGAATTTCCACCAGATGAGGTGTTCTGACTGGTCTTGATTGCAATGCTGCTGTTGGCGTTACTGACCCTGATCGGTGCCAGTATGTGGACAGAATCCCGCCCTGATAAGGTTAGGGTACCTCCAGTCCCCCATTGTGTGAATGACGCCGCCGCACCGCTTGCGAGCGTGACATTGTTGCCGTAGTAGCCTTGACTGCCACTGACATTGACACCCACCATGGTGTCCAGGGTGATATCGGCTGTATTTCTAATTTCGCCCAAGTTGAAGCTGCCGAGCGATCCGCCACCTGTATTGAACAACACGTGCGTGCTGGTGGTGATATTGGAACTGAAGCCAGTTGATGAGCTGGGTTCAATATTCAGAGTCCCAGGTCCGCTGATTACTGCCTGCGAGACGATCGCGTTGGGATGAGTCACCTTCAGTGTCAAGGCCCCTTCGTTGATCACCGTCGCCCCTACGGTGCTGTTAGAAAAACGGGTGGCGGCATTGGTGATATTTAGCGTACCGCTACCCGCTTTAGTCAGCGTGCCCGACCCGGCGGGCAAATTTGCCAAGGTGACCGTCTGGCCATTGGTATCAAAGATGAAAGGCTGCGTGGACGAGGTATCAAAGCGCGAGGAGTAATCAACCGTGTTATTGGCTGTGAACTGCAACCCGCCACCCGCGAAGGTGATCTGCCCGGCTGGGGCCAGGGCATTGGCATGATCCAACCGTATTTTGCCACCCATCAGCACAGTGCCACCGGTATAAGTGTTGCCCGAAGGCAAGGCCATAGTGCCATTGCCATCCTTGATCAATTTCGTACTTCCGGAGATGATGCCCGTGATGTTGCTATCAGTCGCACTAGCCACGGTGAAATTGCTGGTACCACTCACCGGGGAAACGCCCCCCAAGATGGACACGCCACCTCCAGAGGAAGTCACACTCACTTGGCTGGCATTCAGGCTTACCGAACCATTGAAAGTTTGTGTGCCGACAGTTGAGACATTGGCTCCCAAAACAATAGAACCACTGATGCCCCCTACTTTTGCCGTCATGTTGACGCCACTGTTGGCACCTGTTGCTGTGATGGCGGCATTCACATTGACGTTGCGGTAAGCAGATAGGCTCAACGTGGTGCCAGCTGACCAATTCACGCTTGCATTGACGTTCAAGTCACCACTGTTGGTGCCGACCGTATTGTTGGTGCTGATGCTGACGCTGGTGTTCGCCAGGTTGTTTTGTAATGTATCCACACCAATACTGCTGGCGCTCTGCGCTCCCGCACCGCTGTCGATGGAAAAGTCTGTGGGGTCTACCAGCCAGGTACCCGTTTTACCCATGGGCGAAAGAGTCACCACTCGAGTGCCGGGTTGCACCGTGACGGTTGAAGCAGAGGTTTCTACGAAGCCACCATTGCCACCCGACTCTCCAGATTTAGCCGACAAGGTGCCTCCCACCTCGACCGAGCTATCTGCATGGTTCAGATTGGCCATTAGGATGATAGTGCCACCATCAGCGGTACTGTTGGTGGCGGCATCTGCCAGGATTGCGCCCGTGTTCACAATTTGGTGGCTGGCAGATAGCCGAATAACCCCTCCTTGGTTGACAACGCCGGTAGCCTGCACCGTACCCGAATTCTTTACCACACCGTTTTGCAGTTGGTGGGCCGCATGAGCTGACAGAATGATCGTTCCGCCTGGGGCATGAACCGCTTGCCTGTTCTCAACCAGAGCAGCGATAGTCGACGGCGTGACCAAGATGTTGGCTAGCCTGCTTTGTTTATCGAACTCAAGTTCGAATACCTCACCGGATGCCAACGCCACCGTCCCCAGCTTGGCCATGACCAAGCCACTGTTTCGTACCTCGGGCGCAAGCAGGGCGACATACCCACTCATGGCTGAGCTGATTCTGCCTTCATTGACAATTTTTCCTGTTGCACCCTGGCGAGTGAACTTCATGGCACCGGCCATAAAGTCTGCATCGCTGATGCCATGGGTGGTGGCAGTGAATGAGCCTACGTCCACTGCCGCAGTTGGCGAGAAGTACATACCGGCGGGATTTGACAAGATCACTTGCCCGTTGGCATTGATCTGGCCAAATATTTGAGAGGCGGAGTTCCCCATGATCCGGTTCAACAACACACTGCTGCTCGAGGGCTGCGCGATGTTGACCTTGCCTTGTGAGCCTACATCGAAGCTTTGCCAATTGATCGCAGCTCTGTCGGTGTTTTGCGTAATGGCCAGAACCGAGTGGGTCTGCACGATCTTGGCAGATCCCGCAGTGACTTGGCCACCTACAGGCAATTGTGTTGGCGCAACGCTTTGAGCATCAGCAAAAGTCCCGGTCATGAATGCAAGAGCAATGGCTCTGCAAAATAAAGTTGGTTTGACCAACAAGTGAGCCCACCCCGGTCCGCACAAACACAAACTCTGGGTGCCCTTGCCAGATGACCTGGCGATTTCGGCTACCGCGACAAAAGCCTGTGCGGTCTTACTCCACAAAACGCGGTAGATTTTGTTCACGGTGCGTTACAGAGCCAAAGCAGTCACAACAGACAACTCAATTCCACAGCGAAAGAGGCACAATGACAAGTCGCTTATCATCTTGCGGTGATTCTCAACATGCTAGCTTGTATTTGAGATTGATGGAAATTGACACTCCTCCAGAAACACGCAAATTAGCCATTATGAATACTTATTATTACAATAAAACCGATGCCCTGTGACACATACGTCAATTAGACGTTTAATCTGAGCATTCACATTACCGCAATGCAGTGCCCATGGCGTTTTCGCTAGAAAAATTCGAGTCTCTGGCCTACAGTCGCGATCGAGAAATGGGTGTTCGTGAACTGCTCGCGCTTTTGCATGACCTGGATACTCATTATGGCAATGTAGGGAACCAGTTCAAAGCAACGCCGCTTCATTCGGTGTCCGAACACGAACGAAACCAGCATATCTGGACCCGTGCTGCTGCTGCTGCCTCCTGCTTGCTGTCCGACAACAATTTGTACTTTGCGCCGGAATGGCGGCAAAACATACTCAGCCACCACCGATGGCTGTCTACCTTGTTTGCAGCAACACCCTTTAGAAATGCCGATCATGTGATGCGTGCACTCAATATGAGCGAGGGTGATCAAAAATCCAACCTTCATGACTTGCAAATCAATCAAGCAGACCTGCTGAAATTCTGCCTCCTTTATTCGCCAGAGTCTGAGGTTCCGCTAGACCTGGATGCTTTGTGGGAAGCCGATCCTGTCCTGGCGGCGGGGCTGTGCATGGTCCTGCTTTCCCCGAGATTTCTAGGCTCGCCTGAGGCCCACAGCAAACGTGAAATGATTCTTCCATGGCTGAGTCAGCGGTTGGAACACATACCCGATATCGAATTACTGCCCGTAAGTGTGATGCACGATCTCTACATGCATTGCAGCTATGCCGATCGCGCAGATAAGCATGACATCAAAAAATCGATCAATCAGCTCATTCGCCGCAAACTAGCGGCCAACGGATTCCAACAGAGCTCCCCAAGGGTTCTTCTGAATCGTTTAAGAAATATCCAAGTAAAACCTGTTCTGATGGTTGTGCTGGAATGGTTCACCAGCGGCCACTCGATCTACCGAACGCACTCGCTCACCCTTGAAGCCGCACGAGAAAAATTTCACCTGGTTGCCGTGGCTTACGATGACTGCACGGATCCCATCACTCGAGATGTGTTCGATGAGCTTGTGATCATCCCTCGGCACCACAACCTGATGGATCAACTGCACTTCGTGCAAAGCGTGGCCGAATCAAAAAATGTCCACATCTGCTACATACCCAGCGTGGGCATGTTTCCTTTGACCATGTGGTTAACGAATCTACGTATCGCCCCCCTGCAAATGATCGCCCTCGGACATCCGGCAACCACCCATTCGGATGCCATTGACTATGTCGTTGTCGAAGAGGACTATGTTGGCAACGATCAGTGCTTCAGTGAAAAATTGCTCAAACTCCCCTGCGATGGAATGCCCTATCGCCCCTCCGCAGCAGCTGAAGGTCTTAGGGTCATTGCGCAGCCACGCCTGCTGCCTGATGTTGTGCTGATCGCCATGTGTGCAACGACCATGAAGCTCAACCCCAGGTTTCTACAAGCATGTTCACAAATCATCCGTGAGAGCTCTGTTCCTGTACATTTTCAATTTTTGATCGGCCACGCACAGGGGTTGACGCTTCCTAACGTACGGCGCGTGGTTCATCAGTACTTGGGATCCCACGTCACTGTATTTCCACACCAGCATTACAGCGCTTACATGGATGTGATTGCAGGTTGTGATATGTTCATCAATCCATTCCCATTTGGCAACACCAATGGCATCATCGACACTGTCACAGCGGGTTTGATTGGTGTCTGTAAATCCGGTCCTGAAGTACACGAACATATTGATGAAGGTCTTTTTCGACGACTCGAGCTACCCGATTGGCTGATTACCCATTCGGTCGATGAATATGTGAAGGCGGCTGTTCGCCTGGCCAATAACCATCAAGAGCGCTATGCGTTGAGAAAACAATTGACTGGAGAAGAAAAGGTCAAGAAGCTATTTCACGGCCGACCTCACCTCATGGCCGACAGTTTCCTCGAATGTTTACAGTTGCTCAAACCAGCCAAAAAATCCCGCGCCCAAAAAACGTCTGAACTTACTCGAAAAGCCAAGAAATAGTCGACATGACCCACGCCGGAGTGAAGTACAACCCGTAAATATCCTCCATGATCGCTGAACATCGCCCCTGCCTACGCCTCATCTTGGGCGATCAACTCAACCCGCAACACAGCTGGTTTCATGCAGTCCAACTCGACGTTATCTATGTCTTGATGGAAGTACGCTCGGAAACCGACTATGTGCTTCATCATGCGCAAAAAGTCTTGGGCCTCTTTGCTGCCATGCGCGACTTTGCGCAGCAACTCAAAGTCAACGGACATCGGGTGCGCTACATCAGCATCGACCACG
>JACCDI010325470.1_pt1 | contig 13202 bp, 7 predicted proteins | sample 7442791 | NCBI WGS metagenome assembly JACCDI01 (sample SAMN15323434, study PRJNA562643) | freshwater metagenome | isolation source: river surface water | place: USA:Blue River Watershed | collected 2017-08-15
ATTTCCGACGCTGCCCAAAGAGCTGCAGTCCCCGCCGCCGACGCTCTATTTGCTTCCGATGGAGATGCGAAAGGAATGAGTTGCGAGCAGCTTGAAAGAGATGCGGCACAGACCACCCTCATGTTGCTCAAAGTGCAGCGTTGGTACGACCTGCAGTTTCAGGCGTTCAAATGGGACTTGGAATCCCTCAACATTAATAACAGCAAAAACCGTTGAAAGCGGACCTAATCATGCTAAATCATGCTTAAACCGGTTGACGAGACAGGTGGTGTGTGCAATCATTCAAAAATTACCAACATTCCAACTTTCGATGGAAACATTTGTTATGTCAGATCGCTGGCTGTCGGTTGAAGAGATTGCCGAGTATCTCGGTGTGAGCAAAGACACGGTATATGCATGGATTAACAAAAGGCATATGCCATCACACCGAATTGGACGGCTTTGGAAGTTCAAGTCTGATGAAGTCGACGTATGGGTGCGGTCTGGAGGAGCCGCAGAAGTAGAGGGGCAGGTCAAAAATGTTTGACTTGCTATCGGTTGGTTTTTATCGCTTCATTCAGTGGTTAAAACAAAACAAGGAATGTTGAAATGAGAAAAATATCTAGCGTGGATTTGTTTTGTGGGGCTGGCGGACTGACGCATGGTTTCGTACTTGAGGGCTTGCCAGTCGTTGCTGGCATCGACATGGACCCTGCTTGCCGCTTTCCTTATGAGGCGAACAACAGTGCCAAGTTTGTTGAGAGAGACATTAGCAAGGTCACCACTGCCGAGTTGAATGCCTTGTTCGGGGATTCCGACTTAAAGATCCTTGCTGGGTGCGCCCCTTGCCAGCCTTTTTCTACTTACGCGCAACGTTATGAGCTTGATGGTAAGGACGGGAAGTGGGGGCTCTTGTACGAGTTCGCTCGTTTGGCCAAGGGCACCCGACCAGATGTCATCACGATGGAGAACGTTCCTACTGTTGCCAAGCATGAGGTGTTCCATGACTTCGTTGATACGTTGCAGCGACTCGGTTACAACGTTTGGTTCGATGTCGTCGATAGCTCCCAATATGGCGTGCCACAGACTCGTCGACGCATGGTTCTCCTGGCATCTCGGCACGGCGAGATTGCGATGATTAAACCCACACTCGAAAAGCCAAAAACCGTTAGACAGGCGATTGGCCGTCTACGTGCGTTGAGCGCTGGCGAGGCAGCCCCCAGAGACAGACTACACGTTTCATCTACGCTGTCGGAGAAGAATCTCATGCGCATCAAGGTTTCAAAACCTGGTGGTACGTGGCGTGATTGGCCGGAGCATCTCGTCGCCGATTGTCATCGCGCAGAAAGCGGCAGGACTTACCCTGGTGTCTATGGCCGCATGGAGTGGGACAAGCCAGCTCCTACTATGACGACGCAATGCTATGGATTCGGGAATGGTCGTTTCGGACATCCTGAGCAGGATCGCGCAATTACCTTGAGGGAAGCGGCAATCATTCAGAGTTTCCCGCGTGACTACTCATTTATTCCCGATGACGGTGAGGTGAGCTTCAAGGTACTTGGACGCCTCATTGGAAATGCCGTTCCTGTAGACCTTGGTCGTGCGATCGCGCGCAGTATCAACTCCCATCTGGACGCGATTGCACCACAACCATGACTCGGTAAAGCTACTCCGGCTATTTGCTGGAGCGCATAGAACCCATAAAACAGGAAAACGGTAGAGAGCATGGAAATTTCGAGTACACAAAATAGCCAGGCCTACCGTGCCCGTCCTGAGCCTGGGCAGTTGGTCGAGGTCAGGCGACGCCAATGGGTTGTTGCCGAGGTCGCCTCATCCCAGCTAACGTCAACGTCTGCACAACAAAATGCGGTGACCCTCTCATCCATCGACGAGGATGGTCTAGGTGAGGAGATTGAGGTCATCTGGGAGATTGAGCCTGGCGCGCAAATCATTGAGCGTGCGGGTCTCCCTTCAATTACCGGCCAAGATGACTCCGACACCCTCGAGGCTTTTCTAGATGCGGTTCGCTGGGGAGCGGCTACCAATGCAGACAGAGGCTTTCTACAAGCGCCATTTCGCAGTGGTGTCTCCATCGCAGACTTCCAGCTTGACCCGCTGGTACGTGCCATCGACATGGCCCGTGTCAATCTGCTCATCGCCGATGATGTCGGCTTGGGCAAAACAATTGAGGCCGGACTCGTCATCCAGGAGATGTTGCTTCGGCACCGTGCTCGTACTGTCTTGATCATCTGCCCGGCATCGCTGCAAGAGAAGTGGCGCGTCGAGATGCTTGAAAAGTTTGGTCTCGATTTCCGAGTTGTCGATACAGACTACATCAAGCAGCTGCGTCGAGATCGGGGGATTCATGCCAACCCATGGACATCACACCCGCGTCTTATCGCGTCCATGGACTGGGTGAAAAGCGGTGAGGGGTTGCGTGCTATGCGCGACGTCCTACCCGCGCATACCAGCTACCCACGCAAATTTGACATGCTCGTGGTTGACGAAGCGCACAACATCGCCCCTGCGGCTGGAGCGAGCTACGCGCTTGAGAGCCAGCGCACCCGCTTCATTCGCTCCATTAGCCCACACTTCCAACATCGCCTGTTCCTCACAGCCACCCCTCACAACGGCTACACCGAATCCTTTACATCGCTGCTGGAGTTGCTGGACGACCAGCGTTTCGCCCGTAACATCCTTCCCGATGAGAAACAATTGAGTCAGGTTATGATCCGCCGCCTCAAGAGTGATCTGGTCGATGCAGAAGGTACTCCTCTCTATGCGCAGCGCAAGTTGCAAGCGTTGTCGGTCTCTTACTCTCCGCAAGAGCGGGCAATACACCAGAAGCTGAACGACTACTGCGCGAGCCGCGATCAAGATGCCGAAAAAGTCGGAAATTCGTTCGGCACGTCATTTGTCAACCAGCTGCTCAAGAAGCGGCTCTTTTCTTCTCCCGCAGCTTTCGCATTCACCCTTGAAAAGCATGTCGCCACAACAGCTAATGGCAGCCAACGCAAGGAAAAAGATGCAATGGCCGACCGCATTTTGCGCAAAGCCATTCTGCGGGTCGAAGAGGACTACGCTAACGACCAGGAGGTCGAAAATGCCCAGTCCGAGGCCGTCGAAGAGGCGTCACGTCGCGCACAGCCGCTGACGGCAGAGCAGCAACAGATGCTGAACGAGCTGCGGTCGTGGGCGCAGACTGCCAAGAACCAAGTTGACGCCAAAGCCAAAGCGATCCTCGACTGGCTCGCCACCAATCTCAAGACTAACGGTCAATGGAATGATCGCCGAGTCATCTTGTTCACCGAGTACCGCACCACCCACCAGTGGATGCACGAGATCCTCGTCAGCCACGGTTTCGGAGGCGATCGACTGGCCATCCTCCATGGTGGCATGCCGCAGGACGAACGCGAGAAGGTCAAAGCTGCCTTCCAAACCTCGCCCAAGGATTCATCGGTGCGCATTCTGTTGGCCACCGATGCCGCGTCCGAGGGCATTGACTTACAGAACCACTGTAACTGCCTCATCCATCTGGAGATCCCATACAACCCCAACGTGATGGAGCAGCGCAACGGTCGTATCGACCGACACGGCCAGCGCCAGAAGGAAGTCCTAATCTGGCACCCCGTCGATGGCGGAGAACAAGGCAAAGCAACCATTGGCGGTCACGGTGACGACATCATCCGAGCACTGCGTAAACTCGAATCCATGCGAGCGGACATGGGCAGCGTCAACCCTGTCATCGCCCCACAGATGTCGGGACTGATCGAAGGCTCGCTCAAAGACCTCGACACCCGACTCGCCGAAGCCAAGATCGCCAAGGCCAGACGCTTCGTGCGCGCCGAGCGCGATCTAAAAGATCGCATAGCCAAGCTGCACGAACGACTTCTGACCACGCAGCAGGATTTCCATCTCACGCCAGAGCACATCCTCATGGCAGTCAAGATGGGTCTTCTGTTGGCAGGACGTCCGCCGCTTGAACTATTTGCCCTGACGGATGCTCCAGCAGGAACGGTATTCAAGATGCCAGCGCTGTCGGGTTCGTGGGCGCGCTGTCTTGAGGGCCTGCGTCATCCCCACACGCTGCAAATCCGGCCAATCACTTTCGATCATGCTGTCGCCGCTGGGCGTGACGACGTGGTGTTGGTTCACCTGAACCACCGGCTGGTGCAAATGTGCCTGCGCTTGCTTCGTGCTGAGGTCTGGGCGCAAGACGATGTGAAAAAGCTGCATCGCGTCACCGTGCGTTCGGTGCCAGACGCACTGATCTACGGTCCTGCTGTCGTTGTTATCTCGCGGCTGGTCGTTACGGGTGGAAACCATCATCGACTTCACGAAGAACTGACAGTTGCAGGTGGCTACCTGGGCGACAAATTGTTCCGCCGAGAGGAGGGCGTCAGCAAAGTCCAGCAATGGCTTGATCTGGCCAAACCTATAACCGCTGCTGACTCTTTGTTCGAAACCATCCGTGTACGTTTCGATCGTGCACAAAGCGCCATCCTGCAGGCGGTCGATGCCCGTTCCAAAGACCGACTCAAGTTTCTGACCAACACATTGCAATCTCGCAAGCAACAGGAAGTGGCTGACATTGGCACAGTGCTTGAAGAGCTTGAAAAAGCCATCCATCTTGAGCTGAAAAAGGATCAGCAACCAACCCAGTTTTCACTCTTCTCGGAAGACGAACGAACACAGCTCAGGCGTGATACCGCGGCACTGGAGGCACGTCTTGCACGCATTCCAACCGAGCGTCAGCAGGAGACCGAGGCCATCGAAACTCGTTACGCCAAACTCAACGATCGCACCTTCCCGGTCGCCGTTATTTTTCTAGTCCCTGAATCAGCTGCTCACGGTGGTGGTGCATGAGTTACGACAACACCCACCACGATTGGCTGTCGCTGATCGAGATTTCCGGCCCTTTTCTTGCCGTTCCTGTTTTGAAAGAAGCCTTTCCACAAGGTCTGGAAGAACTAAATGCCACCAAGCGCAAACGCCTGCGCCAAGCCTACGAGGAATGGCGCGATGCGCTGGAACTGGAAGACGCGCAATTCGCCGAGTTGCACGTAGCCTGGATCGACGAGGTGCTGTCGCGTTGCCTTGAGCTTGATGAAGACGGCAAAAGCGATGTTCTCAAGCGCGCCGACTGGTGTGTAGCCAATCTCCAAGCCACCTTGCACGACCATGGCGTGACGCTGTCGCCCGATCTTGCGGTAGTCGATGAGCAACGTATCAACAAGCCGCTGATGCTGATCCAGACCTATGCGCAGGATGTCGATCTTGATGCCACACTGAAGCTGGACGGCTGGGCCGCCACGCCCGCCGATCGCATGATTCAGTTGTGCCGTTCGCTGGGTTGTCGTCTCGGCCTGGTGACTAACGGCGAGCGCTGGATGCTGGTGGATGCTCCTGTGGGTGCAGTCACCACCTTTGCCAGTTGGTATGCCCGTATCTGGAGCCAAGAGCCCATCACCCTGCAGGCCTTCGTGCACCTGCTCGGCATTCGCCGTTTCTTTGTCGACGAAACCGAACAACTGCCCGCGCTGTTCGATCGCTCAATGAAATTCCAAGACGAAGTCACTGATGCCCTTGGCGAGCAAGTCCGTCGCGCCGTCGAAGTATTGATTCAGACCCTCGATAAGGCCGACCAGGACCGCAATCGAGAGCTCCTTCACGACGTCAAAGAGCCAGAACTGTATGAGGCCGCGTTGACGGTAATGATGCGCTTGGTGTTCCTGCTCTCTGCCGAAGAGCGTGGCCTGCTGTTGATGGGTGACGCACGCTACGAAACCAACTACGCACTCTCCACCTTGCGCATGCAGTTGCGCAAAGAATCTGAGGAAATTCTGGAGCGCCGCTGGGACGCTTGGTCGCGCCTGCTGGCGATCTTCCGCGTGGTATTCGGCGGTATTGAGCATGAAAACTTGCGCCTGCCCGCCTTGGGCGGTTCGCTCTTCGATCCCGATCGCTTCCCTTTCCTCGAAGGTCGAGTCAAAGGCTCGAACTGGCGCAGCGATCCCGCCAAGCCGCTGCCCATCGACAACCGCACCGTCTTGCTATTGCTCGAAGCCATCCAGCAATTCCAGGGGCGCACACTATCCTACCGGGCGTTGGACGTCGAACAGATCGGCTACGTCTATGAGGGCCTGCTGGAACGCACGGTCAAGCGCACAGCCGAGGTCACGCTGGAACTCGACGCCACCAAGAGCGCCCAGTCGCCATGGGTCACGCTGGCTGAACTCGAATCCGCACGGCTGGACGGTGCCGAGCGTCTCGCCGAACTGCTCCAGCAACGTTCCGGTAGCTCCGCCAGCCGTGTGCGCAATGATCTGGCGCGTCCGGTAGACGATGCGCTCGCAGACCGCCTGCTGACGGCTTGCCACGGCGACACGGCACTGCGCGACCGCATCAAACCCTTCGGCCATCTGGTGCGTACCGACCCTTGGGGCTACCCGTTGGTATACCCCGCCAGAGCCTTCATCGTCACCATCGGTTCCGACCGACGCGAGACTGGCACCCACTACACGCCAAAATCGCTCACCGAGGCCATCGTTGTCGAGACGCTCACACCCATCGCCTACGTGGGCCCGGCACAAGGTACGCCGCGCGCGGACTGGGCGCTGAAATCGCCCGCCGAACTGCTTGACCTGAAGATCTGCGATCCGGCAATGGGGTCGGGCGCATTCCTCGTGCAAGCCTGCCGCTGGCTAGCCGACCGGTTGGTGGAGGCGTGGGCACAGGCCGAGGCACAGGGCAAGACGGTCAGCGTCGACGGTTGGGTGGTTGATGCCTATGCCATCAGAGAGCCGCTGCCGCGCGATACCGATGCTCGCACCATCATCGCTCGTCGCCTCATTGCCGAACGCTGCCTCTATGGTGTCGACTTGAACCCACTGGCAGTTGAACTGGCCAAGCTCTCCATCTGGCTGGTCACGCTGGCGAAGGGCCGCCCCTTCGGCTTCCTCGACCACAACCTGCGCTGTGGCGACAGCCTGCTCGGCATCCACCGGCTGGATCAGCTCACTCAGCTTTCGATGAATCCATCCGGTCAGGGGCAACTGCGCCTGTTCGGGCAGAACGTCGAACAGGCCGTGCGCGATGCCATCGAACTGCGGCTACGGTTGCGCGAAATGCCCACCCGCGACATCCGTGACGTGGAAGCCATGGCGCATCTGGACGCAGACGCTCGTCGCAAACTTGAGGTGCCGGAATGCATCGCCGATGCGTTCATCGGGGAGGTGTTCGCATCTGGGGGCAATTGCGCTGGGCTTGAAAACGCGTTGGCGTCGCTGACCATCCAAGCTGGACAGGTCATCGACGGCGACCAGGGCCTCCTCACCTCAATGCGTCGGAGATCAATCGACGCATTTTCGAGTGATCTGCCAGGCGATAAGCCTGTGCGTCGACCTTTCCATTGGCCCTTGAATTTTCCTGAGGTTTTCGACAGGGCCACGATTGGGTTTGACGCCATAGTCGGAAATCCTCCATTTCTAGGCGGGAAAAAGATCAGCGGCTCTATCGGTGAACCGATGCTCCGATATCTCAAGACGACTACGTCAGAGACAGGTGCAACAACAGACTTGTGCGCCTACTTCTTCAGAAGAGGTGCTCAAATTTCTGGGAGTCATGCGACTGTAGGATTGATTGCAACGAATACGATTTCAGAAGGTGATACACGATCTGCGAGTCTGGACTATCTTTGCAAATCGTTCAAAGTCATATTTGCCATTAAGTCGCTGCCTTGGCCTGGAGTTGCGAATCTTTCTGTTGCAATAGTTGTATTCTGCAAATTTGAGTGGAACGCTAGCGCTGTATTGGACGGGCAGCAAGTAAGTGCAATTAGCCCTTTTCTTACCAAAGACGAGTTTGGGATTTCCAAGCCTCATCCGATCAATGTTGACGGGCGGCAGGCATATATGGGGACGATTGTTCTCGGCGAAGGATTTGTAATCACGCCAAGGCAGGCTCGCGACCTCATAGAAAATAGCCCAAAGAATGCGGAAGTGATATTTCCGTACATGAATGGAGATGATCTCGCAAACCGTTTCGACCAGTCACCTAGCCGTGCAGTGATTAACTTCGGAGACAGGTCACTTGATGAGGCTAAAACCTATGTGGAGCCATATCGAATCGTCGAGGAACTGGTAAGGCCTCAACGAGAGAAGGTTAAGAGAGATGCCTATAGAAATAAGTGGTGGCAATTTGCGGAAAAATGCAAGAATTTGTACTCTTCAATCGGTGGCAGTAGTGAGGTGTTGGTCTGCGGCAATGTCTCGAAATATCTGAATTTCGCTTTTGTTCCCGTAGGCCCAATCTTCACTGCAAATGTCTTTGTATTCAATGTCAAGAGTTATGGGGACTTTGCATGCCTCCAGTCGGCATTGCATGAAAGCTTTGCAAGAGCTTTTAGCTCAACTCTTGAAACTAGGCTGAGCTACAGCCCTCGCGATGTTTTCTATACGTTCCCATTCCCGTCTGATACATCAAGTCTTGATGATTTTGGGGTTCGGTACCATGAGCTTCGGTCCCGCTTGTTGAGAGAAAGAAAAGTTGGGTTAACCAAATTATTCAATGATTTTCACAATTCGCTTGAACGTGATTCGGATTTGAAGACGCTTCGTGATTTAACTGAGGCTCTGAACTATGCGGTGCTTGCTTCATACGGCTGGCAGGACATGGATCTCCAAATGGGTTTTCACGAGGTCACTTACCTACAGGGCAACGACCGCATGCGATACACAATAAGCGATACGGCCAGGATTGAAGTGCTACGTCGGCTCTTGGATATGAACCAGAGGCGATATGCCGATGAGATCAAGCAAGGTCTGCATGCTCGCACAACCGCGGGCTCACGAGCTAGTAAACCTGGCGTCCAACGAAGGATCAATTCTTCGGTGCTTCAACCTTCGTTTGACTTTGAGCCAAAACCAGCTGTCACAGTCAACAATGCAACGCCATATTCGGCAATCCTTGGCTTCCTGGAGGCACGTGGTGGCTGGCATGCCAAAGCCGATGTCATCGCAGCCACTAGCGTCACGGACGGACAGTGGAACGCCGCGATCGCCGACCTGATCTCGCAAGGTAGAGTCGAACGTCAAGGCGAGAAGCGCGGCGCACGCTATCGAATCCAGCCTGGTCACCGGGGCGACGATCACGAGTGGACCTCATGATCCGAGCCCAAGTCACACCGACCTTCGAGTTGACCGTCGCTACAAAGAAATCGCATCGCACACGGAGAACCCATCTATGACGAAACCAAGCACTGACACAGCTCAGGCTAGCCCGACGAAGCAGTTCTTCGTGTCGATGCTCACGCGCGACATCAGCCTCGCCGATGCGATTCTCGACCTGCTAGACAACTGCCTTGATGGCGCAATGCGGCTGGCCAACGGAAATGGCGTCGATTACGCCAAGCATTTCGTGGACATTGAGATCGCCGAAGACCACTTCTCCATTGCCGACAACTGCGGCGGCATTCCGCGCGACGTTGCCAAGAACTACGCGTTCAAGATGGGGCGAGAACCCGATGACGACCGCGATTCTGATGCCGAAACCATCGGCATGTACGGCGTCGGCATGAAGCGCGCGATCTTCAAAATGGGACGCAATGCGTTGGTGCGGACGCGGCATGGCGAGGACACGTTCGAGGTGCCGATCACATCTGAATGGCTGGATGCCAAGAACTGGGAACCGCTTCCGATCAATGAGCCGACCGAAGCAAAGGAGCGGCTCGACGAGCCCGGCACCACGATTTACGTCACCGACCTGTACGAAGGCGTCTCGCGGCACTTCGCCAATGGAGCCTTCGAGAACGAGGTGCGCACCGCGATAGCGGAGCACTTCACCATGTTCATCCAATGGGGCCTGAGGGTTAAACTCAACGGAACACCCGTGGAGTCCGTCCGTGTCGAGGTGCTCGTTTCGACAGACGAGAAGAGTCCTGCTCCATACATCTACCAGAAGACGATAGACGGCGTGCTCGTCTCGATCACCGTCGGCCTCAATACTGGCAAAAGTCTTGGAGATGATGATGAGGATGACGCGGGATTTGAACGTGACCGTTCGTCCGCCACTGCGGGCTGGACGGTGCTGTGCAACGACCGTGCGGTCATCGTTGGAGATAAAGGTCGTCTGACGGGCTGGGGCGACGGTATTCCGCTGTACCACCCGCAGTTCGCCATCATCACCGGCATCATTGAGTTTCGTTCCAAACACGCCGACAAACTGCCGGTCACGACTACGAAGCGTGCACTTGATACATCGTCGAACGTCTGGCTGGAATCCCTCGTCAAGATGAAAGAGGGTATGCGCATTTGGATTTCGTATACGAACCAGTGGAAGAACCATCCGCGTGCCGATCAGTCGAGTCATTGGGAGACTGCCAAGCCGATGCCGTTGAGCCGTGCCATCGAGGTTGTGTCCGCTCGCAGCGCTACTCGGATAGTTGCCGGCGCAATTGAGTTCAATCCACAAAAGGCAAAGGTCCTGCCGGAACCAGAGGACAAGAAACCATCGTCTCGAAAGATCGTCTTCTCGCGCCCTGCCGAGGAAGTGCGGCTCGTCTCCAAGCTGCTGTTCGATGACCCGGATGAAAAGGCTGGCATAGTCGGCGACAAGTGCTTCGAGATACAGCTCACGAAGGCCAAGAAGCAGGAGAGCTGAACGATGAGTGCTGGATCGTCGCTGCCGTACCGGTTACGGCCCAACAAAGCCGTGGATCGCGAGCTGTTCCTTTCGCTGCTGATGCGATTGGCTCCCAAACTCGCACTAGAAAAATACCACTACGTCGGTCTAGGGGGGCCCTTCCTAGAAGACTTCCGGATGATCCATGGTCGGCTCGGCATCGCAAAGATGACGTGCATTGAGACGGAAGAGCAGGTGCACAAGCGTCAACTCTTCAATCGCCCTGTCGCGTCCATCGAATGCGTCCATAAGAGCCTCGAAGACTACCTCGACGAAACTGATTTCGATGATCCCGCCATCATCTGGTTCGATTACACGGAGCCCAGGGGCATCACGACGCAAATCGAACGATTCGCGCGCACCATCGGCACGGTGCCTATCGGCAGCGTTTTGCGCATCACCCTCAACGCCAACCCAGCATCGTTGGGAAAGCCGGAACCCACGGACATCTCCGTCGAAGTTGAAGGCGAAGCCTCCGAAGATCGCGGCCAAAAGCCGACTATCCAAGAATGGCGACTAACGCGATTCAAGGAGCGCCTCGGCGCGCTTTTTCCGAGCGGTTTGACTGCCGACGGAATGAACTTCAAGACCTTTGGCTCAAGCCTGCTTCGCGCACTCAAACTGGCGGTCGAAAAGGAGGCGCTCAGTTTTCGGGATCGCCGGATTGTGTGGGCGCTCGCCACGCACTACGCCGACGGTCAGGCGATGGTGACCGCCGCGCTCGTAATCCACAAGAACGACGACAAGGCCGTAGAAGATTTGGTGAAGGGTTGGGAGTTCTATGCGACGGCTGATGCCCCGCATCGCCTTGATCTGCCCGCGCTTTCAACACTGGAGCGGCTGACGATGGAATCGAACGTAGATGCCAAGACTGAGATGGGCTTCGAGTTGCCGAAGTCGGACATGGGCGAGAACCCGTTTGAGGTATTCAAGAAGTTCTACCGCATCTATCCGCATTTCTCTCGGGTTGAACTTTAGTTCGTGGATTCGAGGTTTCAGAATATGACAACAACACTCAACGCATGGATTGCCACCGATCATGGTCTCGGCACCGATCGCAGGCTTGCGCCCTACACGCTAGTCTTGAACGGCGAACACTCCCTGTATCAGGGCATCGCTGAGGACGATTGGGTGTTGATCCTAAACACAGCTGGCCAAATCACACAGGTTGGACGGGTGCTACGGGTTCGTTCTGACCTGGAAACCACCACGCTCTACTTCGACCGCATGCTGTTGGTAAATCCGGCGGTTTCGATTGGTCTTACTTCTCTCACTCCGCCTTCGGCCGGAAGCGTTGGCCGAATTCAATGGACAGATTTCCTGGAGTCGCTCTCCAAGGCGTTGCACAAGACGATGGCCGAAGTGCCGATCATTGAGGATCAGGCGTATATCCGCGAGCTGCTGCAACTGGCCGTGATGGACGACCTGCTCGGCCCTGCAGGTGGTCCCCGTGAGCGCATTGTCGACATGGGGGTGCGCGATCGCTATCTAGTTGGCAAACTGGCACCGCGTGAGGCCGCACAGGGCGGCATAGAGGGGATGGACGGTCCTCTTTCTAATGACGATACTGAAGAGCCCACGGAGGCTAAGGCTCCCGGACGTCACGAGCCTGGCGCAGAGTTTGGAACGGCCACCGGACGTGTGGAGCCGGAGTCCGATTCGGCGGACGAGATAGACGCAGCCAGCAACCAGTCTCTGGTGCCCAGCAGTCTGGGCATGACGTTTTGCGTCGATGGTGACGCCAACCGGATTGAGATCGAAGCGCGTTGGGGCCGGTACGAACGTGTACCGAATGACGAACATGAACTGCTCAAGTCTAACGGGCAGAAGGCCAAGGTGTGGCAGCGCATTCCTTGTGGCGGCAAGATCGTGCTGCCGCTGACCGAAGGCGTGATACCGCACCAAGCACCCGACAACGAGTTCCCTGAAGTGCGCGTGCAGGGTTCCATTCGAGCCAAGAACGCCAATGGCGATCGACTTGTCACCTTGTTCTTGGTGAATGCACAAGAAGAGCCAGATACCAACCGCGACACGGCGTGGGTTTTTCAGCCTGAGCTGATCGTTCGTTCGGAAAAAGATGCCGACAAGCGTGCCATCTTCCGGCGCAGGCCGGTGCTGGACGCAGATGGCATGGACCCCGAACGCGAAGCGCTGGAGATGATCTACCGCAACCGCGTTGAGTTCGCCGTGGGCCATGGCGTTGCCGTCCATGCCGAAACGGCAGAGGACGTGACGCTGGCCACCGAAGTGCGCACCACGGTGATGCCGCAGTACGAGGTGCAGGTGACTGAGACGCCCGGGCTTGATTCATCCGATCGCCCAGCGATGCGCGAGATGGTCAACAGCGGTCTGCTCGATATGCAGCGTCTGGCGACTTTGGACATCGACCCGCTGATCGATGCCCTGAGCATGCTGACCAAGGACTACGCCGCGTGGATTGAGGAGCAACGCGCTCGCGTCGGGGCTGAAGTGGAGTGGAATTGTTTTTGAATGACGCATCCTTCGTATCAGGTGGAATAACCGATGAAACGCCAATTTTGATC
>JACCDI010128086.1_pt1 | contig 13195 bp, 8 predicted proteins | sample 7442791 | NCBI WGS metagenome assembly JACCDI01 (sample SAMN15323434, study PRJNA562643) | freshwater metagenome | isolation source: river surface water | place: USA:Blue River Watershed | collected 2017-08-15
ATTCACTCCCACCAATACATCAATTTCACCTAGGCGAAGTTGTCTTAAAATCTCTACTCTATCCAACGTATCCACTTCGCTGTGGATGTATTTCGATTTGATTTGAATTCTTTGCAGGTATTTATCCATTTCTTCTGCCATTCTTTTGGTCAGCGTGGTAACCAACACCCTATCACCCTTCTTGACTGTTTTATCGATTTCATCAAGCAGGTCATCCACCTGATTAATGCTTGGCCTAACTTCAATTGGTGGATCAAGTAAACCTGTTGGCCGTACTACTTGTTCAACAACAACTCCTTCTGTTTTTTGTAATTCATATTCACCTGGTGTTGCTGATACATAGATGACTTGGTTCATCATCTCTTCAAATTCATTGAAATTGAGTGGTCGGTTATCTAGTGCTGCAGGAAGCCTGAATCCATAATCTACCAGTGTAAGTTTTCTGCTTCTATCTCCACCATACATTCCACTTACTTGTGGTATTGTTTGATGGCTTTCGTCAATGACACAAAGAAAATCTTTTGGAAAATAATCGAGCAAACAGAATGGTCTTGCGCCTGGTGCTCTTCGATCAAAAAATCTGGAATAATTTTCTATTCCATTGCAATAGCCTAGTTCTTTGATCATCTCAATATCAAAGTTCACGCGCTCGCTTAATCGTTGAGCTTCGATGTATTTTCCTGAGGCTTTGAAATATTCAACTTGTTTAGTCATTTCGTCGATGATTTCTGAAATGACTTGGTTGATGATTTCTTTAGGTGCGAGATAGAGATTAGCAGGAAAGATGGCGGCATTGTCGACCGACCCAATTCTTTTGCCTGTTGCTATTTCAAGTGTATCTATTGATTCAATTTCATCTCCAAAAAAAGTGATGCGATAGCCAAAGTCAACGTAAGGTAAATTGATATCAACCGTATCGCCTTTTACCCTGAAGCTACCGCGTTTGAAATCTATTTGTGTTCTATGGTAAAGTGAGTTTACCAATGCATGCAGAAATCCTTGTCGGCTAATCACTTGTCCTTTATGGATTCTCACTATACCATTTTCGAACTCAGTCGGATTACCCATACCATATATGCAACTCACAGAGGCAACTACTATGATATCTCTTCGACCACTTAATAGTTCGGAAGTAGCCTGCAGCCTTAACTTATCGAGTTCTTCATTGATAGCCAGATCTTTTTCAATATAGGTATCACTGACTGGCATGTACGCTTCCGGCTGGTAGTAGTCGTAATACGAAACAAAATACCCCACTGCATTTTCAGGGAAAAATTGTTTGAGTTCTCCATACAGTTGGGCAACCAATGTTTTGTTATGCGTTAAAACCAGGGTTGGTCGTTGTACCTGTTGAATAACATTGGCTATGGTAAATGTCTTACCAGAACCGGTAACACCAAGAAGCGTTTGATATTGTTCGCCTTCGTTTAACCCTTCAACCAGTTGCCTGATGGCATTGGGTTGGTCACCAGCTGGACTATAAGGGGCATGAAGTTGAAATGGCATTCCCCAAAATTACTTCAATTTATTGCTTGAATCTTTCTGGATGTTTTTCGTCGTGTTCGGTGACCGACTGAAAGTAACTTCCTAGTTTCACCAGCTCTTCTTCTCTAAAAAGATTAGAAATAAAGGTTATGCTGTTTGGAATACCCTGTTTAGAAAATCCGATGGGCATGCAAAGGGCAGGATGGCCAGTGAGATTGGTAATAGCAAGCTGACGGTTACCGAAACTTGGGGTGATGATTACATCCCAAGGTTCCATGGCCTCATTCATTTTTTGCATTAAAATAGAACGGTGCCTGTTGGCATTTACATATTCCACCGCTGGGATCAAACGAGACACCCTAAAGTAATTCGGCCAATCGAATCTGGTTTGTCGCGTCATTTGATCGTCCAATCCTATCCTTGTGAACTCATCAAAAGCCGCTGCCGCTTCTGCGCCAATGACCAATCCGATCAGGTCAAATTTATATACATCCGTGTCAGGCAAAATCATTGGGGAGATGGTTATTCCCTGTTCTCTGAGTGCCTTAATAACACCCCATTCTTGGGAAGTAGCAGTGTCTAAACGTTCAAAATGATTCTTGGCATAGGCAATTTTCAAATCTTTTACTCCGCGTTTATTACTGAGATTAAAAGTTCTATTCACCGCACTTAAGTCATTTCCATCGGTACCATGAATAAAACTAAAAACAGTCGCTGCATCTTCAGCGCTTCTACAAATTGGTCCAACTTTATCTAGGCTCCAGCTGAGTGTCATGGCTCCTGATCTGCTTACGCTACCGAAGGTGGGGCGCAAACCTGTCGCTCCGCAGGTAGAGCTTGGGGAGATAATTGACCCATGGGTTTCCGTGCCAATAGCAAAAGGAATGAGTCCCGCAACCGTAGCTGAAGCCGAACCAGCGGATGAGCCGCTTGAACCGAAGTTAAGGTTCCATGGATTTTTGGTTCTACCGCCAAACCAGTAATCTCCCATGGCCAAAGCGCCGAGGGTAAATTTTGCAACCAAGACTGCTCCGGCCTCTTTTAATCTTGTATAGACATAAGCATCTTCTTCGATCCTTTGTTCTTTATAGGGTTGGGCACCCCAGGTGGTTTTAGTCGATTTGACCGCAAACAGGTCTTTCAATCCGTAGGGAATCCCTTGAAGCGGCCCCTTGTCAATGCCTTTTTTGAAATCTTCATCAGCTTTTGCTGCCTGTTCCATGGCGATGGATTCAGTGAGGTTGACCACACATTGCAAAGTATCGCCATATTTTTTTATACGGTCGATGAAGAATTGTGTTAGCTCGACAGAAGTAATTGATTTATTTCTCAGCAGTGATCCCAATTGCTTGAGTGAATAAAATGCGAGTTCATTTTTATTGACTGGCATTAATATCTTCTTATCGTATTGCCATTTGATTTTTTCTTGTTTTTCAGCAGGAGGCGTGAGTCGTTGTGCAATACTCATACCCACATTATTATTCAAGAGGAGGCTATGCATTTTTTTGAAATCCATGATATTGTCTTTCAAATCAGCCAGCATCATTTCAATTTCCTGATCGGTAAATTGAATATCCATTAGTTTTCCTCCACTCTTTATATCTGCTTTGCTTAGTGAATCTTGTGCATGCAATTGTGTAAGCAAGCCAAACATCAATACAGTAAAGGCATATTTCAACAGTGAAGTTTTCATATTCAATTATTTTGATAGATCTCTTTTGATATAATTACTATAATCAGGAATGGTGCAAGTATATTCATCATGCATCAGTGGAGATGTCAATAAAAAGTCAGCAGTCGCTCTATCACAAGCAAAAGGAATATTCCAGGTAACAGCCAGTCGCAGCAAAGCTTTGATATCTGGATCATGTGGTTGTGCTTCCATTGGATCCCAGAAAAAAATTAATGTATCAACACTTCCTTCTGCAATCATCGCACCAATTTGTTGATCACCACCAAGTGGGCCACTTAACAATTTTTTGATGGAACGATCAAGTGCATCTTCTAATAATTTTCCTGTAGTGCCTGTTGCTAAAAGTTCATGTCTTGATAATGCTGTTTTATTATAAACAGCCCAATCAATTAACTCTTTCTTTTTATTGTCGTGTGCAACAAGAGCAATTCTTTTTCTCGCCTCTAATTTTCTCTGTTTGATCATGGTGATGAATGTTAACATGAAAGTAAATAAAAAACCGCATCCCCGTTCAACAGGAATGCGGCTTCTAAACAAGCAACCAACTGCAATTAAGATGCCTGCATTTCTTTTAGTTTTTCTCTGATTTTAACTTCAATCTCATTTGCCATTTCTGGGTTGTCGATTAAGAGTTGTCTAACTGCATCTCTACCTTGGCCTAGTTTGTCTCCATTGTAGCTGTACCAGCTTCCGCTTTTGTTCACGATTCCTAATTCAACACCCATATCGATAATTTCTCCAGTCTTGGAGATACCTTCGCCAAAAATGATATCAAATTCAGCTGAACGGAAAGGAGGAGCAACTTTATTCTTAACCACTTTTACTTTTACATGGTTACCAATTGCCTCATCACCATCTTTAATTTGTGCTGTTCTACGAATATCCAATCTTACTGAAGCATAGAACTTCAATGCATTACCACCAGTAGTGGTTTCAGGATTACCAAACATCACACCAATCTTTTCACGCAACTGGTTAATGAAAATACAAATGGTATTTGTCTTGTTGATTGTCGCTGTGAGTTTTCTCAAAGCCTGACTCATCAATCTTGCATGCAAGCCCATTTTGCTATCTCCCATTTCACCTTCCAATTCACTTTTGGGTACAAGTGCTGCAACAGAGTCAATGACTACTACATCAAGTGCTCCAGAAAGAATAAGACGATCTGCAATTTCCAATGCCTGCTCACCATAATCTGGTTGAGAGATCAATAGATTGTCAACATCCACACCCAGCTTTTTAGCATAAGCGCTGTCGAATGCATGTTCAGCATCAATAAATGCACACATACCACCTTTTTTCTGTGCCTCTGCAATTACATGCGTGGCGATGGTGGTTTTACCAGAGCTTTCTGGACCATATATTTCAATTACCCTTCCTTTTGGCAGACCGCCAATACCAAGTGCAGCATCTAGTCCGATTGAACCTGTAGAAATCGCTTCAAGTTGCGCTTCACCCTTTTCATTCATCATCATCACACTTCCCTTGCCATAATCCTTCTCGATCTTGTCCAGCGTGAGTTTGAGCGCTTTCAGTTTTTCATTATTTGACATACTAGTTGAATTTTAAGAGGGTAAAGGTAGGGGAATAAATATTATAAAACTAATAATTTTAGCATTTTTTCCACTAATATTTTTAGTGTTTTTCACAAAAAACCCTGCTATTTAGACAAATAGCAGGGTAGCATGAGAAAACAAACATATTTTTCGGCAAGCAAAGGCCGACAAAAATCAGTCTCAAATTATAATAAAATATTTAAATCAACCCAAATAAATATGCACAAATTCTAACATAATCGCTCAGAGTGTGAATGTTGACAAATAATCGCTCCTATTATCGGTCGTTTTTTATATTTGTGCATCGATAAATCCTAAATCACTGCATAATGAAAATCAACTCTATTGTTCTTGTTGTATGTATGGCGGGCTCATTATTTTCTTGTGTGCCAGCAAAAAAGTTTCAAGCCTTAAATGACAAATATGGCAAACTGAATAATGAATTAATTGCTTCTCAAAAAGAAACCAAAGCTTGTCGCGATGAAAAAGCTGAAGCTGATCGTCAGAGAGCAATTGCTGACGCACAGCGTGAAGCACAGTTATCAGCTTTGAAAGAGCAGGTTGAGTTTTTGAAGAAAAACAATAACCAAGCCTTGAAGCAATTAGAAGATCTTTCTGTTATATCTTCTTCTCAGGCAGAGAGTATTAAAAAGTCGCTTGACAACATCGGATCTAAAGATGCTTATATCCAATCTATTCAGCAAGCAGCAGCTCGCAAGGATTCATTGAACATGGCATTGGTGATGAACCTCAAAGGTGCAATTGGTGATCTTAATGATAAGGATGTAAATATTAAAGTTGATAAAGGTGTTGTATATGTAGACATCTCTGATAAGGTATTGTTCAAGACTGGTAGTTTTGATTTGAGTGATAGAGCAAAAACTGTTCTTGGTAAAGTTGCATTGGTGTTGAAGAATCAACCTGATATTGAATTTATGGTTGAAGGTCATACCGACAACGTAGCATTGAATGGTAATAAAGAATTACAAGACAACTGGGATCTCAGTGTGAAGCGTGCAACAACTATTGTTCGTATGTTCCAAAAGCAATATGGCATGGAGCCTTCGAAGATGGTTGCAGCTGGTCGCTCTGAGTATCAACCAATTGCTGACAACTCTACTGAAGATGGCCGTTCACAGAACCGCCGCACTAGAATTGTAATCCTTCCTCAGTTGGATCAGTTCTTCAAGTTGTTGGAGAAGAAGTAAATTAATTACCACCCCTCACTCATCCGCCGATGGCGGATTCGGAGCCCCTCCTATGTTAGGAGGGGAGTAATTGAGTCGGAAAAATAAAAAGGTGTTCAGGATTATCTTGAACACCTTTTTTATTTTCTAACTATTTTAATCTGAATAAGCGAATGATAAATTATTTATCTAATACCTCAAACTCTCCAGTGGCTTTGTTCTTCATTACATTATTACCATCAAAAACTTTTCCATTCATCACCACATAAACACCATGAGGCAGTGTTTGTACAAAAGCAAGTGCACTTCCTAAATTGAACATTCCATCAGAGCTTCCAAATTTATAAGGAACCATCGCGCCAGTTAACACCACCGTCTTGTGTTTAATCTGTTCAGCTAGTACTGCTGCTGTAATGGGCATCGTATCTGTACCGTGTGTAATCAAGATTTTATCTTCATTTGCAGAAATGCAAGCATCTGCAATTTTCTTTCTATCCCCATCTGTCATATCTAAGCTATCAATCATCATCAAGGTGGTGATATCTAATTCCAGTTTAGATCGACCTCTGTTTAACATCTCGTGTAGGTGAGTATCCTTGAAGAACAACTCACCATTGAGTTCATTGTATTCTTTATCAAAAGTTCCTCCCGTTACAATGATTTTTATTGCCATAGTGCTGATTCTGATTGTAAAATTAAGATTTCTTCATGGATACCCATATAAAAACCGGACACTAGGTCCGGTTGTATGTAGAGAATGGCTTATCCCATGCTTTATCGATGAGCAGCACACAAATCTAATTTTGCAAACTTTAATATCATAGTTTTAGGGTAAGATTCTACATCGGAAGAATTGATATTTGATATAATTTTAGTCGATATGAAAAAGCAATTGTTATTCCTTATCGTTTTTGTGCAGTCGTTTTTAGTACAACTTGTTGCACAAACAGGTCAACCCGACCTCATCATCACCAATGGAAGAATTGTAGATGGTACGGGCAACAGCTGGTTCAAAGCTGATCTTGCTATCAAAGGGGATCGGATAGTTGAAGTGAAAAAGGGACTAAAAGAAAAATATCCGGCAGTGAAAATTATTGATGCAGCCAATAAAATTGTAGCTCCTGGTTTTATCGATGTACATGGTCATATTGAAGGCAGCATATTTGAAAAACCAACAGCGGATAATTATATCTATGACGGAGTGACAACTGTTGTAACTGGAAATTGTGGCACTGGAGCAGATGATATCGGAAAATTTTTAAAGGGTATTGATAGCATGAAGACGTCTATCAATGTGGCTTCACTAGCAGGACACAATACCATCAGAAGATTAGGCATGGGGTTAGAAAACAGAAAAGCCACTGCAGATGAAATGAAAAAAATGGAGGAGATTACTTTGAAGGCGATGCAAGATGGTGCTGTGGGACTTTCAACTGGACTGATCTATTTACCAGGTATGTATGCGCCGACTGAAGAAATAGTCAATCTTGCAAAAGTAGCTGCTGCCAATGGTGGAGTCTATGCAACACACATGCGTTATGAAGGAACAAAAGTGAACGAAGCAATTAATGAAGCATTAACCATCGGACGAGAAGCGAATATTCCTGTACAGATTTCACATTTTAAAGTGACTGGTAAGAATAACTGGGGAAGATCAACTGAAACCTTAGGCATGGTTGAAGAAGCAAGAAGAAATGGTTTTGATGTTACCATCGATCAATATCCATACACAGCCAGCAGCACCAATCTTGCTGTTCGTTTACCTGATTGGGCATTAGAAGGAGGATTAGATTCTCTTCGTATAAAATTAAAAAATCCAACAACCAGGAATACGATTGTTAATGAAATGAAGGCTATCCTAAAACGTGATAAACTGAAAGATTATTCTTTTGCTGTCGTTGCCAATTTTGCGCCGGACAGTACCTACAATGGTAAAAGTATTAGTGAGATCAATCTGATGTTGGGAAGAAAGAAAAACGTTACCAACGAAGCCAATCTAATTTTGGACATGCTTGAAAAATCAAATGCACAAATGATTTATCATACCATGAGTGAAAATGATTTGGTCCATTTTATGAAATATCCCTTCAATATGCCTGCGGCTGATGCAGGTGTCAGTAATGGTAAGGGTATGCCCCATCCAAGAGGATATGGAACCAATGCAAGAGTATTGGCCAGATACGTTAGAGAGCAAAAAGTTATTGGACTAGAAGAGGCTTTGCGGAGGATGACTTCTCTGCCAGCCAATAAATTTAATTTGCGCGACAGAGGATTACTGATGCCTGGAAAATTTGCTGATATCGTCATCTTCGACGAAAATCTTATACAAGATTTATCTGTGTATGACCAACCCCATCAATTTTCTAAAGGGATGTATTACGTTTTGGTAAACGGACAATTGGTGGTTGAAAATGAGAAACACAATGGTAACAGGACTGGACTTGCTTTGAGAAATTAGTAGCATAAAAAAAGGCTGTCAATCGACAGCCTTTTTTCTGAGAAAAAAACCCAATTACTGGGTGAGTGTAATTACACCCAGCTCAGTTTCTTTTCCTTTGGTTACCACGACATTGGATATTACTTTATCTAAATAAGGAGCTAAACCTTCTACAGTTACAGTGTATGTTCCAGATTCTAATCCACGGAGTTTGAATTTACCTTCACGGTTAGGCAATGCAACACCATTGAAACCTGCACCATTGGTGATACGTACTACAGCTTTGGCTTCTAGTGGCAACACTTTACCTTCAACTTCACCAAAGTTTTTGTTGTTGAATGGACGAAGGACTGGCTTTAAGTAAAACTTACCATCCTTCTCATATATTGAATTGGCTACATCAAAATCAACCCAAACACTCACATTTGAGTTATTTGCATTGCGCTCTCTGTGTTTGTCGTATAGTTTTACATAAAGGAAATTATTGGTCTCATTCCTAAGTTCTAATGTACTTGTAACACCATTCTTTACAACACTGTTTTGTGTACCCAATGTAATTCTGATTTTTCTTACAGTACCTGTCAAGATATTTGCTTCACCCAATTTGGTTTCAACACCGTTTCTTAAGCTTAGTACATCGATGACTGCTGGAGTAAATTTGATGTCTACCCACTCACCGTAATCGTCTTTTCTTTTTTGATGATCATCTCTATCGTCGTCATCCTTGCAACGATCATCATTGTCTTTATGAGCAGAACTGGTATCAATTTTCACCTCCACTTTTTGGATGTCGATAAAAACTGCATCAAATTCACCAGGTCCGTCAGTCAAGTATACAGCAACTTTACCGCCCGCACTTGCGTCGATACCGTTTTTTGTACAACCTGAGAAAATCAACATAAAAGCGACCAGTAAGGAAGCAGCAACAAGAGAAATTTTTAAGGTTTTCATATTCATTGAATTTTTACGGTTTGTATAAACATCACTCTTTTTCATGCCTAATAGACTCCATCGAAACTTGTGGGTTTAACCATCATAAATGCTTAAACAAAATTTTAACATAATCGACCTATATCGGTTTTATCCCTTGAGCACAACAGCTATTTATAGTAACTTGCAAGCATGTCTAATTACCTGAATGAGCTTAACCCGCAGCAGCGGGAGGCAGTGATGCATGTTGATGGTCCCTTAATGATTATAGCCGGTGCGGGAAGCGGAAAAACCAAGGTGCTTACCACCCGTATTGCCCATTTGATGGCCAACGGGATAGATGCGTTTAGAATTTTGGCACTGACTTTCACCAATAAGGCGGCAAAGGAGATGAAGGAAAGGGTAGGAAAGATTTTAGGGACCAACGAGGTAGGTAATTTATACATCGGCACATTTCACTCTGTTTTTGCTCGAATACTTAGATCGGAAGCAACGCGCATAGGCTATCCCTCTTCTTTTACCATTTATGATACAGATGACGCAAAGAGTGTTTTGAAAACAGTTATCAATGAGTTGCATCTCGATGATAAGATTTATAAGCCATCGACTGTTTACAATAGAATCTCTTCAGCAAAAAATGCTTTGGTGACTGCCGAAGATTATGCAAGTGATTATGGTTTGCAACAAGAAGATGCAAGAGCTAATCGTCCTGCTATCGCTCAAATCTACACTGCCTATGCCAAGCGCTGTTTTAAAAACGGTGCGATGGATTTCGATGATTTGTTGTTGAAATTCTACATGATTCTGAAAGATCATCCTGATGCCTTACACAAATACCAACATAAGTTTAGTCACATCATGATTGATGAGTACCAGGATACCAATCCGGCTCAATATGAAATCATCAAACTTTTAGGTGCAGCTCATGAAAATGTTTGTGTGGTGGGTGATGATGCGCAATCCATTTATTCTTTCCGCGGAGCAACGATTGAAAATATCTTATTGTTCCGAAAGGATTATATGGATGTGAAAGTGGTGAAGCTGGAACAAAACTACCGCAGTAGCAAACAGATATTGAATGTCGCCAATCAAGTGATTGGAAACAACAAGGGACAAATACAAAAGGAGTTGTGGACGGATAATGGAGAGGGTGAGAAGATAAAGGTGGTCCGTACCATGACCGACAATGATGAGGGTAAGTTTGTCGCTGATACCATTCAGGAACAAAAGCTGCGCAATCATTTTTTCAACAAGGATTTTGCTATTCTTTATCGCACCAATGCACAGAGCCGTGCGTTTGAAGAATCTTTGCGCAGGATGAATATTCCTTATACCATTTTTGGTGGTATCAGTTTCTATCAGCGTAAAGAGATCAAAGATTATATTGCTTATTTACGTGTTATTGTTAATCCGCGAGATGAAGAATCACTTAAGCGCATTATCAACTATCCTGTAAGAGGTATTGGAAAAACTTCATTGGATAAATTGATTTTGAATGCCAATGAAAAAGAAATTTCCTTGTGGGAAGTGTTGAACCGCGCACAAGAATTTGGTTTCAAATCGGGAACCTTGGAGGCGATTGAAAATTTTGTATTGATGATCAAGAGCTTTGCTAGCATGTTGAAGAACAGCAATGCTTATGATGTTGCATTTCACGTAGGCAAGCAAACAGGATTGGTTAGGGAATTATTCAATGATAAAAGTACAGAAGGTGTTCAGCGATATGAGAACGTGCAAGAATTGTTGAACTCTATCAAAGAGTGGGTTGATGATAAACAGAATCGTGCGCAGATTGATGATGATGGGGTGATGTTGGAGACTGAAGATACAGTTAACGGTGAACAGTTAACAGTTAACCGTGAACCGTCAACCGATAACTTACAACCTTCAACCGACAACCAACTCGAAGAACCTATCCCCAACAGGCCATTGCGTGAAGATGTTTTGTTGAGTGCTTACTTGCAGCAGATTACTTTGTTAACCGATGCGGATGATAAAGATGAAAATGCTGATACGGTGAAGATGATGACGATTCACGCTGCAAAAGGGTTGGAGTTTTCTTGTGTATTTGCTGTGGGGTTAGAAGAAATGCTTTTCCCCAACGCGATGAGTATCAATACACGAGAGGAATTGGAGGAAGAAAGAAGATTATTTTATGTTGTGATTACCCGCGCGAAGCAACGTTTGTGGGTGAGTTATGCCAATACAAGATATAAGTTCGGACAAGTAGTGCAGAATGAACCGAGTCGTTTTATAAGTGAACTACCAGAGGAGCACATCGATAGGTCATATGCTGGAGGAGGATTTAGAAATCAAGCTGGAATGACATCATCTCCTTCTGAGCGCATGCGTGGTTGGGGGAATTCATCATCTGGTCAGTTTGATCGAGGTGGATTTTTTGGAGAGCCTAAAAAGACCAATGAGCGTCCGGGTTATTTACCTGTTCAGCCGGTTGTTCCTAAACCAGTCGCACATCAACCTTCGGCTGATTTCAAACCCAGTGATACTTCAGAGTTAAAAGCGGGACAAAAAGTGGAACACCAAAAATTTGGTTTTGGCGAAGTATTGAAAATGGAAGGAGCAGCTCACAATCCTATTGCAACTATCAAGTTTGATCTCAACGGCGAAAAAAAGATCATGCTCAATTATGCTAAGTTGAGGATAGTGGGATAGTTTTTGTCAATCAACCCTTTTGAAGTATTTTGATATTCCAAATATCAAAATCATGCGTAAGCTATTCTTCATTTCATTCTTATTCATTAGTCAATTTTTATCTGCACAAATTCTCTCTGAAAGAGAAGAATCAAGAATTATTGATGAAGTGCTTAATGAAAGATTCAATGTGTTGTTGCCGCAATTGATGGAGCGGACGGGCATTGACATGTGGGTGGTGATTTCTAGAGAGTACAATGAAGATCCTGTGTTGAAGACCATGTTGCCATCTACTTGGTTATCAGCAAGAAGAACTACCATGTTGGTATTCTTTAAGGATCCAAAGAAAAAGGAGATTGAAAAATTAGCAATAGCCAGATACAATGTTGGTGAATCAATTAAAGCAGCATGGGATCTTAACAAGTTTCCCAATCAGTGGGATGCCTTGAAAGACATCATCGTTTCACGTAACCCGAATAAAATTGCGATTAATACATCTGAAGATTATGGACATGCGGATGGTTTGGATCATACCCATCATGGTATGTTGATGAACATTCTTCCTGATGCTTTCAAGAAAAAAGTGGTGAGTGCAGAACCGTTGGCTGTCGCCTGGCTTGAAACCCGCACAGAACGTGAGATGCAGCTCTATCCTCAGTTGGTGAAAATTTCACACGACATCATCGCAGAAGGATTTTCTGCAAAAGTGATTACACCAGGTGTTACCACTACAGATGATTTGGTATGGTGGTTCAGACAAAAAGTAAATGATCTTGGTTTATCCACTTGGTTTCATCCTTCAGTTGCGATTCAAAGAAATGATACCGCCAACTTCGAACACTTAAGAAGTTTTTCTAATCGTCCTAAAGACGATGTTGTTCGTCCGGGTGATTTATTACATGTGGATTTTGGAATCACTTATTTACGATTGAATACCGATGTGCAGCAACATGCATATGTGTTAAAACCTGGCGAGACTGATGCACCTGCCTCTATAAAGAAAGCTTTTGCGAATGGAAATAGGTTGCAAGATATCCTCACTTCCCAATTTAAAACAGGAAGAACAGGTAATGAGATGTTGTTGGGTGCTTTGGCCCAGGCAAAATCTGAGGGAATCGTTCCAAGTATCTATACCCATCCGCTTGGTTTACATGGACATGCTGCGGGACCAACCATTGGAATGTGGGATATGCAACAGGGTGTTCCGGGTAGCGGAGATTACAAATTGTTCCCCCGGACAGCCTATTCAATCGAG
>JACCDI010200326.1_pt1 | contig 13195 bp, 11 predicted proteins | sample 7442791 | NCBI WGS metagenome assembly JACCDI01 (sample SAMN15323434, study PRJNA562643) | freshwater metagenome | isolation source: river surface water | place: USA:Blue River Watershed | collected 2017-08-15
ACGACGATGCGCGAGCTCGTGCTGGGCATGGACGCGCACGATGTGGCCGGCGTCTGGGCACGCGTGTTCAAGATGCAGCTGGCCAGCCACGGCATGGGCGCCGCCGCAGCCCTGGCGCTCTCGGGCATCGACATCGCGCTGTGGGACCTCAAGTGCCAGGCCACCGGCTTGCCCCTGCATGTGTTGCTGGGGGGCTCGGCCAAACCGATCAAGGCCTACGCGGGCGGGATCGCGCTGGGCTGGCAGGCGCCGTCGCTTCTGGCCGAGGAGGCGCAGCGCTATGTGGCCGATGGCTACCGGGCGCTGAAGCTGCGTATGGGCGACACGCCCGCGCGTGACATCGCGCGGGTGCGCGCGGTGCGGCTTGCGGTGGGCGAGGAGATCGACATCCTCACGGACGCCAACACCGCCTACACGCTGGACGACGTGCGCCGGGTGATGCCGGCCTTCGAGGAGTGCGCTGTGGGCTGGCTCGAGGAGCCCTTCCCGCCGCAGGACCGACGCGCCTACGCGATGGCCGCCAAGCTGGGCCGGGTGCCACTGGCAGCGGGCGAGAACCACTACACCCGCTACGAGTTCGCGACGCTCTTGGAGGACGGGCATGTGCAGTTCGTGCAGCCCGATCTGTCCAAGACCGGCGGCGTGACCGAGTCCATGCGCATCGCCGCCATGGCCAGCGCCCAAAAGCTCACCGTCAACCCGCACACCTCGGCCACGGCGATCAATATGGCGACGACCATCCAGTTCCTGTGTGCGGTCGACAACCCGGGCTATTTCGAGGGCGACGTCACCGCGCTCAACCCCTTCCGCGACCACCTGGCCGACAAGCTGCCTTACGTGCTGGACGCCGCGGGTTGCGTGCAGCCGCATGCGGGCGTCGGTATCGGCCTGAAGATCGACACGCAGTTCATCGCCGCGCACCCGCTGATCGAAGGGCCGTGCTACGTCTGAGCCCTCGATTCCAGTCGCCTAATCGGACGTGTGGTTGACTTTTCTAGTCGGCCGGTCTAGTCTGGATTCGTTGTGAAAGATTCATCCCCTACCACCAGCCGGCGACGGGCGCGTGACACCCAGGACGTGCCGCAGCCGCGAAGCCGCAGCGAGCGCGCCTTGGCGCGCGGGGACACCCGACGCGCGCTGGTGTGGTGTGGCACCGAGCTGCTGACCGAGCGGGGGTTTCAGGTCACCGGGATCGATGAAGTGCTCAAGCGGGTGGGCGTGCCCAAGGGCTCGTTCTATCACTTCTTCGAGAACAAGCACGCCTTCGGCGAGGCCGTGATCCAGAACTACGTCGATTACTACGCGCGCAAGATGCATCGCATCTTTGATAACCCGCTGCGCTCGCCCTTGGAGCGCCTGCAAGATTTTGTCTCGGATGCCAAGCGGGGCATGCACAAGTACGGCTACCGGCGCGGATGCCTCATTGGCAACATGGGTCAGGAGTTGGCCAGCCTGGATGACGGGTTTCGCGAGCAGCTCGAGGCGGTACTGTGTTCCTGGGAGCAGCGGGTAGCCTCTTGCCTGGCGGAGGCCGTTTATGTGGGCGAGTTGTCGCCGGCCTGCGATCCGATGGCTTGGTCCCGGTTTTTCTGGATTGGCTGGGAGGGGGCCGTGCTGCGTGCCAAGTTGACGCGCAACGCCGCGCCTTTGGACCATTTTGCGCAGTTGTTTTTTGCCAGCGTGTTGGCAAACGAGACCGGCCGCGCGCCGTCTTGAGCGCCGGGCTCACCCACCCATCAGGGTTTTCCTTCGGTCTTTCTGGAATCGATCGGTCTAGTATTTGCGGGTGCGTTGATTGAGCGCGCGCCTGGAAAGCACTGCATTGACTCCTACCTTGCTGCAGCTGGATGCCATCGGAAAGAACTTCGGGGGTGTTCAGGCGGTTCGCGATTTGTCCTTTTCCGTCGAGGCGGGAGAGGTCGTGGGGCTGATTGGCCCCAACGGGTCCGGCAAGTCCACCTCGGTGAATCTGATTTCGGGCACCGTCGCGCCCAGCGCCGGGCGTATCGCGCTCGCCGGGCGTGATGTCACGACGCTGTCGGTGGGGGAGCGCGTGGCGCTGGGCCTGGCCCGCACCTTCCAGACGACCAGCGTGTTTCCGGAGTACACGGTCCAGGAGCAGGTGCTGACGGCCTGCCACGTGCGCTACGCCACCGCGCCGCTGTCTGGTGTCTTGAAGCTGGCGGGCGCCCGGCGCGAAGCGCACGCGCAGGCACAGAAGGTGGCCGAGATCCTCGATTTCGTGGGCCTGTCGGATGTGGCCCATGAATCGGCTTCCGCGATTTCCTCGGCGCAGCAGCGCCTCTTGATGATTGCCACCGCGCTGGCCACCGAGCCGCGCCTGTTGCTGCTCGACGAGCCGGCCGCCGGCATGGTGGCCAAGGAGCGCCAGGCGCTGAGCGAACTGATCGGGCGGATTGCCAGCCGCGGGATCGCAGTTCTCGTGATCGAGCACCACATGGGACTGATCATGCAGGTATGCCGGCGTATCGTGGTTCTCAACTTCGGTCAGAAGATCGCCGAAGGCACGCCCGCGCAGATCCAGGGGAATCCGCTGGTGATCGACGCCTACTTGGGAGTGACGACGTGATGCTTGAGGTGCGCGATCTCCATGCGGGCTATGGCAAGGCGGACGTGCTGCACGGTGTGTCGTTCAACGTCCAGGCGGGCGAGTGCGTCGCCTTGATCGGCGCCAACGGCGCGGGCAAGACCACCACGCTCAAGTGCATCAGCGGCCTGGTGCGTCTGCGCTCGGGCAGCATCCACTTTGAAGGCCAGCGGATCGATGACCTGCCCGGGCATGCGATTGTTCGCCGCGGCATCACGATGTGCCCCGAAGGGCGGCAAGTTTTTCCCGAGATGTCGGTGCGCGAGAACCTCGAGATGGGCGCGCATGTGCGACGCGATGCGCAGCAAGCCGAAGACCTCGAAAAAATGATGGATCTCTTCCCCGTGCTGCGCGCGCGGGCACGCCAGATGGCCGGCACCCTGTCGGGTGGCGAGCAGGAAATGCTGGCGATCGCCCGCGCCCTGATGAGTCAGCCGCGCCTGTGCATCTTCGACGAGCCCTCGCTGGGTCTGGCGCCCAAGATCGTGGCCGAAGTGGAGCAGACGATCGCGCGGATCAAGGCCATGGGCGTGACCATCCTGCTCGTGGAGCAAAACGCGTCCATGGCCCTGCGGCTGGCAGACCGGGCGTATGTGTACGAGGCCGGCGAAATCGTGCTGCAAGGCACAGGCGCTGAGTTGCAGCATCACCCTGAGGTGAGCAAGGCTTACCTGGGACATTAATCAAGGGGCGCCTAGACCCCACCCTCACTTTCACGAAGGAGACGACGCATGAAACGATTGAAGATTTCCCTGGCCCTTGCGGCTGCCACCCTGGCCTGCTTCGGGGCACAAGCCGCAGAGCGGCAGCTGATAATTGGCGTGAACGATTCCCTCACGGGTCCGGGCGCGGTCTACGGCCTACCCCAGTCCAGCGCGGTGCAAATGGCCGCCGATGAAATCAACGCGGCGGGCGGCATCAAGGCCGGCGCGGATGTCTACAAGATCAAGGTCATCGCCAGCGATGACAAGGCCAATCCGACCGAAGCCACCAACAGCGTGCGCAAGCTGATTGACCGTGACAACGCCAAATACCTGATCGGGTTTTGCTGCTCCGGACCGACCGGCGCGGTGGCCTCTTTCATCGAGAAAGAAAACGCCCTGATGCTGGTGGGCAATGCAGCCGAGCGCGCCATCACCGCCCGGGGCATTCCCAACCTGTATCGCACCCGTCCGCCGGCGGACTTCACCGGCGCTGCGGCGGGCGCTTTCGTGGGCAAGCGTGGCGCCAAGTCGATCGCGGTGATCGGATCGCTCGATGTGTCCTTCTACACGCAGTACCTGGAAGCCTTCGAGAAAGAGTTCGCCAAGTCGGGCGGCAAGATCGTGGCCAAGGAGACCTTCGGCCTGCGAGACCGCGACATGACGCCGCAGCTGACCAAGGTGCGCGCGCTCAATCCCGACGCCTTGCTGGTGCTGGGCTACGTGGAGCCGGCCGCCTTCGTCTATCGCCAGGCAGTCGAGCTGGGCATGAAGATGCCGCGCTACGGCTTTACCAGCGGCAGCGAGGAGCAGTTCCTGCGCGTGGCTACCAGCGAGCAGATGGAAGGCGTCTGGGACCTGCGTCCGACCGAGCTGACCGTGGAGGCGCTCAACGCCAACGCCAAGACCTATGTGGCCAACTACACCAAGCGATTTGGCACGCCGCCTTCGCCGAGCTCGCCGTACGCCTACGACCAGGTGTATGTGCTCAAGCAGGCGATCGAGCGGGCCGGTTCAGCGGAAGACCCCAAGAAGGTCACGGCCGAAGTGCGCAAGGTCACCATCCCCAAGGAAGCCATCATGAAGTACCTGCCGGTGGGCGGGATGATGTTCGATGGCAACGGCCAGGCCTACACGTCCAACGGCGCCTTCCAGTGGCAAAAAGGCAAGTGGATCTACGTGTCGGACCTGCCGTCCGATCCCGCCCAGTACTCCGAGTACCTGCGCAGTCTGCGTAAGTAAGACCGGACCCCGGCCCGCAGTGTCCAGCCCCTCCAGCCCCGCGCCATGATCATCGAAATTGTTCAACAGTTGCTCAATGGCTTGGCGATCGGCGCGGTCTACACCGTGATCGCCTTGGGCTTGACGGTGGTGTTTGGCATCCTGGGGATTGCCCACTTCGCGCATGGCTCGGTGGCCATGTCGGGTGGGTACCTCACCTTCCTTTTCGGCGAGAAGCTGGGCCTGCCTTTTTTCGCAGGCATGGCCTTGGCGATGGCGGTGGGGGCGGTGCTGGGTCTGCTCATTGAGCGGCTGGCCTACCGGCCGGTGCGCGACGCACCACACATCAACGCCTTCATCATCGCCCTGGGACTGACCATGGTGTTTGAAGGCCTGAATCTGCTGGCCTTCGGCGCCGACCAGGTGGTGATTCAGACGCCGTATCGCGGGGTCTTTCAGGTGGCGGGCGTGGCGGTGTCCGAGTTGCGACTGCTGGTCATCGTCACGGCTTTCACGCTCATTGGCATCGTGGCGATCCTGATCAGCCGCACCAAGACCGGTAAGGCCATCCGTGCGGTGGCCCAGAACCGCAACGCTGCCATCCTGATGGGGGTGGACGTCAATCGCGTCTCGGCTACGGCGTTTTTCGTGTCGTCGGCCCTGGGTGCCGCCGCCGGCGCGCTGGTCGGGGCGCTGCTCGCCATCGCTCCGGGCGTGGGTGAGGGCCTGGCGGTCAAGGGCTTCGCGGTTCTGATCCTCGGCGGATTGGGTTCGATCCCTGGCGCCATCGTGGGCGGCGTCGTGCTGGGGGCCAGCGAGTCCCTGGCGGCGGGCTTCATTTCCTCCGCGTACAAGGATGTCATCGCCTTTCTGGTGATGATCCTCGTGTTGTTGTTCCGGCCTGAGGGCCTGTTGGGGAAGCGATGAACGGGCAGACCCTTTCCCGGTCCGTGCTGTGGGGTGTGCTGGGCCTGCTGGTCCTGCTCTTGCCCCTGGTGGTGACCGTTCCCTATTTCCTGCACCTGGTGACGCTGGCCCTGATTTGGGTCATCGTGGCCCAGGGACAAAACCTGATCCAAGGTTTCACCGGCTATGTGTCGATCGCGCAAGCGGGCTTCATGGGTATCGGGGCCTATAGCTCGGCCCTCATGAGCGTGAAGCTGGGCTGGTCGATCTGGCTCACCATTTCAGTAGCGCCCTTGACGACGGCGGTTCTGGCCTTGCTGGCGGGCTATCCGAGCTTGCGTGTCAAAGGCCACTACTTCGCCATCGTCACGCTGGCCTACAACATGGTCATCTTCATCGTCTTGATGACCTACAGCTCCCTGACCGGCGGCGAGGCTGGGATCGCGGAGATCAGGCGACCCGCCGACGTGTCCTGGGGACTGGGTACATGGCGCCTGGGCACTCGCGAAGGCTACTACTACCTGGTGGCCGCCGCGGCGGTACTGGCCACCGTGGTGTGCGCCTTGATTCTGCACTCACGCGTGGGTCGGGTGCTCGTGGCCATTCGCCAAAACGAGGCCTTGATCGAAGCGTGTGGCGTGCAAAGCTGGCGCTACAAATTGTTCGCGTTTGTCGCCAGCGCCAGCCTGGCGGGTTTGGCTGGCGCGTTGTATGCGCATTTCATCAGCTTTCTCAACCCCGATGCGTTCGGCGTGGATCACTCGCTCAACGCCATCCTGGCGGTCATCCTGGGGGGCAGTGGCACCATCGCCGGTCCCGTTCTGGGTGCCTTCGCCGTGGTCTTCCTGCCAGAGTATCTGCGTGTGGCCGACACCTACCGCCTGGTCATGTACGGCGTGATCCTGGTCGTGGCCACCATCTTCATGCCCCGTGGCTTGATTCCTGTGTTGCAGGACGCGGGTAGTCGACTGACGCGGATGTGGGGCCGCAGATGAGTGAGGCGGACCCCGCGCGGGTTTTGCAGGCCGCCCGCGATTTCGCGCAGACGCACATACGGTCCGCGGCCACGGCTTGGGCGCGCGGTGAGGGCTCACCGCGCGCGATGTTCGCGCTGGCCGCTCAGGCGGGCCTGCTGGGGATTGAGGTGCCGCAGTCGGCAGGCGGGCTGGGCCTGCGCTTTTCATGCAAGGCGCAGATCGCCGAAGTCTTGGCTGCAGCCGATTTCGGATTCGCGATGGCCTGGGTCAATACGCACAATGTGGCCCACCATCTGGCGCGCGTGGCATCGCCTCGACTCGTGGGCCAGTGGTTGCCGTCCCTGCTGGCCGGCACGCGCGTGGGCTGTACCGCGCTAACCGAGCCCGCGGTCGGCTCTGATTTCGCCGCCATCACCACCACCGCGCGTGCGGTGGACGGTGGCTGGGAGCTCCAGGGCACGAAGTCCTGGATCGTCAATGCCGCCCATGCCGATGTCATGGTGGTCTATGCGCAGACGCAGGTCGGCAGTGGCGCGGCAGGCATTGCCGCTTTCCTGGTTGACGCGTCTCGCGCAGGGTTCGAGCGGGCTGGTGCCGAGGCATCGGATGCAGCCCGGGCGATCCAGTCCGGGGGCTTTCGTCTGGCGAGCTACCGGTGTCGCGACGACGAGCAACTGCACCCCGCCGGGCAGGCCTTCAAGGAGGCCATGGGCTCCATCAACGCGGCGCGCACCTATGTGGCGGCCATGTGCTGCGGCATCGTGGCCGATGCGCTGGCAACGGCCAGTGCCTATGGGCTGGAGCGCCAGACCTTTGGCATGCCGCTGCACGATCACCAGGGCTGGCGGTGGTCCTTGGCCGATGCCGCGGTCGATCTGGAGGCTGCACGCACCCTCGTGCAGGCCGCCTGCGCCTTGATCGACGCAGGCGGCGATGCGCAGGATGTATCGGCCAAGGCCAAGGTGTTTGCCACGCGCATGGCAGCCCGTCATGTGCCAGCGTTGCTGCACGCCATGGGTGCCGAGGGCCTGCGTGAAGAACGCGCTTTCATGCGGCATCTCGGTGCCGCGCAAGTGGCGGCGCTGGTCGATGGCTCGACCGAGATGCTGCTCGAACGAATTGCCCGAGGCTTGCGCAAAGCCTCGTCCCGCTGATTCCCTGTTTTCGCGAGGCTGCGATGCGTGTCTTTCAGATCGAAGGTGAGTGGGGCATGGAGCACCTGCGCCTGGGCGTGCGGCCCATGCCCGTGGTGGGTCCCGGCCAGGTGCTGTTGAAGATGCGCGCGTCTTCCCTCAATTACCGCGATCTCGTGGTCCCTAACAGGGCCTACGGGGCTTACACCGGCAACTTGCCCTTGATCCCGGTGTCCGATGGCGTCGGTGAGGTGGTCGAGGTGGGTGCGGGCGTGACCCGGGTCGCGGTGGGCGATCGGGTCTGCCCGGCTTTCTTTCAGCGCTGGATGGGGGGCGAGCCGGATCTTGAGCGTCTGACCCAGTCCCTGGGCGGACCCATCGACGGCACGATGGCCGACTACATGTGCCTGTCGGAGCAGGGCGTGTGCAAGGTGCCCGCCCACTTGAGCGATCTTGAAGCGGCCACTTTGCCGTGTGCGGCCTTGACGGCCTGGAGTGCACTGGTCACCTACGGGCAGATTCGACCCGGTGACCGCGTCCTGGTGCAAGGGTGCGGCGGTGTCGCGCTCTTTGCGGTGTCGTTCGCCAAGATGCTGGGGGCGCACGTCACCGTCATTTCCTCTTCGGACGAGCGCCTGGCGCGTGTGCAAGCCCTGGGGGCTGATGCCGGCATCAATTACACCCGCACCCCCGAATGGGCCAAGGCGACCCGCGAGATCACGCAGTCAAGGGGCTATGACCTGATCCTGGAGCTCGGTGGCGAGAAAACTCTGCCGCAGTCTCTGCGCTGCATCCGACCGGGCGGCACTCTCGCGATGATCGGCATTCTCTCGGGCAGTTCGATGGCGACGTCTCTGGGTCAGATCATCACGCGTCAAGTGCGGCTACAGGGCGTGACCGTGGGCCACCGGGATGGCTTCGAGGCCATGCTGCGCGCCATGGACTTGCATCGCCTGAAGCCCGTGGTGGACAAGGTCTTCGCATTCGAGGAACTCAAGGAGGCGATGGCCTACCTTCAGAGCGGCGCCCAGTTCGGCAAGGTGTGCGTGGCCCACTGAGACCGGCCGCTTGACTTTGACGCTCCCCATGCTGTTTCCTCTGGATTCTCGACCTGGCGACTCCGACCGCCTGGCCTTTTCGATGTGCGGCTCGGGCGAGTCGGTCACCTTCGGGCAATTGGAGTCGCGTGCCAATCAGGTGGCGCGTGTCTTCGCGCAAGCCGGGGTGGAGCACGGCGACCATGTGGCGTTTCTCATGGTCAATGAGCGCCGGTTCCTGGAGGCCTGCTTCGGCGCGGACCGGGCGGGCGTGTACTACACCACCATCAGCACGCGGCTCACGCCGGCCGAAATCGCCTACATCGTGAACGACTGCCAAGCGCGGCTGCTGCTGGTCTCCGGCGACCTGGCCGACCTCGCGGCGCAGCTACGCCCTTTGTTACCCGACAACTTGCCCTGCTTCATGGTGGGGCAGCAGGTGCCGGGGTTCCTGCGCTGGGAGACCACGGTCGACTCGGTAAGCGATGCCCCCCTGGACGCCCCGCGCCAGGGGCTGGACATGCTGTATTCGTCGGGGACGACGGGGCGCCCCAAAGGAGTCAAGTGGCCAATGCCAGATGTCGCCGCTGGCGGGCAGACCATGCTAGTGAAATTGCTGGCCCCGCTTTTTGGCTACGGGCGCGAGGCGCGTTATCTGTCACCAGCGCCGCTCTATCACGCCGCGCCGCTTCGCCACAGCATGGCCGTCATCAAGTTGGGCGGGTCGGTGTGGGTGATGGAGCACTTTGACGCGCAACACGCCTTGGCTGCGATCGAGACCTATCGCATCACGCACAGCCAATGGGTGCCCACGATGTTTGTGCGCATGCTCAAACTACCGGACACCGTACGCCTGGGGTTTGATGTGTCGTCCATGCGGGTGGCGGTGCATGCAGCCGCCCCTTGCCCGGTGGACGTGAAGCACCGCATGCTGCAGTGGTGGGGGCCGATCGTGCACGAGTACTACGCCGGCACGGAAAACAACGGCTTTTGCAGCATCACGCCGCAGGAGTGGCTGACGCATCCCGGCTCGGTGGGCCGCGCCTCGCAAGGGGTCTTGCATATCTGTGACGAAGAGGGCCAGCCCGTACCGCAAGGTGAGACCGGCCTGGTCTATTTTTCGGATGGCCCCCAGTTCGAATACCACCACGATCCCGTGCGCACGGCCGCTACGCGCAATGCGCAGGGCTGGACCACGCTAGGCGATATCGGCAGGCTCGATGCCGAGGGCTATTTGTACCTGGTGGATCGTCGCGCCTTCATGATCATCTCCGGCGGCGTCAACATCTACCCGCAAGAGGCCGAGGGCGTGTTGATCACGCACCCGGCGGTGGTGGATGTCGCGGTGCTAGGCGTACCCAATGAGGACCTGGGCGAGGAGGTCAAGGCGGTGGTGCAACTCGTTGACCCGAGCCAGGCCAGCCCCGAGTTGGCCGAACAGCTGATGGCGTACTGCAGGTCGCAGTTGGCGTCCTTCAAGTGCCCCCGCAGCGTGGACTTCGATCCGCAGTTGCCGCGCCACCCCACGGGCAAGTTGTACAAGCAGGCGGTGCGCGCGCGTTACTGGCCTTAGCCGACTAGAACGGCGACCTACAAACTCTGTCCGCCACTGACCTCGATGCACTGCCCTGTGACCCAGCGTGCATCATCCGACGCCACAAAGCCGACCACGTCGGCGATATCGGCCGGCTGACCGATGCGCCCGAGGGCAATGGTGGCGATCACTTGCTCGGCGGCGGGTGTGCCCAGTTTGACGCGGTTCATCGCGGTGTCGGTCAGCCCGGGCGAGACGGCGTTGACGGTGATGCCACGCGGCCCCAGTTGAACGGCCAGCAACCGCGTGAGCGCCTCGATGCCGGCCTTGGCAGGCGCATAGGCCGCCATGCTCGGAAACGCCGCGCGGGCCCCCATCGAGGAGATATTGATGATGCGCCCGCCATCGCGCAGGCGACCGAGCGACTGTTGGATCAAGAAGAACGGCGCCCGCAAGTTCACGCCGAGGGTGCGGTCGAATTCGGCGTGGGTGACGGACTCGATCGTTTCGCGGCGGATCACGCCGGCGTTGTTCACGAGGATGTCCAGGCCCGTGTCGCCGCGCCGCTGCGTCAAGAGGGCGTCGGTTTGTTGCAGGAGCGTGGTCGGGCCGTCGTCGCCTTGCAGGTCTGCGAACACAGCGGCCGCGGCGCCGCCGCTCGATTCGATCTCGCTGACCACAGCGGTGGCTTCCGCGCTGGGCTGACGGCCGTGGACCAGGACGAAGGCCCCTTCGCGCGCGAGCGCCAAGGCGATGGCCCGGCCGATGCCTCGGCTGGCGCCGGTGACGAGCGCGACTTTTCCGGACAGCTTGCTCACGGTCGGCCTTTCAAGGAATCACGATCAGTTTGCCGAAGGCCGAGCGGTCTTCCAGCGAGCGGAAGGCCGCGGCCGCCTCGGTCAAGGGGTAGACCTGATCGACCGGCGGATTCAGGCGCCCGCTTTCGACCAGCGCCAGCAGGGCGTACAGGTCGCTGCGGTCCCAACCGTTGGAGCCGATGATGTTCAGCTCGAACGTCCAGATGAAGCGGATGTCGGTCTTGGGGTCGTAGCCGGCGGTGGCGCCACAGGTCAGTAGCTTGCCGCCCTTGGTGAGACAGCGCAGCGAGGGCACCCAGGTGTCGCCGCCGGTGAAGTTGACGACCATGTCGACGCCACCACCGCCGCCGATCTTGGGCTTGCCCACCAGCGCCTGGACCGACTTCATGAAGTCGCCGTCCTTGTAATTGACGCCGTGGTGTGCGCCCAGCTGCGCGAGCCGCTGGAGCTTGTCTTCGCTGGAGGCCGCGACAATCACCTCGGCGCCGCTCAGGCGCGCCAGCTGCACGCAGCAGGTGCCCACGCCGCCCGACGCACCCAGGATCAGGATGCGTTGGCCGGCGGCGGAGCCGTCCAGCGGCAGGCCGCCACGGCCGACCATCATGCGGTAGGCCGTGCCGTAGGCCACCGGCAGTGCGGCGGCTTTCTCGAAGCTCACGCTCTCGGGCAGGCGCAGCAGTTGGTCGGCGGGCACGCGGCAGTATTCGGCGAGCCCGCCGTCGCTGGTTTCGCCCAGGAGCGCGTAGTTGTCGCGGGTGTAGGGGTCGGCCAGGACGCGGTCGCCCACCTTCCAGTCGCCGCACCCCGGCCCGACTTCGGCCACGGTGCCGGCCACGTCGATGCCCATGATCAGTGGCATCGGGATCTTGATCCCGGGCATGCCTTTGAGCGTGAAGAGGTCGTGGTAGTTCAGGGCGCAGGCGCCCACCTTCACGACCACGTGGCCTTCGGTCGCAGCGGGCTGCGGCCAATCGGTGTGGTAGGTGAGGTTCTCAATGGAGCCGTGCGACGCGATGACTTGTGCTTTCATGGGAATGCCGGAAGTAAGGGGTGAGAGAGGGCGGCCGCGTCAGCGCCCCAGATCGGCCGCGAGCGTGCGTATGCGCATCTTGTCGATCTTGTTGGCGGCCGACAGCGGCATCTCGTCGATAAAGCGCACAAAGCGCGGATGTTGGTAGACCGGGCCGTTGGCCAGCGCATAGGCCTTGATGTCGTCTTCGCTGACGGTCGCACCGGCCTTGCGCACGATGAAGGCCGCCGGGATCTGGCCCTTGATGGTGTCGGCGATCGGGATGACGGCGGCCTGGTCCACGTCGGGGTGGGCTTCCAAAAGGCGTTCGATCTCACCGGGGTAGAGGTTTTCGCCGCCGCAGACGAACATGTCGTCGACGCGTCCGACGAAGTAATAGAAGCCCTCGGCATCGCGGCGCATGACATCGCCGGTGCGATACCAGCCATCGACCAGGCGCTTGCGGGTTTCTTCTTCGCGATTGAGGTAGCCCGGCATGATGGCGCCGTTGCGCACGAGCAGTTCGCCCTCTGCGTCGCCGCCTTCCAGGCGAACCTCCACCTGCGGCAAGGGATGGCCCAGCGCCAGCGGCGGACGGGGCAGGCCCTTGGGATGTGGGCCAAAGACCGCGGGGGCGGTCTCGGTGGTGCCCCAGTTGTTGGCAACCAGCGCGTGCGGAAAGATGGCTCGCACCTCGGCGAACAAGGCATCGGTGACCGGTGCCGACCCCATGGCCACGCTCTTGACGCAGCTCAGGTCCAGGCCGGGCAAGCGCTCGTGTTCGCGGGCGGACAGGGCCAGCATGGTCGGCACGGCCGTGAGGACGCTGCACTGGTGGGTCGATGCGGCCTGCAAGAAGACCCGCGCGTCGAATGACGTCATCATCACCAAGGTCCCACCGTAGGCGGTGACGGTCTTGGCCAGGAACAGGGCGTTCATGTGCGACAACGGCGCGGCGGTGAGCACACGGGCGGCCCCGTCGCGTATCGCCTGGCCGCCATTGACCTCGACGGCGCGCAGCGTCCAGATGTAGCCGCCGTGCGTGAGCGGTACGCCCTTGGGCACGCCGGTGGAGCCAGAGGTGTAGAGGATGGTGGCGGGATCGGTGGCCACCGCTGCGGGCACGGGGCTCAGGCGCGTGCGGCCGCGGCTCGCCGTGCCGATTGTGTCGATCCGCGCGACCGAGACCTTGCCCGCCAGCAGGCCCGACCACTTGGCATCGGCATAGACCCGTTCGACCGCGGCGTCGCG
>JACCDI011162140.1_pt1 | contig 13195 bp, 10 predicted proteins | sample 7442791 | NCBI WGS metagenome assembly JACCDI01 (sample SAMN15323434, study PRJNA562643) | freshwater metagenome | isolation source: river surface water | place: USA:Blue River Watershed | collected 2017-08-15
AGTACCAAAACTTCATTACTGCGGCTAGTATCTATCCTTTTTTTACCAAAAACAGAAAGCTAGATCCTTCCCCTGAAATTCTTGCTGAAAAAGCACGATTTGATACCTTGAGACGTGTGCGTATCCTGGAGGAACAAGCCTTGGAAGACAGTATTGACTCAGTCAATCGTGCGGTTTCGTCCGATTCCTCGGCAAAGGATAGCACCTCGGAGGTTCCATTGGAAAAGGGAACTGTTGTCATTGAAACCGTTCAACCAGATTCGGAAATTTCATTACGTAAAAAATTAGCAGCTAAACAGTTAGGGTTTTCTGATACCCTTAGCTCCACTGAGGCTACACCGGATACGTTGGTTACGGCCCCAGCCAAACCTCTGAATTTCCGTACGGAGCCGCTTACTGCCAAGGAGAAAGCATTGCTTGATTCCATGTTTTACGAGCGGGGCTACATCAGCAATGCTTACACGCTTGCGTTAAATAACGCGCGGAACCTTAAAAACTCATTTAATGTCAAAATGAGTCAGGTGGATGGACAGGTTCGTGAATTCCGTCGATATGAAATTGCATGGTACCAAAAATACAGCCAGGCCATTGCCTGTTTTGTCATGTTCTTGATTGGCGCTCCTTTAGGAGCAATCATTAAAAAAGGAGGCCTTGGAATGCCGGTTTTGATATCCATACTTTTCTTTATCCTGTTTTACATGCTGACCATTACAGGGGAGAAGTGGGCCAAAGAAGGGGTAACGGATCCACTTTTTGGAACAATTTTTTCAAACCTATGCTTGTTGCCTTTTGGGTTGTTCTTTTTGAGGCAAGCTAGAAAAGATGCACGCTTATTTGAATCTGATTTTTATGCAGGTATCCAAAAGAAGTTGATGAATTTTCTACCCAGAAAGCGGTCCCTTTGACTTAATTCTTTTATTATTAAATTTTAACCCTTACATTTGTCCTTATTTTACAAAATTTAGCTAAACATGTATTTAACACCAGAGAAAAAACAAGAGTTGTTTAAAAATCATGGACGGTTAAAATCTGCTACAGACACAGGTTCTCCTGAGTCACAGATTGCCCTCTTTTCACACCGCATCCAGCATTTGACTCAACATTTGAAGTCAAACAAAAAGGATCACTCTTCCAGATTGGGATTGATGAAGTTGGTTGGAAAGAGAAGAAGTCTCCTAGACTACCTCCATAAAAGAGATATCGAGCGTTACAGAGCAATTATTGCTGAGCTCGGAATCCGTAAATAATTCGAGAGTAAGGTTCTCTTTGGTGAGAACCTTACTTTTTTCTTTTTTAGCTACTGACCGTATACTTTTTATTAAGAAGTTTAATTCTACACGTTTATATGTTACCAAACTTGATCACCAAGACCATTACCTTACAGGATGGTAGAGAAATTAGTATTGAAACCGGTGCTTTAGCCAAACAGGCAGACGGTTCAGTTGTAGTGCGGATGGGTAAAGCGATGCTGTTGGCTACAGTAGTTGCGAAGAAAGATGCTTTAGAAGGAGTAGACTTTTTGCCTTTATCTGTGGATTACCAAGAGAAATTCGCTTCTTCTGGAAAAATCCCAGGTGGATTTTTGAAAAGAGAAGGTAAACTATCGGACTACGAAGTTTTGATTAGTAGAATCGTCGATCGTGCGATTCGCCCAATTTTCCCAGATGATTACCATGCAGATACGCAAGTCATGATTACGTTGATGTCACATGACGAAGAGGTACTTCCTGATGCACTTGCAGGCCTTGCTGCCTCTGCTGCACTAGCGGTGTCTGACATTCCATTCAATGGTCCTATTTCAGAAGTTCGTGTAGCCAAAATCGATGGGACTTATGTAATTAACCCTAAGCCCGCTGATTTAGCAAAAGCTACGTTGGAGTTTATCGTAGCGGGTTCTTTGGATTTCATCTTGATGGTGGAAGGCGAAGCTTCCGAAATCCAAGAGGATGAAATGGTTGAAGCCATTCAATTTGCACACGAAGAGATCAAGAGACATTGCCAAGCACAGGTGGAATTGACCAAGCTGGTAGGCAAAGAGGAAAAGAGAGCATACAGCCACGAGAAAAGCGATGCAGCGCTTTATGACCACATGAGAGCAGCGACCTACGATAAGCTTTTTGCTGCTGTAAATCGTCAAATTGCAAATAAGTCTGAGCGTGCAGCTTTAGTAAAAGAAATTAAGGAGGAATATGTAAGCAGCTTAGGTGAAGATCATGGATTTGAGACCAGCTTAATTGGACATTATTTCCATAAAATCCACAAGGAAGCGGCTCGTAACCTTACTTTAGAGACTAAAAAGCGTTTGGATGGTAGAAATCTAGACGAAATCAGACCGATCTGGTCTGTCGTAGATTACCTTCCTTCAGCACATGGATCTTCGGTATTTACCCGGGGAGAAACTCAATCCGTAACGACCTGTACATTGGGTACCAAGATGGATGAGCAATTGATTGATGGAGCGGTTATCTCTGGATACAACAAGTTTTACTTACACTACAATTTCCCAGGATTTTCTACGGGTGAAGTAAAGCCAAATAGAGGAGTAGGCAGAAGGGAAGTAGGACATGGTAACCTAGCCATGCGTGCTTTGAAAAAAGTACTTCCTCCTGACACTGAAAATCCATATACCATTCGTATCGTTTCTGATATTTTGGAATCCAATGGATCTTCTTCCATGGCTACTGTTTGTGCTGGATCTTTGGCATTGATGGATGCTGGTGTTCAAATTAAGGCACCAGTGACCGGTATTGCGATGGGTATGATTTCAGATGCCAAGACAGGTAAATATGCAATTCTATCTGATATCTTGGGTGATGAAGATCACCTAGGAGACATGGACTTCAAGGTGACAGGTACCGAAAAAGGGATTACTGCTTGCCAGATGGACTTGAAAGTGGAAGGTTTGGATTATTCTGTATTGAAAGAAGCACTTTACCAAGCAAAGGATGGAAGACTTCATATCTTGAGAGAAATCTCCAAAACTTTGGCTGCACCTAAGTCTGATTTGAAGCCACACACTCCACGTTCTTTCATGATGTGGATACCGAAGGAATTGATCGGAGCAGTGATCGGTCCTGGAGGAAAAGTGATTCAAGAGATTCAGAAGGACACTTCTACTACTGTTGTTATTGAAGAAATTGACAACCAAGGAAAGATTAACATCTATTCTGCGAATCAGGACAACATGGAAGCTGCGATTCGTCGTGTGAAGGCCATCGTTGCTCAACCAGAGATTGGAGAGGTCTACACGGGTAAAGTAAAAAATATTCAAGCTTTTGGTGCTTTTGTGGAATTTATGCCAGGAAAAGATGGTTTACTCCATATATCCGAGATCAAGTGGGATCGTTTGGAGAGCATGGATGGCGTTTTGGAGCCTGGAGAAGAAATCACTGTCAAGTTAATTGACGTGGATAAGAAAACAGGTAAATTCAAATTGTCTAGAAAAGCCTTGCTTCCAAGACCGGAAAAACCAGCAACAAACGCCTAATTAACATTTGGCTTTTGACTAATTAAACGAATTATCACCCCTTTTCAATTAATTCATCCTGAATGAGGCAGCTAAAAATTAGCAAGCAGATTACAAACAGAGAATCACAATCTCTTGATAAATACCTTCAAGAGATCGGTAAAGTAGATCTGTTGACAGCCGATGAGGAGGTTGTATTGGCAAAAAGAATCCGGGAAGGCGATCAGCTTGCTTTGGAGAAATTGACAAAAGCCAACCTTCGTTTTGTGGTTTCTGTAGCCAAACAATATCAAAACCAAGGCTTATCCTTAGGTGACTTGATCAATGAAGGTAACTTGGGTTTGATCAAAGCTGCGCAGCGATTTGATGAGACGCGTGGATTTAAATTCATTTCCTATGCGGTTTGGTGGATTCGTCAATCCATTCTTCAAGCCCTTGCTGAGCAGTCTCGTATTGTTCGTCTTCCATTGAACAGAGTAGGCTCTTTGAACAAAATTTCAAAGACCTTCAGTGAATTGGAGCAAAAATTTGAACGTGAGCCATCTCCAGAAGAATTAGCAGAAGTTTTGGAAGTTTCCGCTTCTGAAGTAGTGGATACCATGAAAATTTCTGGTAGACATGTTTCTATGGATGCTCCATTTGTACAAGGGGAAGAGAACAGTCTTCTCGATGTATTGGAAAACGATGGAGATGAGAAGCCAGATGATGGCTTGATGAATGATTCCCTAAGAAAAGAAGTACAGCGTGCACTTTCCACCTTGACATCAAGAGAAGCAGATGTAATTACGCTGTATTTTGGATTGAATGGAGAACATGCGATGACCTTGGAAGAAATTGGCGAAAAATTCAATTTGACACGTGAGCGTGTCAGGCAGATCAAAGAAAAAGCCATCCGAAGATTGAGGCATACCTCCCGTAGCAAAACCCTCAAACCTTATTTGGGATAAACTAGTTAAAGGGGGCTTTTGCCCCCTTTTTTGATTTTATAACTTGCCTGACAAAAGAGATTCCTAAGTAAGGAAAAAATAGTGGCGATAAACGATTAGATAAAAAAGAGAAACTAAACAGGGTATGAGTCAAGCTAACGAACACGTAAAAGTTTTAATTATTGGATCTGGACCTGCTGGCTATACTGCCGCCATTTATGCAGCTCGAGCCGGTATGGCGCCTGTATTGTATACAGGTGGTCAACCAGGTGGACAGTTGACCATTACCACAGACGTGGAAAATTACCCAGGATACCCCGAAGGTATCCTAGGACCTGAGATGATGGAAGATTTTAGAAAACAAGCAGAACGCTTTGGAACTCAGGTTCGTTACGGATTGGTTACTCAAGTTGATTTTAGTGCTCGTCCGCATCGTATCGTGGTAGATGATCAGAAAACTATCTTGGCTGAGACGGTTATCATTAGTACCGGCGCCTCTGCCAAGTGGCTGGGATTGGAAAGTGAAACCCGTCTCAATGGGAGAGGAGTGTCAGCCTGCGCAGTATGCGATGGGTTCTTTTTTAGAGGTCAAGAGGTAGCCATCGTAGGTGCAGGGGATACTGCTTGTGAAGAAGCCTCTTATTTGGCAAATATTTGTTCAAAAGTTTACATGATTGTTCGCCGAGATGAGATGAGGGCTTCTCAAATCATGCAGAATCGGGTAAAAAATAATCCAAAGATTGAAATCCTTTGGAACACTGAGACTCAGGAGATTTTAGGAGCAGATGAAGTAACTGGCATGCGTGTTTTGAATACAAAAACAGAAAAAATTTCAGAGATTTCAATTTCTGGCTTCTTTGTTGCTATAGGTCACCAACCAAATACAGAAATTTTCAAGGAGTTCATCACCATGGATGCGGCTGGATACATTCAAACTGTACCAGGAACTTCAAAAACGAATGTAGAAGGTGTATTTGCCTGTGGTGATGCCCAGGATCATGTGTACCGGCAAGCTGTAACTGCAGCGGGTACTGGCTGTATGGCTGCTTTGGATGCTGAGCGTTTCCTTGCAGCTCTTGAAAACTAGTAAGTTAGATTAATGCGATTGATTTTTAGATTGGTTTTGGGGGTACTGATGGCCTTGTCTTATTTCAAGGCAGAGGCGCAGGTGTTTCCAAAAATAATTAAAAAAAACACGGTCACTCCAGGATCAACCCAGGAGCGAAAAAATATTGAATTGCGTAATTTTGATGAGATTGGATATCTAAAATCCCTTTCTTCCTACACCGATTCGTTATTGTTTCAAGAGGTAGTTAACCTTTCAAAAACAAAGTCTGTAATTGCCGAAGAGTCCTATAACATCAATTGGGCGCCCACCAATAAAGTCGTTAAAATTTCAGATCAAATCCAAATCGATAGCGTTTGGGTCACTGCTTTTGAATACTATTCAAAATGGGATTCTCATCGTGTGGATATTTACGATTTTGAGGCCAATCAAATCAAAGATAGTATCCTATTAACCTTGTATAACTTGGAAGTGGGTGAGTCTTGGAACATGCCTCTGGTTAAAACGATCGTTACTTCAGGTTTTGGTCCAAGATGGGGAAGTAGACATTTGGGCTTGGATATCGATCTAGAAATGGGTGAGGCGGTTTACGCTACCTATGACGGCATTGTTCGAGTTAAAGGCTACAATGCAAATGGATGGGGTCTTTATTATTTAGTTAGGCATAAAAATGGCCTTGAGACCTTGTATGGGCATTTGTCCAAGCATATAGCAGAACTCGGTGACGAGGTGAAAGCGGGCGATCTATTAGGACATGGTGGTTCTACGGGTAGAAGTACTGGGCCACATCTTCATTACGAAGCACGTTATCAAGGGCTGGCATTTAACCCAAATCATATTTTTGATTTTCAAAAAATGGAACCAGTGACTCGTATTTTACCGATCACTAAGGATTTATTCAGTTTGTATTCCAAATCTCAACCCGTTCCCAATAGGGGGAATTCGGCTAGATCTGCAGCCTATCACAAAGTGAAAAATGGAGAGACTTTGGGTGCGATTGCTAGAAAATACCGGGTTTCTGTATCCCAAATCACGCGTTTAAATGGGATTTCAAGCTCTTCAATTTTAAGGATTGGACAAAGCCTCCGTGTCAAATAACTAACTCTGCTATGCTTAAATTAGATATTCTAGTCATTGCAGCGCATCCAGATGATGCGGAACTAGGTTGTTCAGGAACCATAGCCAAGCAGGTATCCAAAGGAAACAAGGTAGGTATTGTTGATTTGACCCATGGTGAAATGGGTACTCGTGGTACTCCTGAACTGCGTTTGAAAGAAGCGGAAAAAGCCGCTCAGATTTTAGGGCTTGCTGCTCGTGAAAATATGGGATTCCAAGATGTTTTTTTTAAAGATGATGCGGAACACCAATTGAAATTGATTGAGGTGATACGGAAGTATCAACCTGAGATTGTCCTAGCTAATGCGATCACTGATCGGCACCCGGATCATGGCAAGGGTTCCTCATTAGCTTCCAACGCCTGCTTCATGAGTGGATTAACCAAGATTGAAACCTGGCATGGTGGCGTCAAACAAGCAGCGTGGAGACCTAAATTTGTTTACCATTACATTCAGAACAACTACATTCAACCCGATTTTATTGTAGATATTTCTGAACATTGGGAGGCCAAAGTACAAAGCATAGCTGCATTTGGGTCTCAATTTTTTGATCCTAAAAGCCAAGAACCGGCAAGTTTCATCTCTTCACCTGAATTTTTACCCTTTATTGAATCTAGGGCACGGGAATTCGGACATCGAATTCATGTGAAGTATGGAGAAGGATTTACTGTAGAGCGGTTTATCGGCGTTTCAGACCTTTTTGACTTGAAGTAATTAAGGGGCTAGTCGAACTAGATTCCATGAATTCGTTGCCGACTCTTTTTCATAGCAGATGCGATCGTGCAATCGGCTAGGTCTTCCCTGCCAAAATTCAATTCGATTTGGGATAAGGCGGTAACCGCCCCAGTGAGGAGGTCTGACCATTTCTGATTCGTTGAATTTTTTATCCAATTCCTTCTGCTTGTTTTCAATTACCTCTCTCGTATCAATCACTTGACTTTGAGGAGAGGCCCAAGCCCCCAATTGTGATCCGTATGGCCTTGATAAAAAATACGCATCGGATTCTTCTCTACTTACCTTACTCACAGTTCCAACTACACGGACCTGCCGCTCAATTTCTGCCCAAAAGAAGGTAAGTGATGCCTTTGGATGGGCCTCCAATTCCTTTCCTTTCGCACTTTCATAGTTGGTGAAAAACACAAATCCTGAGTCTAATTCCTTGAGCAATACAATTCTGGAGTTCGGAAATCCATCTTTGCCCACTGTAGACAGACACATGGCATTGACTTCCAGAACTTCTGCTTTCAAGGCATCATTCAGCCAGTGGCGAAATTGTGTAAAAGGATCCAAAGCAACTTGATTGATCTCTAAGGATTGAAGGCTGTAGTCCTTCCGAATAGCGGCAAGGTTCATAAGCAAATCGTTTACTCCGTAATTTTTCGGAAGCTTTTCTTGGGAATGTGATTTCAAAAATTAAATTTAAGTAAACTTAACCTACTTTTCTGCATGGACAAGAATCCAATCCCAAAGCTTCAAGATGGGAGTCTTTTACTTTCCGCACCTTTTTTGAACGATGAAAATTTTGTGAGGTCCGTGATCCTTCTTTGTGAGCATCAGGCTATGGGGAGTTTTGGATTCGTAATCAACAAACCCTCTATTTTACACTTGGGTGATTTGGTGAAGGAACTTCAATTTTTAGATGCCGATGTTTTTGTGGGAGGTCCTGTAGAGCAAAACACCCTTCATTTCATTTACTATGGTGCGCAAGTGATTCCTGAAAGTAGATTACTTGGTGAGGGGATTTGGTGGGGGGGTGATTTCTCTGTCCTTATCGAACAGTTGAAAACAGGGAAATTAGCCGAGGATCAAGTGAAATTTTTCATGGGCTATAGTGGTTGGGCCGAAGGACAATTGGAAGCTGAGTTAGCAGAAAAAACATGGGTCATTTACTCAGGACCTACTAGTTTAGAAGTATTTAAGAATCCTTCAGACCAAATTTGGAGGCGATTAATGAAAGGAATGGGAGGCGAATTTGAAATTCAATCAAATTATCCCATCGACCCTCGATTAAATTAGCCAAAATGCCTACCTTTGAATCGATTGCGTAAGATTAGTATCGTTTTTTATGACCAAGAAAAGTAAAGAGCTGTCCGAAGAGGACAAGGTAACCACGGTTCCTAAAAAAGGAACGAAGGGGAAAAAAGTTGCTGTGGAATCAGTTCCCACTTCAGAAGAAGTTCACGAGCCTACCGTTAGTGAAGTAGAGACTCAACTTGCTGTTGAAGAAGTGGTTGAACCTACAAAATTGGAAGCTGTTCTAGACGAAAGTACACCAGTTTTGGATGCTCCTACCCTAGAAGTGGAAGAGTCCGTTGTAGAAGAGGAAGAACCTGTAGCAATTGATTTGTCCGGATTTACTAAAGTACAGCTCCTAGACTTGTTGAAGGAAAAAGTAAGTGTAGGGATTTCGATTAAATTGGACAAAGTTGTTCATGAAATCAAAGTAGCATTTGACGATTTGACGCATAAAGAACGAGAGATAGCGTTACAACAATTTTTGTCGGAAGGGGGAGTTGCGGATGATTTCGCATTTAAAGGAGCTGACCTCGATCGTGAATTCAATTCACTTTTCTCCAACTTCCGTAATCAACTTCATGCAGTACGCAAGGAAGCAGAAAAGCAAAAGGAGAAGAATCTTCAGTCAAAGACCGAACTACTGAACAAGTTGCGCGAATTGGTTGACGGCGAAGAAACAACCTTGAGTATGGCTTCCGTAAAATCAATTCAAGAAGCTTGGAAGGCTATTGGTCCTGTTCCAGTAGCCCAAAGTAGAAATCTTTGGGCAAGCTTTAATGCCTTAATGGATCGTTTTTATGACAATAGAAGTATCTATTTTGAGCTTAAGGAACTTGATCGAAAAAAGAATTTAGAAGGTAAGCTAGAACTATGTGAGAAAGCAGAAGCATTGAAAGACGTTGAAGATTTGAAAGAAGCGATTCGTCAACTCAATGAACTTCATGAAGAGTTCAAGCATCTAGGCCCAGTTCCGCGAGAGGAACAAGAACAAATTTGGCAGCGATTCAAGGCTGCTTCAGATGTAATTTACGATCGTAGAAAGGAGTTTTTTGACGGTCAAAAAGAGGTTATTAAAAAGAATTTGGTTGAAAAAGAGGCCTTGATTGTAGCATTAACCTCTTTTGGTGAGTTTAAAGCGGATCGAATTAAGGATTGGAATGTAAAGACCAAGGAAATTCTGGAGATTCAGAAGGAGTGGGAGAAGATTGGTGCTATCCCTAAAGAGTCTGGAAAGGATATCAATAAGGTGTTTTGGTCCTTGTTCAAGCAATTCTTCCACAATAAGAATTTGTTCTTCAAAGAATTGGATGAAGTGAGAGCTTCGAACCAGAAAAAAGCAGAAGAACTAATTGCACAGGCAGTTGAATTGCAGTCAAATACCAATTGGCAAGCCACCGCCAATCAACTGGTGAAGTTGCAACAGGAGTGGAAAAAATTAGGACCTACCCCTGAGAAAAACAGGGATGCCTTGTATAAAAAGTTTAAGGAGGCTTGTGATGCCTTTTTCGAAAATAGACGTAATTCTTCTAAAGAATCTTCTTCCGAGTTTGATGCAAACTTGTTGAAAAAACAAGCGATCATTGATCAATTGCTTGAATTGACCAAGAAGGGAGAGGGATTGGATGAAGCGCAATTGAGTGGTTTGGTTTCCGAATTCAATGCGATTGGCTTTGTTCCACGCAAAAACATCAAGGATGTCCAAGCAAAATTCAAAGAGGCTGTAGATGCCTATTTAGAAAAGTTGGGACCAAAAGGAGGCGATAAGGAGGATTTCTTATTCCGACTTAATCTGAACCGCTTGCAGGCTGATCCAAATTCAGTGAAAACACTGAATAAAAAAGAGCATGGTATTCGAAAGCAGATAACTGACCTTGAAAATAGCATTACGCTTTGGAGAAACAATCTTGATTTCTTTGCTGCGTCTAAGACAGCAGATAAGTTAAGAGAACAGTTTGATGTAAAAATTCAAAAAGCGGAAGAAGAGATTGATAAATTAAAAAAGAAGCTTTCTATCCTCAAAGAATTTTAATTTTTAAGTCCTCACTATCTGAAAGATAGCGTGAATCTTAAAAAATATGAGAAGTGCTTTTGGACGAATAGGGCAATACTTCTATATTTGCATCACCTTAAAGGTAGGCCTCTTTAGCTCAGCTGGTAGAGCAACTGACTTGTAATCAGTAGGTCGCTGGTTCGATCCCGGCAAGGGGCTCATAAGGAAAATAGGAGTTACAGAAATGTAGCTCCTTTTTTTATGTCTTATTTTAAAGTCTAAGGCAGACAAGCCTACCTAGGTCGAATAGAATTGTACCTACGTGATGATTCTTGAGTCAGCGATTCTGGCTTAGGTTTTAAGAACATTTAGATTAGGGTTCAAGATCAACAATCCATTTAGATTGTGTAGTGATTAATTATCTTTTTATTGAATTTTACTAGATTATTTCATTGTCAATTTTAATTTAATTGGGCAAAATATATTCTGTATCTTTAAAAAGTTCTAATTAATCATCAAGACCAGTGAATCAATTGAGTAGGCTAAAAAGAAATTTGAAAACTCTGGGTTTTCACTTCTTGGGTCATGCTTTATTGATCATTGGCTTATCAGTTAGTTCCTATGCTCAAGAATCAGCCCATTCAGCTGGTGGTGACATCAGTGGGTCTGGTGGTTCTGTTGCTTACAGTGTGGGCCAAGTGGTGTACACTGCACATGCGGGTGTATCGGGTATAGAAGCCCAGGGGGTACAGCAGCGCTACGAGATTGCGAAAGTTTCCAGAGCGATGGAAGTGGCTATTATTCAAACTCCTTGGTCCAAAATTCCTAGTTTACCTAACACAGTAAACATTCAAACTACCGATGGACAATTCGTCCGTGTAGGGGTCAACTGGAATCTATCCACGCTGAATGTTTTCAAACGAGGTCTATATACGCTCAGCGGAAGTTTAATTCTCCCAACCTTCATCACCAATCCTTCCAAAATAGAATCTCAGATTCGGGTTCAAGTACTGCCCAAAGATCCGATACGGGATGTGAGTTTAACCAACTCCACCTTTGCAGTTTCTGGAGATCAGTTCTTTATTTCCGTAGGTGCATTTCTAGTGGATGACCCAGTGGATGATGTGCACGAAATCCACTTGATGGGTAAGGGCTATGACAACAGTTTATTTGAAATCAAAGGCAACAGCCTATTCTGGAGCAGCTTGGATCCTGCACCAGGTCGGATGAAGTTTACCCTTTTGGTACAAGTTATTGATCGGGATGGCAATACCCTGGAGAAGTTCTTTGAGATTACTCGAATTCGACCTTCTTCTAGCACTTTGGTCATTCCCAACACCTTTACGCCCAATGGAGATGGCTCCAACGATACCTGGGGTGTTCCTGCCCTGCGCTTCTTTGAACAAGTCCGCATTCAGATCTTTGATCGGGGAGGAGTGCTAGTATTTGCTACAGAAAATCCAGATGTACGCTGGGATGGAAAACAGAAAGGAAGAGACCTTCCTATCGGTACCTACTATTGGGTCATCACGGTCAAAGAAACTGGAGAGTCGCGAAGAGGAATGCTGAATTTATTGAGAAAATAGAAAATAAAAACAAGAATCAAGAGCTCAGAGAGGGGCTTTTGGAAAAATATAACTACTAAAAAGTGATGAAAAAAGTACTTCTGATTTGTACAATTTTTATGCTAGCAACTTGTGCTTTGGCACAGGCGCCACAAAAGATGAGTTACCAGGCCATTATTCGTAATGCAAGCAATGTGGTAGTTGCATCGAGTACCGTAGGAATTAAAATTTCAATTGTAAAAGGCTCGCCCAATGGCCCTGCTGTATTTGCAGAGCGCCATACCAAAAGCACGAATGCGAATGGATTGTTGAGCTTGGAAATTGGTGCTGGTACTGTCCTGTCCGGTAATTTTTCTACCATTGATTGGGGCAATGGTCCTTACTTCATCAAAACCGAAACAGATCCTTTGGGAGGAACAAATTACAGCATAGTAGGGGCTACCGAATTGTTGAGTGTGCCTTATGCCCTGTATGCAGCCAGCAGTGGCAACACTAATGCGGTAGGGCCAGCTGGTCCGGCAGGAGCTCCAGGCCCTCAAGGACCCATAGGCATGACTGGACCTCAAGGTCCGGCAGGTCCACAAGGCCCTACGGGTGCTACTGGACCAACAGGCCAGACTGGTCCAGCTGGTGCAGCAGGTCCACAAGGTCCGATTGGTTTGACGGGTGCTCAAGGCCCACAGGGTCCCATCGGGCCGATAGGGCCAGCAGGAGCCACGGGTGCAGTAGGTCCTCAAGGTCCCACGGGATTGACGGGTGCTCAAGGCCCCATAGGGCTCACTGGACCAGCAGGTCCAATTGGCGCTACTGGATTGCAGGGTCCTGTCGGTCCAACTGGTCCTATTGGGCCAGCAGGAGCTCAAGGCCCCATAGGCCTTACTGGACCTCAAGGTCCACAAGGGGCCCAAGGTGTACCTGGTCCCATAGGTCCTGCAGGACTTACCTGGAAAGGGGCTTGGTCAGCTAGTGGTTCCTATATAAAAGATGATGTAGTGGGATACAATGGAGCCTCCTGGTTTTGCCTGGCACCCGTAAGTAATTCGAATTCTAC
>JACCDI011091901.1_pt1 | contig 13194 bp, 11 predicted proteins | sample 7442791 | NCBI WGS metagenome assembly JACCDI01 (sample SAMN15323434, study PRJNA562643) | freshwater metagenome | isolation source: river surface water | place: USA:Blue River Watershed | collected 2017-08-15
AAAAACCCAATTGTGTGATACCATAACACACAAATATGTCATTATTTTATATGTGTTAATACAATATATTGATTATCAATTACTTAAACACATAAAAATTAAAATTAGTATCCCGTCCGGTCCGCAAAAGCCCTTAGCTTCAATGAGTTAAGGGCTTTTTTTTTCATTAATTGGTGCTTTTTTAATGAATTTGATGCTTTTACAAGACTTTATTGAATAATAAAAGGTGAGCTAGCTACAAAAAAAGTTAAAGTATTAAGCCATTTTTTCATTTGAAACGCAATTTTCATCAAAAATCATGTATTGAAACATACTTAAAGAATGGGATGAAGATATAAATGATTTCTTTTCAAAAAAGTTAACTTAAGGTTTACGTTTTCATAAAATATTAATATATTGCAATTAAAATATATATAAAATGGCAAGAGAAAAAAACAAACAAGAAAGTCAACTTACTTATAAATTAAAAGGAGATAATGAATGTCCTAATTGTGGACACTTTTCATATCGTGCTGAAAATAATAATACAGGTATTATGCCATACATAATAATATTTATCGGGAACAGTTTATTATGGTTATTTATTGATTGGATTACAATAGGTCTTTTAAAAATAAAATATTATGGTTTAATTGAAAATTTGGGTATTTGTAGTTTCATTTTGATGATAATTTTTAAAAAACAAATTTTGCCAACTAAAAAAGCAGGCGAGTTTCTTGAGTTCAAATGCACTAATTGTAATTATAAAAATAATTTAGAGATTTTATAATTTATAGCTAACATTGGTTTTCATTTAAATTTAGTCATTTTAGACAGCAAATAATCAGAGATTTAAGAATAATGTCATAAACAGGACTAAAATTACCATTAGCAGAACTTTATTTACCCTTAAAAAAATCTTATTTACTTAATTGGTATACCTATATCTGACATAGAAAGACCAAAGAATGTTTCAACAATAACGCTTCTTTAATCAATACATTTAACATCCACACTCGTTGTGTCTTTTGCTATTATGAACTTACTCCAAGAATCAGAAATTGGCCCAATTAACAAATTTTATTCACACAATTCCATTTGTTTAACATTACTTATGAAAAACATATCATCTTCATCTTCTTAACCTTTTTCCTCCTCAATTTCTGTTATTTCTGTCTGTTTAGTGTTAGATATAAATTCCAGGAGAAAGATATTCCACCAACAACTAAAATAATACCACCTAAAACTGGCCAATCTATATAAATCAAAAAAGCACCAACAGTAACAGCAATAAATGCGCTAATAAACCCTTTTTTAATTTGTTCTTTTTCAGTTTTCATATTATATAAAATGATTATTAAAAATAAATAATATATTAAATATACCATTTAAATTTTATTATCATATTTATAGGTTATTAAAATATAGTGCTGTTATTGGTGCTATTACTTGAAAGTTTTGTGCTTTTTTATAGAATTACGAGGACAAGCGACCACAATCATCGGTAATTCAGTTGGTTAGAATGCCGCCCTGTCACGGCGGAGGTCGCGGGTTCGAGTCCCGTCCGGTCCGCAAAAGCCTAAGTATTAATTACTTAGGCTTTTTTGTTGCTCCTACCCAACAAAAAGAGGCCCTTATTGCTAAGGACCTCTGTGTATTTTTATAGCCAACTGATTGGCCTTTATTTTGAATCGTAGATTACTTGCTCCCAAATAATCTTACCGTCTTTAATTGCAAAAGAAGCAAAAGTCATACTTGATTTTGGTGCAGCATTTTTTGGCTTAAATTTAAATCTAACCCATGCGTGACCCCATTTAATTCCTTGGTATGGAGGTTCTGCATTCGCGATGGTTACTACTTCTAAATTTGGAGTTCCTGCATCCACATTGCCCTCCATTGTTTCTCTTTGCTTTTTGAACAATTCAATTCTATCAGACATTTTCATACCAACAGTATCATTGTTATGCCAAGATTTCGCAGTGTCGCTAAAGCAAGATGCAGCAGTAGCCCAATCGCCATTAGCATAAGCGGTTATTGCTTTTTTCATCAAGTCCACTTCAGGACCTTCTTTAACAACGGTTGAAACTTCAGCAACTGAAGCAGCAGTTTCCGTTTTTGTTTCATTTTGCTTGCATGCAAATAAGGTAGTAGCCAAAATTGCAAGGAAGATTGTTTTTTTCATTTTTAGTATATTTTTGTTTTGATATTGAACACTCAAGTTATCATCAAACACATACTGCACCCCCTTTTTGAAGGGCAAAAATGTTCCCATTCTGCAAAAAGGAACATGTATAGGTATTGAAAATCAAAGAGTTACTAAATTGGCATCAAGACCCGTTGTAAACTACCCTTCTTTAGGAAAATCGGCTCCCTCTGAAACCTCTGCCCAAGTATCAAAGTCATTTTTTAATTCCTCTAGTTTGATTCTGGCCCCTTTTAAAGCCGCAGCACCCAGCAATAAACGCAATGGTGGATTTTCAGATTCAACCACCTGAATCATGGCCTTGGCTGCACGCACCGGATCTCCCGGCTGGTTGCCACTATACCCTCTTATATCCCCTTTATTTTTTCCAGCGGTAATTGCATAGTCTTCAATGACTATTTTACTGTCATTAGCAGAGCGTCCTGCCCAATCGGTTCTAAATCCACTAGGCGCAATTATGGTTACTTTAATTCCCAATGGCGCCACCTCCTTACTTAATGCCTCACTCAATCCATCCACCGCATATTTAGTGGCATTGTAAAAGCCCACCCCTGGGAAGGAACGCAGTCCCCCAATAGAAGCAATATTTAAAATATGACCACTTCTTTGTTTACGCATAATTGGGAGTACTGCCTGTGTCATATTGGCCAATCCAAATACGTTAATTTCAAACATGCGGCGCACTTCCGCTTCCTCACTTTCTTCAATTGCACCAAAATAACCAATGCCCGCATTGTTTACGAGTACATCAATCTGTCCAAATTTATCTAGTGCTGCGGCGACCGCCAATTTTATATGCTCCGCAATGGTAACATCTAATTGAACCGCCAAAGCAGTTTCAGGATAATTGGCTACGATATCCTGCACGTCTTTTGTATTGCGCGCTGCCACCACTACTTTATATCCTTTTGCCAATGCCTCAATGGCTAAGAAACGCCCAAAACCGGTTGAACATCCTGTTATAAACCATACTTTTTGCATACTATTCTTTTTAATCTTGAATACCAAAGATAGAACCCAATCCTCCTTTCATAGGAAATGATTTAGCTAGCGCAACTTGATATACACAATTCATTCACATTCAATCCCGACTCATCCATTTCTGCCTTATAATTAAAGAAAAATGAATAGCTTAGAAACTTCCAACCCATAGGAAACTCAAGTAAAATTTAAAATTATGTTTATGCGCTATTTTCAAAAAATGACCCTGTTAGTTTGTATTGCGATGGGCCTATCGGCTTCCCTTATTGCCCAAGAATCGGCAAAAGAAGTAAGTAAAGAAAATGCTTCTATTCCTAAGGAAGAAAAATCAGTGACCAAACACAGTGTAGTAATAGGTGGCAAAAGCATTAACTATACTGCAACAGCAGGAGCCCTAATTTTAAGAAATAATATAGATGAACCTATTGCATTTTTTGGCTACACTGCTTATACGAAGGACGGCGAAGAAGCTGGCAAAAGACCTATCACTTTTTCTTTTAACGGAGGTCCAGGATCTTCTTCCATGTGGTTACACTTTGGCGTAATGGGCCCTAAGCGTGTGGTAGTAAATGATCCCAATGATAACCTAGCTGCCCCTTTTAAAGTAGAAGATAATCCATACAGCGTTTTAGACAACACAGACATCGTAATGATAGATCCTATTGGTACTGGTATTAGCCGCGCCATTGGAAAAGCCAAAAACGAAGAATTTTGGGGGGTGAATGGCGATATTAAATCGGTTGGTGATTTTGTAAAACAATATTTAATTGACAATGACCGCTTAAATTCTCCTAAATTTTTATTAGGTGAAAGTTATGGCACCATGCGTAGTGCAGGGGTTGCCAAATATTTACAAAATGCAGGGGTTGCCTTAAATGGAATTGTGTTGGTATCTTCTGTATTAGATTTAAGAACACTTACTTTCCAAGATGGGGATGATTTATCTTATATCATTAACTTACCTGCTTATGCTGCCACTGCTTGGTACCACAATAAAGTAAACAATAAACCAGCTAGTTTGGAAGCCTATTTAAAAGAAGCACGTGCTTATGCAGAAGGTGCTTATACCCTAGCGTTGATGAAAGGAAGTAAATTAAGTAAGTCAGAAAAAGAAGCCATCGCCAAACAACTTACTTATTTCACAGGATTGAGTGCAGACTATTTATTGAAAGCCGACTTAAGGGTGAAGCAAGGTGAATTTTGTCAAGAATTATTAAGAGATCAACATTTAACAACAGGTAGATTAGATTCAAGATACAAAGGTTTCACACAGGATTTATTAAGTGCAAGCGCAGCTTACGATCCGCAAAGTGCTGCCTTAAGCCCTACTTATATTAGCGCATTCTTAAATTACTACTACACCGAATTAAAAGTAAATAAGAATTTAACTTATCGTGTTTCTGCAAGTAGCTTGCCTGGATTTAAATGGGACTGGAAACACAATACCAGTGGATTTGGTGATGCTGCCACTCCTAATACGGCTATTGATTTAGCAGAAGCCATGACTAAAAATCCAAATTTAAAAATATTGGTATTGAATGGCTACTATGATTTAGCCACTCCTTTTTATGGCACAGAGTATACCTTTGAACATATGGGCTTAGAAGAAAAAATACAAGCCAATGTAAAAATGAAATACTACGAAGCAGGACATATGATGTATGTTCACCCAGCTTCTGCGACTGCTTACAAAAAAGACGTAACTGAATTTATAAAAGAAAATGCGGGATTAAAATAAACATACATTATCAAATTATACATTATGCATAAATTAATTGGTTCCCTATTACTGTTACTCCTTATTAGCAACAGCTTTGCGCAAATCAAAACCACCCTTATTAAAACGGGCAGACTCATTGATGTTGAATCCGGAAAAGTATTGACCAATCAAATGATCTTGGTGCGTAATGATAGTATTATTAAAGTAGATAGCAGCATTGCCATTACCAATGATGCAATAGTTATAGACTTATCAAAGTACACGGTACTACCTGGACTCATTGATTGCCATACGCATATTACTGGACAACCAGGGGGTGACTATTACGCAGATATTTTTAGAAAAACACCAGTAGATATTGCAGTTACTGCACATCTTTATGCAAAAAGAACTTTGGAAGCAGGCTTTACCACCGTGCGTGATTTAGGTGCTAGTGGTTTAGTAGACGTTGCTTTAAGAAATGCAATCAACAATGGAGATATCGTTGGACCAAATATTTATGCAGCTACTGCATTTATTGGATCGACCGGTAGCCATGGTGATTTAAATGGCTTCTCTGCTTATTTACAATTTAATTTACCAAAAGGTATGTCTGGCGTTGCCAATGGTGTAGAAGGCGTAAGAGAACAAGTGCGCTACAATGTAAAAAATGGCGCGGATGTCATTAAGTTTGGCGCAAGTGCAGGGGTATTAAGTGAGGAAGAAAGTGTAGGCGCTCCTCAATACACACAAGAAGAAATGAATGCCATTGTTAGTGAAGCAAAAATGTGGGGACGCAAAACAGCAGCCCATGCCCATGGAACAGAAGCTATTAAAATGGCAGTGAAAGCAGGGGTTGCTTCCGTAGAACACGGAAGTTTTCTAGATGCAGAAGGTATTCAATTAATGAAAGAACGTGGGACTTATTTAGTGGCGGACGTGTATGATGACGAATATATTATTGCAGAATATGCAAAATTAGGCTACCCTGAAAAAATCATCAACAAAGAAAAGATGGTGGGTAAATTACAAAGAGAGAATTTTCAAAAAGCTGTAGAAGCGGGTGTAAAAATTGCCTATGGAACCGATGCGGGCGTATACCCTCATGGATGGAATGGCAAACAATTTAAGTGGATGACCCGCTTTGGATTAAGTCCAATGGGCGCCATTCAAGCAGCTACTATTCATGCTGCCGATTTAATTGGCATCAAGGATAAAACAGGCTCTATCAAAGCTGGGAAAAAAGCCGATATCATTGCTGTGATGATTAATCCATTAGAGGATGTGACCAGTTTAGAGAATGTACAGTTTGTTATGAAGAATGGGGTTGTCTATAAAAATAATTAACCAATGAGAAAAACAGTTATTGCCATCGTTTGGATTCTAACTATACTTGTTGTTGCTCAAAATGCAAATGCACAAAAAGAGCCAACCGCAAGCTTGACCGTAGAAAAAATCATGAAAGATATTAAGTGGATTGGTAGTTCCCCTTCCAACATCAGTTGGACCTGGGACAGCAAAGCCATTATTTTTAGTTGGAATCCCGATAAAAACATATCCGACTCTTTTTATATCTATAAACTCAATGGCAAGCAACCCGAGAAATTAAATTATAATGAAGCGTTAAAGCAAAAAGCCATTGCGAGCGGTAAATACAATCAATCTTATACGCAGATAGTGTATAGCTATCAGGGCGATATTTATTTGTTCAATGTAAGCAACGGTCAGACCACCCCTATTACGCAAACGGAAGAAATGGAAAACAACCCCAACTTCTTAAATAATGATGAATGGGTGTCTTATCAAAAAAACAGGAACCTATATGCTTGGCAAATCAAAACAGGATTGACAAAACAGTTAACCAACTTTGTTAAAGAAACCAGTAAGGGATCTAAAAATAATAGTAATGCACAGGATGCATTTTTAATAAATCAGTCTTTAGAGCAATCTAGTGTTTTACAATGGAGAAAGAAAAAGAAAGAAGCGAGAGAAAGTTTTCTAGAACAAAATAAAGAAAAGTCAATTGCAAAAGCCATTGCGATTGGCGACAAACAAGTTACCAATGTGGAGGCAAGTAACTCTGGTAATTATGTATTGTATACCTTATTTACACCCGAAATGGCTAAAACCACAATTGTACCTTCTTATGTAACGGAATCAGGCTATACCACTGACTTACCAACGCGTGAAAAAGTGGGACATGCACAAGGTATTTACGAAGCCTATATTTACAACAAAGTTTTAGATACCGTCTATCTTATCAAATTAGATTCCATCCCCGGAAGTACAGATGTACCGGATTATGTAAAAGACTATCCCAAACAAAAAGAGAAAAAAGCAAGCCTCCGAAAAATGTGGGTTAGCGAAGTGTATTGGAATGAATCCAATGACCTAGCTATTGTAGACATTCGCTCAGTGGATAATAAAGATAGATGGTTGATGCAATTAGATCCCACCACCGCCAAATTAAGTCTTATTAATCGTCAGAGAGACGAAGCTTGGGTGGGTGGTCCTGGCAATAGCAGTTTCCGTGCAAACGCTGGCTGGATCAATGACCATGTGTTTTATTTCCAGAGTGAACAAACAGGCTATTCTCATTTATATGCCTATGATGTCAATACAAAAAATACGGCTGCTTTAACCAAAGGAAATTATGAAGTGCAAAATGCACAACTCACTAAAAATAAGAAGACCTTCTATTTACTTACCAACGAAGCGCACCCTGGACAACATAACTGGTACAAGCTTTCTTTGGAAACAATGGTGAAAGAAAAGATTACCAATAAAATAGGCACTTATGAAGTGAGCATGTCTCCAGATGAAAAAACGATTGCTTACCGCTACTCCTTTATCAATAAACCTTGGGAACTATTTGTACAAGAAAATAAAGCGACCAATGCTGTTAACCAAATCACTTTTAAGGGTGCAAGTGAAGAGTTTAAGCAATACCCTTGGAGAGAAAATAAAATATTTACCATCACTGCCAGAGACGGTCAACCTATCTACGCACGTTTATATGAACCTAAGGCAGGAACCAATAATAAGGCAGCTGTTATTTTCGTACACGGTGCAGGTTATTTACAAAATGTACATTATGGATGGAGCAATAACTATCCACGTGAATACATGTTTAATAATTTATTAGCAGATAAAGGCTATACCGTAATTGATATTGACTACCGTGGTAGTGCGGGTTATGGTAGAGATTGGAGAACGGGCATTTATAGATTTATGGGAGGCAAAGATTTAGATGACGAAGTAGATGCAGCAAAATACTTGGTACAAAATTTAGGCATTGATAGTACACGCATTGGCATGTATGGGGGAAGTTATGGAGGCTTTATGACTTTAATGGCGATGTTCACACAACCGGATGTAATTAAAGCCGGAGCTGCGCTAAGACCTGTTACCGATTGGGCACATTATAACCATGGATATACTTCTGATATCCTAAATGAGCCAGCGACAGATAGCATTGCTTATGCAAAATCCTCTCCTATCAATTTTGCAGCTGGTTTAAAAAATCATTTATTGATTTGTCATGGCATGATTGATGTGAATGTACACTATCAAGATGCTGTGAGATTGGCTCAAAAATTAATTGAACTAGGTAAAGACAATTGGGAACTTGCTTCCTACCCTATGGAAGACCATGGATTTGTGGAACCTAGTAGTTGGACCGATGAGTACAAACGAATTTTAAAATTATTTGACGCACAACTGCTAAAATAAATTGATGAGTTTGATTATAACTGTCTTTACAATTACAGTTATAATCATATGATAAATAAATTTCCAATTGTTGATTTGATTATTACTTATAAATGAATAAAGTTTTTATTAAAACGACCGAAGAGGCTTCCAACTATAATAACATTGAGACTTTCTCTACAGAGGAAATCTTAAAGGGTATTAATTTGGAGGACCAGAAGGTAGCTTATGCGGTTGAAAAAGTGATCCCTCCTATTCATTTGTTAGTAGATACAGTGGCAGAAAAATTAAGTAACGGAGGTAGGCTATTTTATATTGGCGCAGGCACCAGTGGTAGACTTGGACTAGTAGATGCTAGTGAATGCCCGCCCACATTTGGCGTTCCTCCTAACTTAGTGATTGGTGTGATTGCAGGTGGTCATCAAGCCATGTTCCAGGCAGTTGAAAATGCCGAAGACGATTTGGAAAAGGCTTGGTTAGATTTGCAAAGTTACAAAATTACTAGCCAAGACATAGTGGTGGGTATTGCTGCAAGCGGTACCACCCCCTATGTAATTGGTGGTTTAAGTGCCTGTAGAAAAAATGGCATTACAACTGGTAGTATTAGTTGTAACCAAAATAGTCCTGTATCTAGTTATGCATACTTCCCTATTGAAGTAGTAGTGGGTCCTGAATTTGTTACGGGTAGTACAAGAATGAAAAGTGGTACCGCTCAAAAAATGGTACTGAATATGATTTCAACTTCCGTGATGATTAAACTTGGACGTATCAAAGGAAACAAAATGGTAAATATGCAACTTACCAATCAAAAACTATTTGATAGAGGAGTAAAAATGATAATGGACGAACTTAAACTTGATGATTCCGAAAAAGCGGCACATTTATTAAGCACTTATGGTTCTGTGAAAAAGTCAATTGAAATGGCGAAGACAGAATTGTAATTTGTATTTGTGAATAGTTTAGCGTACATCTCTAAACGACAAACAGCCCCGAAGTTCGGGGCTGTTTTATTTTTGAATTGCTTGTTATCATTTAATGAGGTAAGCTAATCTTACCCATGGTAACAGGAATTTTTGTTGCATTCCCACCCGCGAACATTGGCTCGCCAGCAACGGTTTCGTTGGCCAACAAAGCAAATAAAATGGCTTCTTTGGCATCAGGATGTAGGCCAATGCAATCAGAAGATTGTATGGTAGCATTGGGTAACATACTTGTTAAATATTGAACTACTTCCAAATTATGCATCCCACCCCCACTGGTATATAAAGCATAAGTGGTATTGGCTGGCATATAGGCGTTAATGGCATTTGATATACTTGTGGCAGTATACTTATTAAGGGTAGCCATTACATCCTCATGAGATAATGACTGGGTTCCCGTTTCTATTTGAGCGCTCATTAATAAATCCAAGTTAAACAATTCAGGTCCGATTGTCTTTGGTTGTGGGAGACTAAAGAAAGAATGCGCAAGCAAGGCAGACAACAATGTTTCGCTTACCGTTCCTTTTTTAGCAATTAATCCATCCTCGTCAAAGGCTTTGTCAAAATGTTTGCGCATATAAGCATCCATCATCGTGTTTCCCGGTCCTGTATCGGTAGAAAAGATTTGATGTAAAGCACAACCCGCTGGTAAATAAGTGAAATTAGCGATGCCTCCGATATTTAATAACAATCTATTTTCTGTAGCACTGGTAGCAATTAAATAATCGCCATACACTGCTAATGGCGCACCTTCTCCTCCTGCAGCAATATGTTTTTGTCTAAAATCACTGATGGTAATAATGCCGGTAGCCACCGCCAAATGATCCCCATCTCCTATTTGCAAAGTAGCTGGGCCATATTCGGAATTTGGGTGCAGTGATTTAGGTGCATGGTAAATCGTTTGTCCATGGCTTGCAATTAAATCTACTTGTTCTTTAGCAATTCCCCAATCTGTTAAAGCCTTATTGATCATTTTGGCATGTTGTAAAGCCACCCATGGATGCAATAATGTAAGTAGCTCAAGAGAAACCTGTTGTTTAGAAAAAAATTCAAGGATTCTATTTTTGAAATCCATATCAAAAGGAATGGTCACAAAATTCAACAATTCCATGGTGGTGCCTATCCCAGATCCACCTACTTCACATAATGCAATATCAAGGCCGTCCAGGGAAGTCCCACTCATCAGCCCAATAATTTTCCGGCTAGGCTTAGCCGACAAGTCATATAAATGTTGAATTTGAGCATTCATAACCAAAGTATTGTACTTAAAGGTACAAAATAGATAAGTATCAACAGCAGCCAACCAATTTTCCACAACCTATGAGCATGCTTGAAAATCAGGGGCTTATCATGTAACTTTGAAGCATTAAAACTATGATCTATGCTTAAAGTGGGAGTGTTTGGAGTGGGCCATTTGGGAAAATTTCACTTAAATAATTGGATGGAAATTCCGAACGTTCAAGTAATTGGTTTCTTTGATCCTAGCAATGACAATGCAAAGGAAGTGGAAGCCAAATATGGTATTCCCCGCTTTATGGATGAAGAAGCCTTAATTGCTGCATCAGATATTATTGATGTTGTTACCCCTACTCACTTACATTTTCCGGTTTGTGAAATGGCGATTAAAACAGGGAAACATGTTTTTGTAGAAAAGCCAATGGCCAATACCATCGAAGAAGGTAAGGCCATTGTAAATATGGTTAAAGAGGCCAATGTAAAATTACAGGTTGGCCATGTGGAAAGATTTAACCCTGCTTATACTGCCTTAAAAAACGCAGCCTTGAACCCCTTATTTATTGAAGTGCATAGACTGGCTCAATTCAATCCTAGAGGAACAGAAGTAAGTGTCATTTTTGATTTAATGATACATGATATTGATATTATTTTAAGTATTGTAAAAAGCGATGTAAAAAGCATCTCTGCTAGTGGTGTTGCAGTGCTTACAGACACGCCGGATATTGCCAACGTAAGAATAGAGTTTAATAACGGTTGTGTAGCTAACCTAACTAGTAGCAGGATAAGCATGAAGAAAATGCGCAAAATTCGCTTGTTTCAAAAAGACGCCTATATTGGAATTGACTTCTTAGAAAAGACCACTGAAATTATCAAATTAAAGCAACCGGACGAAGAAGATAGTTTCTCTTTTGACATAGAAACTCATGCAGGTACGAAGACCATTTCTATCTACAATCCTGTGATCGAAGAAGGCAATGCCATTAAAGCAGAATTAACCAGCTTTGTGCAGTCTATTGAAAATGACGAGCCTACGATTGTGAGTGAAATTGACGGCTATTTAGCAATGGAAGTAGCGCATCAAATTTTAGAAAAAATAAACAAGAGTACTGCTGTACTAAGTCAAGCCCCTGTTGAAGATCCTAAGCCTCCAAAAGAAGACGGATCTGAATATGCCATCAATTTTGACGAGGAAGACTAGGGATTAATTACTGGAAATTACCTACGAACATCCATTACGCGAATCGCTTCGCTAAAATATACTCAGCTATTGCTAAATCCAAAGGTCTAGTGATTTTGATATTTTCAAATTCACCATCTACTAAATAAACAGAGTTGCCACTTGCCTCTACTACATTTGCCTCGTCTGTAAAATTGGCATTGAAGTCCTGATTAAAGGCAGTTAATAATAGGTCGGACTTAAAAGTTTGTGGGGTTTGGATTAACATCACATTCTCTCTGTCAAACAACTCATTGTTATTGCCTTTGATTAATCGAACCGTGTCTGTAGAACTAACCGCAGGAATTGCTGAACCTTTTTCCAAAGCCTGTTGATAACACCTTTGAATTAGGGCTGGTGTTAATAAACATCTTACTGCATCATGAACAAATACAATGGCCGATTCATTTACTTGACCAAGGCCATTTTTTACAGACTGAAAACGCGTATCTCCTCCAGCAACAAATACAATATTTTTAGTAAAACCGTTTTGATGAATCAATTCTTTGCCTTCTTCAATATATCCTTCAGGCAAAACCACCACTAATTTTATGTCTGAAAAAGCAACTACAAACTGGTCAATAGTATGTAATAAAATAGGCTTCCCTTGAATGGATAAAAATTGTTTAGGAACAACCGATCCCATTCTTTGGCCTGTTCCACCCGCAACAATAATCGCTACTTTATTAGAATACATATTTAAAATTTAGAGACTACAAAAAAAGCGATAGTTTATTTTACCAATAATTTAATGACTTCTGCTTCCAAGATAGATTTCTGAATTGGTGCTGTGCCAACCAACTCGCAAACCAATCCACCTGCAATATTGGCTAGCTCTGCCGCCAGTTCCATATTATGCGTACTTGCATAGGTTAAGCTGGCAACTGCAATCACGGTATCTCCAGCCCCACTTACATCGGAAATTTTACGGATATGCGTTGGTATTAATTTTTGTGCATTGGACATACCAAAATAAACTCCATGTTCTGAAAGCGTAATAAATGAAACCTGATGTTGCAAATGGACATGCAATGCCTCATGTACCCTATTCATTTCTGTTAGGTTAATGACAGGCACTTCAATTTTTAAACCCTCTTTCACTTCTTTTAAATTAGGCTTAAAAATGGTACAACCTTTATAGGCTAAAAAGTTTTTGTGTTTGGGATCCACAGCAGTAGGTATTCCCTTT
>JACCDI011773498.1_pt1 | contig 13189 bp, 12 predicted proteins | sample 7442791 | NCBI WGS metagenome assembly JACCDI01 (sample SAMN15323434, study PRJNA562643) | freshwater metagenome | isolation source: river surface water | place: USA:Blue River Watershed | collected 2017-08-15
ATCTCTGGGTAGGTTGGGCATGGCACGGTCTTGTAATCGGCCGGCGTGATCATGTCCACGCTGCAGCCCATCTGCTCCAACTCGGAGCACGTGTTCATGATGGTTCGTACGACCCCGTTGACCTGGGGATGCCAGGCATCCGTCACGATCAAAATACGCTTGATTTCAGCTGGTGACGGCAACATTGCTCACCACCTCGACCTGCTTCGGTGCACTATGGGATGCCCGATAGGGCCAATAGACGATCTTCAGCTCACCGGTATTGGTCTCGACCAAAGCCGAAAGACTCTCTACCCAATCACCATCGTTGCAATACAGGATGCCGTTGATTTCGCGTATTTCAGGCTTATGAATATGACCACAGACCACGCCATCAAACCCACGCCGGCGCGCCTCGTTCGTAAGCGCCTCTTCAAACGCAGTAATAAAGTTCACGGCGTTTTTCACCTTGTGCTTGAGGTACTGGGACAGTGACCAGTACGACAGCCCAAGACGATGACGAGCCTGGTTGAAGTATTGATTTAGCTTGAGAATCACTGTGTACAAACTGTCGCCTAGGTAGGCGAGCCACTTGGCGTGCTGAATCACGCCATCGAACATATCCCCGTGCGTAATCCAGAGCCGGCGGCCATCCAGGGTCTCATGGACGGCCTCATCTACGATCTGAATATCCCCAAAGGCCATCCCCACGAACTGACGCAGGACCTCGTCGTGATTACCCGAGATGTAGGTTACATGGGTCCCTTTACGCGACTTACGAAGGATTTTTTGAATCACATCGTTGTGGCTCTGCTTCCAATACCAGCTTTTACGAAGCTGCCAGCCATCGATAATGTCGCCGACCAGGTAGAGATGCTTGGATTCATTCCACTTTAGGAAATCAAGAAGAAAGTCGGCCTTACATCCACTGGTGCCAAGATGGACATCGGAAATCCATATGGCACGGTAGCGGATCGGAACGTCTTCGAATTCCAGAGGCTCATGCGGCTTCATGGACCTGTAGGTTGCACCCCCGAATTGACAGCGGCATGACAGTTTGATGAAGTTTCTGTGACATCGAGAAAACCTATGGATAGCCCACTACACTTCGCAGCAACGCACCGCCATAGGATGATTACAATGCTTAAAGAGCTTCTGGGGATCGCACGTCGCCGCCTGATATCAGCGTTTTTGTATTCCCTTGAAGGCTTTGGCGCCGCATGGCGATCAGAAGAGGCCATCAAGGTCGAGATTGCGCTGCTACCGGTTCTGGTGATCGCCGCAATCTATGTTGGCAAGAGCCGGCTAGAACAGGCCCTGATGATCAGCAGCCTGATTTTGGTGGTGATTGTTGAACTGCTCAATACCGCCATCGAAAAAACCATCGACCGGATTTCCACAGAGCAAAACCAGCTGTCTAAAAAAGTGAAAGATATGGGAAGCGCGGCCGTGCTCGGCGCTATCGTGCACGCCGTGGTGGTCTGGGGCCTGCTGCTGGTCTAGGCGGCGGCGCAGACCGATCGTCGCTTCCGCCTAGCCGCAGTGGTGCTGGACGACCTGGGCCACCGACTCTGCCGTTCGTTTGGCAAGCAGCGCGTCTTCGGCCTCGACCATCACCCGAACCACAGGCTCGGTGCCCGAGGCACGGATCAGTAATCGGCCAGACCTGCCCAAGGCCGTCTGGGCGGCCGCGCAGGCATCTGTCACCGGCGGGCTTTTTTGCCAGTCGCGGCCGGGTGCTACCGGCACATTGATCATGGTCTGGGGAAACATCGTCATATCGCCCACAAACACACCCAAAGGCTGCTTAAACCTTACCACTGCGGCAAGCACCTGCAACGCACTCACGATGCCATCGCCGGTGGTGTGCTGATCCAAACAAAGAATGTGGCCCGAAGACTCACCACCCAGACTCCATCCGGTCTCTTTGAGCATCTCCATGACATAGCGGTCACCCACGCGCGCGCGGCGAAAATCAACGTGCAGACGCTCCATCGCCTGTTCAAATCCGAGGTTGGTCATCAGCGTACCCACCACGCCGGCGACCGCATTCACGCTCACATGCTGCAGCCGATCTTTGACGATCGCGTAGAGCAGCTGATCACCGTCAAACACCGTGCCCTGGGCATCGACCATGATCAGCCTGTCGGCATCGCCATCCAATGCAATGCCATAGTCCGCCCCTTCGGCAACCACCTTGGCCGCCAAGGCTGCGGGCGCCGTCGCACCGACCTTGTCGTTGATGTTAAAACCATCGGGCTCGTGGCCCATCATGACCACATCGGCACCGAGTTCATGAAACACCGGCCGTGCCACCTGATAGGCAGCACCATGGGCACAATCGATCACTAAACGCAGCCCACGCAGCGACAACGACGTTGGGAAAGTGTTTTTACAAAATTCAATGTAGCGGCCCGATGCATCGTTTAAGCGCCGGACCTTGCCCAGTTCGGCCGAAGGCACACACACCAGAGGCTCATCCAGCGCAGTCTCGATGGCCTGCTCAATGCTGTCAGAGAGTTTTTCACCCTGGCCATCGAAAAACTTGATGCCGTTGTCATCAAAGCGGTTATGCGAGGCGCTGATCACAATGCCGGCAGACAGCCGCAGTGCGCGGGTCAGGTAGGCCACGGCCGGCGTAGGCATGGGGCCAATCAAGACCACATCAACCCCTGCCGCGCTTAAGCCCGACTCCAAGGCGGACTCCAACATGTAGCCCGAGATACGGGTGTCTTTGCCGATCAGCACGCAGGGGTGGCCGGTCTGGCCCTGAGCGCGTGCCCGGGCCACGAGGACCCGCCCAGCCGCATTGCCGAGCTTTAAGACGATATCGGGCGTGATCGGGGCCTTACCCACCTTGCCGCGAATGCCATCGGTTCCAAAATAGTGACGCGCTGTCATGGCGCCATTTTAGACGCCGGAGCCCGACAGACCCCTCCAGACCGAGAGCGCCTGTACCGTGGCCCGAACATCGTGCACGCGAAGCACCTGCGCGCCCTGGGCTGCCGCCCACAGCGCTGCTGCCACGCTGCCAGACACCCGCTCATGGGGCTCTGACGGCACCCCCATCAGCGCCCCGACCATGCGCTTTCGGGAGACCCCGACCAGGATCGGCTGCCGGGCGCTGAGCGCCCCCAAGGCGCGCATGAGGGCTAGGTTGTGCTCAAGCGTCTTACCAAATCCAAATCCGGGGTCGAGCACGATGCGCTCGCGCTGAACGCCGCTGGCCATCAGCGCATCACGCTGGGCGATTAAAAATGCGGTGACCTCGGCGACAACATCGGTGTACATGGGCGCATCCTGCATGGTCTGAGGCTCACCCTGCATGTGCATCACGCACAGCCCGCACTGCGCACCAACCGCCACTGCAAATGCTTCAGGATCGCGAAAGCCGTTCACATCGTTGATCATGTCGGCACCGCAGGCAATCGCCTGTCGCATGACCTCGGGCCGGCGTGTGTCCACCGAGATCGGTCGGCCCAGATGGCGCAGGCCCTCGACCACCGGGAGCACACGGTCGCACTCCTGCTGAACACTGACCGGTTCGGCCCCAGGGCGGGTCGACTCGCCGCCGATATCGAGAATATCGGCCCCTTCGGCCACCAGCTGCTCTGCATGCGCAATGGCCCGGGCAGTATCAAGACCCTGGCCTGGTGCCCAAAACTGGCCGCCGTCGGAAAAAGAATCCGGGGTCACGTTCACGATGCCCATGACGAGCGGGCGTGTCAGCGGCAAGGTGTGCCGCCCACAAAGAAAAACCGGCGGGTGTTCCGCCGGTTGATCTACTGCTGTGACTGCCATGCCGTTACGCGGCAGCCGGCGCCGTAGGCGCTACACCCGTGGGACCGGGGCCTCCGGAGTTCGGGGTGCCCGAGCCGGCCTGTTTGGGCGGACGGGGAGGACGGCCTTCGACGATGTCGTTGATCTGATCAGCATCAATCGTTTCCCAGTCGAGAAGCGCGTTGGCCATGGCATGCATTTTGTCTTTGTTGTCTTCGATGATCTTGCGTGCAACAGCGTATTGTTCATCGATGATGCGACGAATTTCTTTGTCGACCTTCTGCATGGTGTTTTCCGAGACATGGGTGGTCTTGGTGATCGAGCGGCCCAAGAACACTTCGCCTTCGTTTTCAGCGTAGACCATTGGGCCGAGCTCATCACTCATGCCGTAACGGGTCACCATGTCACGGGCCAAGGAAGTGGCACGCTCAAAATCGTTGGACGCGCCGGTGGTCATCTGATTCATGAAGACTTCCTCGGCGATGCGGCCACCGAAAAGCACGGAAATAGTATTGAGCATGCGCTCTTTGTCCATGCTGTAGCGGTCGCCTTCGGGCAGCTGCATGGTCACACCAAGGGCGCGGCCACGAGGAATGATGGTGACCTTATGCACCGGGTCGGTCTTCGGCAGCATGCGGGCAACCAGCGCATGGCCCGACTCGTGATAGGCTGTGTTCTTGCGCTCTTCTTCGGGCATCACGATGGACTTACGCTCGGCACCCATCATGATTTTGTCTTTGGCTTTTTCGAAATCCATCATCTCCACAACGCGACCGTTGCGACGGGCTGCAAAGAGCGCTGCTTCGTTAACTAAGTTAGCCAGATCCGCACCAGAGAAACCAGGCGTGCCACGGGCCAAGATATCGGCACGGACATCGGTTGCAATGGGCACCTTGCGCATATGCACGTTCAGAATCTGCTCGCGGCCACGGACATCGGGGAGCGACACCACCACCTGGCGGTCAAAACGGCCCGGGCGAAGCAATGCGGGATCCAATACATCGGGGCGGTTGGTTGCGGCAATCACGATGATGCCCTGGCCGGTCTCGAATCCATCCATCTCGACCAGCATCTGGTTCAGGGTCTGCTCGCGCTCATCGTTACCGCCACCGAGGCCTGCACCACGCTGACGGCCCACGGCATCGATCTCGTCGATAAAGATGATGCAAGGCGCCTGTTTTTTAGCCTGCTCAAACATATCGCGGACACGGGCTGCACCCACACCCACAAACATCTCCACGAAATCAGATCCGGAGATCGAGAAAAATGGCACCTTGGCCTCGCCGGCAATCGCCTTGGCCAACAATGTTTTACCGGTACCGGGCTGGCCCACCATGAGCACACCGCGAGGAATGCGGCCACCCAGCTTCTGGAACTTCGAGGGGTCGCGCAAGAACTCGACCAGTTCCACCACATCTTCTTTGGCTTCATCGCAGCCGGCTACATCGGCAAAGGTCACCGTGTTGGTGTTTTCATCGAGCATGCGGGCGCGCGATTTTCCAAACGAGAAGGCTCCGCCTTTTCCGCCACCCTGCATCTGACGCATGAAGAACACCCAGACCGCGATCAAAAGCAGCATGGGGAACCACGACACGAAAATGCTCATCAGCAGTGAGGGCTCTTCCTCAGCCTTGGCCGACACCCGCACGCCGTACTTCATCAGATCGGACACCATCCAGAGGTCTTGCGGCGTGTTGACGACGATTTGACGCTCATCGTTGGTGATCGCACGGACCGTGCGGCCTTCCACCTGAGCCGACTTGATGCGGCCCTGACGGGCCTCTTCCATAAATTGCGAGTACGGCACCTCGGGCCCGCGGGCCTGACGGTTGTCAAACTGACGAAATACCGTGAACAGAACCAAGGCAATCACCATCCAGATGGCTGCTTTGGGGATCATGTTGTTCAAGGTGCTACTCCTTCAAAAATCAAAGCGATAGGGCCGGCCACAAAAACCCGGTGAATGTCTTGGATTCTATGCCCCGGGATTGGTTTCCTCAATTGGATTTTTCAACGCCATTGATAGCCAAATGGCGTCCTGACGCGGTTTTTCAAGGGGTTGTAATGGAAAAACCCCAGGGGTGAGTGCCTTTGGGGCCGATTCAGGTGGATTTGAGCCTGCGGCCAAGAAGAAAGGTCTCGGACGACTGGGCGCGTGATGCTGGGGGCTTTCGGGGCGAAACGGTCACGAAATGACGCTTAAAGAGCTCCACAAGCTGGCTGTAGCCGCTGCCTTGAAAGGCTTTAACCAGCAGCGCACCGTCGGGTTTTAAGTGCGCCAATGCGAATTCAAGGGCGAGTTCGCAGACGTGGGCAATGCGCGCAGCATCGGCGGACTCCACGCCCGACAAGTTGGGCGCCATATCGGAGAGCACCAGGTCCACCTTTTCCCCGCCAAGCTTGTCGGCCAGGGCCTGAGCAACGCTGTCTTCACGGAAATCGCCTTCCAGAAACTCCACATCGGCGATGGGCTCCATGGGCAGAATATCAAGCGCCAGAATGCGGCCATGCACGCGTTTACCACTCTCACCCGGTGCCTTGACCGAGAGAATTTCGCGCACCACCTGAGACCAGCTGCCGGGCGCGCTGCCAAGATCCACCACCGTCATGCCCGGTTTGATCAGCTTGTCTTTTTCGTGAATCCCAAGCAATTTGAATGCGGCCCGTGAGCGATAGCCTTTGGCCTGCGCCTGACGGACATAGGGATCCGTGAGATGCATGTGCATCCACTGAGGGTTAAATTTATTTTTGGCCATCGCAGACTGGCGTAACGGCCGCGCTCGACACCGGTAACCGGTGTCAGCCCAGGCAACGCTTACTCGTAGCGGACCTCAAGGATTTCCACCTGACGGGCACCGCCGGGCGCGTGCACGGTGGCGACATCACCCACCGATTTACCGATCAACGCACGGGCAATCGGACTGGAAATGGAAATTTTATTTTGCTTTAGGTCGGCCTCGTCATCGCCCACAATCTGGTAAACGTGCTTGGCATCGGATTCGATATCCACCAATTCCACCGTAGTGCCGAACACCACGCGCCCGTCTTGCTCGATGGCCTTCGGGTCGATCACCTGGGCCTGGGCAAGCTTGGATTCGAGCTCTGCAATGCGGCCCTCGATAAAGCCCTGTCGTTCTTTGGCGGCATCGTATTCGGCGTTTTCAGACAGATCGCCCTGGGCACGGGCCTCGGCGATGGCCTGAATCACTGCCGGCCGATCCACGTGCTTAAGCCGCGTAAGCTCTTCTTTGAGAAGTTCGGCGCCCCTAACGGTAAGTGGCGTTGTACTCATACCGTTGCCTTCACTTTCTTGTGCATGGACTGAACGTCGATCACGGTCAGTGTGGCATCGGCCAGGTGGCGAATGCCCTCAACGGCTGCACGGGCTCCCGCGATGGTGGTGTAGGTGGTCACCCGGGAGGCCAGTGCCGTGGTGCGGATGGACCGCGAATCGGTAATGGCCGTGCGCTTTTCTTCGACCGTGTTGATCACGAACTGTACATCACCGTTTTTAATCATGTCCACCACATGCGGGCGGCCCTCGGTCACCTTGTTGACGGTGGCACAGGCAATGCCGGCCTGTGTGATGGCAGCGGCTGTGCCCCGTGTGGCCACAAGTTTGAATCCCAGGTCGGCCAGCATGCGCGCAATCTCGACCATGGCCGGCTTGTCACTGTTTTTCACGCTGATGAATGCGCAGCCCGAAGTCGGAAGACGCACGCCTGCACCCAGTTGGGACTTCACAAAAGCCTCGGCGAAGGTGTCGCCCACGCCCATGACCTCGCCGGTGGATTTCATCTCGGGCCCCAGAATCGTGTCCACACCCGGGAACTTCACGAACGGGAACACGGCCTCTTTGACCGAGTAGTACGGCGGATGAATCTCTGCACCGATGCCTTGATCATCCAGTGAACGATTCAACATGGCACGGGCCGCCACCTTGGCCAAGGGAATGCCCGTGGCTTTGGAGACATAGGGCACCGTGCGCGAGGCACGTGGGTTCACTTCGAGCACAAAGACCGTGCCGTTTTGAATGGCAAATTGCACATTCATCAGGCCCACCACGTTTAAGGCACGCGACATCAGCGCCGTCTGGCGTTTCAATTCTTCGATCAGTTCAGGGCTTAACGAAAACGGCGGGAGACTGCAGGCCGAATCGCCCGAATGCACGCCCGCCTGCTCGATGTGTTCCATCACGCCGCCGATAAACACGCGCTTGCCGTCGGAGAGGCAGTCGACATCGACCTCGATCGCATCGTTTAGGAACCGATCAAGCAGCACAGGAGAGTCATTCGATACCTTGACCGCCTCGCGCATGTAACGCTCGAGATCACGCTGCTCGTGCACGATCTCCATGGCACGGCCGCCCAACACATAGCTCGGGCGCACCACCAAGGGGTAGCCAATTTCCTGGGCCAGACGAATGGCCTCTTCTTCGTTGCGGGCGGTGCGATTGGGCGGCTGACGCAGTTCGAGCTTCATCAGAAGCTTTTGGAAGCGCTCACGATCTTCGGCAATGTCGATCGATTCTGGGGAGGTGCCCACAATCGGCACACCGGCTGCTTCAAGCGCCTTGGCGAGTTTGAGCGGCGTCTGGCCGCCGTACTGCACGATCACGCCGATCGGCTTTTCTTTATCTACGATCTCAAGAACGTCTTCGAGCGTAAGCGGCTCGAAATACAGCCGATCCGAGGTGTCGTAGTCGGTCGAAACGGTCTCGGGGTTGCAGTTGACCATGATGGTCTCAAACCCGTCTTCACGCAGGGCCATCGCTGCGTGCACACAGCAGTAGTCGAATTCGATACCCTGGCCGATACGGTTAGGACCACCGCCCAACACCATGACTTTTTTGTTGTTCGTGGGATTGGACTCGCACTCTTCTTCGTAAGTGGAATAGAAATACGAAGTGGAGGTCGAGAACTCGGCCGCGCAGGTGTCGACCCGTTTGTAGACCGGCCGTACATTCAGCGAATGGCGCAGCTTTCGCACCTCGCCTTCGGTGGTGTCGAGCAGGTAGGCCAGGCGACGATCGGAGAAGCCCTTACGCTTAAGGCTGCGCAGGGACTCGGCATCCAAATCCGCTAGGGTGAGCTTGTCGAGCTCCAGTTCGATATCGATGATCTCTTTGATCTGCACCAAAAACCACGGGTCAATCTTGGTGAGCTGGTGGACCTCTTCCACCGTAAAGCCCTGGGCGAATGCATCGCCCACATACCAAATACGCTCCGGCCCGGGTTCACCGAGCTCTTCTTCGATGCGCTCGCGATCCACGGTCTTCTGGTTCATGCCATCCACGCCAACCTCTAAGCCACGCAGGGCCTTTTGGAAAGACTCTTGGAAGGTCCGGCCCATGGCCATGACCTCACCCACGGATTTCATCTGGGTGGTGAGGTGGGAATCGGCCAGCGGGAATTTCTCAAACGCAAAGCGCGGCACCTTGGTCACCACGTAATCAATCGTCGGCTCAAACGAGGCCGGCGTTGCGCCACCGGTGATGTCATTTTTCAGTTCATCAAGCGTGTAGCCCACAGCGAGCTTGGCAGCCACCTTGGCAATCGGAAAGCCGGTGGCCTTGGAGGCCAATGCGGAAGAGCGCGATACCCGTGGATTCATCTCAATCACGATAAGCCGGCCGTTTTCTGGGTTCACCGCGAACTGCACGTTGGATCCGCCCGTATCGACACCGATCTCGCGAAGAATCGCAATCGATGCATCGCGCATGACCTGGTATTCCTTGTCGGTCAGGGTCTGCGCCGGCGCCACGGTGATCGAATCACCTGTGTGGATGCCCATGGGATCCAGGTTTTCGATCGAACACACAATGATGCAGTTGTCCGCACGGTCGCGGACCACTTCCATCTCGTATTCTTTCCAGCCAATCAGCGACTCTTCGATCAGCAATTCGCTGGTGGGCGAAGCCTCAATTCCGCGCTTGCAAATGGTTTCGAATTCTTCGGCGTTGTAGGCAATGCCGCCGCCGGTGCCGCCGAGCGTAAAGCTCGGACGGATCACCAAGGGAAAGCCGCTGCCTCCGGTGATTGCGCCGATCTGTTTTTGCACCGCCCAGGCCTCTTCCAGGGTGTGGGCAATGCCCGACTTGGCAGAGTCCAGACCGATCTTGGTCATGGCGTCTTTGAACTTGAGGCGGTCTTCGGCCTTCTCAATGGCCTCTTCTTTGGCGCCAATCAGCTCAACCTTGAACTTATCGAGCACACCCTCGCGGTGCAGATCCAGTGCGCAGTTCAATGCAGTCTGGCCACCCATGGTGGGCAGAAGCGCATCGGGCCTTTCTTTTTCAATGATCTTGGCCACGGTCTGCCAGGTGATCGGCTCGATGTAGGTCACATCGGCTGTCTCAGGGTCGGTCATGATCGTGGCCGGATTGCTGTTGACCAGAATGACCTTGTAGCCCTCTTCCTTCAATGCCTTGCAGGCCTGGGCACCCGAATAGTCGAACTCGCAGGCCTGGCCGATCACAATCGGGCCCGCGCCAATGATCAGAATGCTTTTGATGTCGGTACGCTTAGGCATGTGCGCCCCCGGCCTGTTTGCGGTGTGCCTGCATAAGCGAGATGAACCGATCGAAAAGCGGGCCGATGTCGTGCGGGCCAGGGCTCGCCTCGGGGTGGCCCTGGAAACAGAAGGCAGGAACATCGGTGCGCTCAAGGCCCTGGATCGACTGGTCAAAGAGCGACACATGGGTCACCCGCAGATTGGACGGCAGTGATTTCGCATCCACTGCAAACCCATGGTTCTGCGAGGTGATGAACACACGCTTGCTGTCGAGATCCTGCACAGGATGGTTTGCGCCATGATGGCCAAACTTCATCTTCAGTGTCTTTGCGCCTGACGCTAAAGCAAGAATCTGGTGGCCCAAGCAAATGCCAAACACAGGGAGCTTTTTCTCCATCGCAGCTTTTGCAGCGGCAATGGCATAGTCGCAGGGCTCGGGGTCGCCGGGACCGTTCGACAGAAACACGCCATCAGGGTTAAGTGCTGCGAGATCGGCAAACGAGGTCTGTGCGGGCATGACCGTAACCTTGCAGCCGCGATCCGCAAGCATGCGCAAGATGTTTAACTTCACGCCAAAGTCGAGCGCCACCACATGAAAGGGTGTGTTCGTCACATTGGCGTGGCCCTTACCCAAGACCCAGCTGCCCTCGGTCCAGGTGTAAGGCTTCGTGGTCGAGACCACCTTGGCCAGGTCCATGCCGACCAGGCCTGGAAACGCCTTGGCTTTAGCAAGCGCCTCTTCGATGTGCGCATCGGTGATGGACTCACCCGGTGGCAACGCAAGCAGCGCGCCGTTTTGTGCGCCCTTCTCACGAAGAATTCGGGTGAGCTTTCGGGTATCGATACCGGCAATGCCTACGACCTTGGCCGCCTGAAGCGACTCGGTCAGCGACTGTTGCGCGCGGAAATTGGAAACGACATGCGACAGATCGCGAATCACCAGGCCCGCTGCGTGCGTTTGGCAAGACTCAGCATCTTCTGCATTGATGCCGACATTGCCAATGTGCGGGTAGGTAAGGGTAACGATCTGACGGCTGTAGCTGGGGTCGGTCAGGATTTCCTGGTAACCGGTCATGGCGGTGTTGAAAACAACTTCCCCTACCGACAAACCGTTGGCACCGATCGACTGCCCTTGGAACACCGTGCCATCGGCGAGCGCAAGCAACGCCTTCGCCACGGTTGAAGACTGGCGAAACAAGAAATTTACTCCCGGAATTTTGGTGATTATACGGCTTAGGCGCCGGAAGCGAAAATCGTGAGGGTGGTAAAGAGGCCCGCAAGCCAGGCTAAGGACCGCAGCGTCGAGCGGTTCATAAGATAAAACGCGATAAACAGCACCCGGCTAACGATAAAGAACACCGCCAGGTTGTCGAGTTTCTGCGCATCGACGTTGTTATGCAGCGCCACAAGAACAGCGGTGCTGAACAAGGCAAAAGCCTCCCAGCTGTTCGCCTGGGCAGCATTGGCCCGCTTGCGATGGCCTTCTTGACGCGCCAGCCATTCACGCGGGCTGGCGTTATCAAAATCCGAGGCACCCCATTTTGAAATACCCGCACAAATGATCGGCATGAGGCCGGCGATCAATAAACACCACAGAGCAGTGGACATCCTGCGTTTCCTTTTTAAATGCGACGACGATCGCGCATGGCTTGGGCAATCGTGCCCAGATCAATGTATTCCAACTCACCGCCAACGGGAACGCCCCGCGCCAGACGCGCAATTTTCTTTTGCGACTCCAGCCCCTTGGATTTCAACACCGTTTCGATGGCATGGGCGGTGGCCTCGCCCTCCGGGGTGAAATTCGTGGCAATTACCACCTCTTTGACTTCCGGATCGGCGATGCGTGCAAGCAGCCGGTCCAGGTGAATGTCTTTCGGGCCAATTCCATCCAACGGGGAAAGCCGGCCCATCAACACAAAGTAGAGCCCCCGCCATGCATGGCTCTGCTCGACCGCCAACAAATCGGCCGGCGACTCCACCACGCAGAGCTGCGAGCGATCACGGGTGCTACTGGCGCACACACCGCAGACGTCGTCTTCGGTAAACGTGTTGCACTGGGCGCAATGCCGAATGGCCGATACCGCATGCAAAAGCGACTGGCCAAGCTGCTCGGCACCGCCGCGATCATGCTGCAAAAGATGCATGGCCATGCGCTGCGCGGTCTTGGGCCCTACACCGGGAAGCCGTCGCAGGCACTCGGTGAGATGGTCCAGCGCGTGCGGCGTGGCCGGCAAGGATTTCATGAGTGCATGCCCACGCGATGCGGCGATCCGATGCGCGGATTAAAAAAGTTTCATGCCCGGCGGCAGCGGCAGACCCGCGGTGACCGCCGACATACGCTGCTGACTGATCGCCTCGGCCTTGGCCGCTGCATCATTGACAGCTGCCGTGATCAGATCTTGGAGCGTCTCACGGTCATCGGCATCTGCGGTCATCAGGCTTGGATCGATCGACACCGACTTCACCTGGTTTTTGCAGTTCATGCTGACTTTGACCAGGCCTGCACCGGCCTGCCCCTCCACGACCTCATTGGCAAGGCTGTCTTGCACCTGCTTCATTTTTTCTTGCATCTGCTGCGCCTGGCGCATCAGACCTGCGATCTGACCCTTCATCATGAGCTGCTTCCTTTCTTTACCGGACGAATACTGCCCGGAACAATCGTTGCACCACTAAATTCTTTGAGCACCGCCTGCACGGCCGGGTCCGCATGGATCGCGCGTTCGGCCTGCTCCTGCGCCTGGGCGTCGGCATCGGCGTCTTCTGCCGCAGCGGTCATCGCCGCCGACTCGCCCACCTCGGTCTCGATCCGGCAGGGCTTTCCAAAATACGCCTCCAAGGCATCCTGAGTCTTCGTAATGATGGACGTCTCGGTCAAGTCAGGAATGGTCACGCGGAACTTGCAATTCACCAGTCGGCC
>JACCDI011121982.1_pt1 | contig 13184 bp, 4 predicted proteins | sample 7442791 | NCBI WGS metagenome assembly JACCDI01 (sample SAMN15323434, study PRJNA562643) | freshwater metagenome | isolation source: river surface water | place: USA:Blue River Watershed | collected 2017-08-15
GGCACCTTCGTGTTAAGTGCTGGTTACTACGATGCTTATTATGCTAAAGCTCAAAAAGTGCGTCGATTAATTAAAGAAAAGTCAGAAGAAATTCTCTCTCAATACGATTTAATGATTTTGCCTACTGCCCCAAGTACTGCTTTTGAAATGGGTGCTAAAAGCAAAGACCCTGTACAAATGTACTTGGCCGATATATTCACTGTTCAAGCTTCTTTAGCCGGATTGCCAGCTATTTCAATACCTGGTAAAACGCATTCGAACAAGCTTTCTATGGGAATTCAAATCATCGGAAAGCACTTTAAAGAGACAGATTTATTGAAATTTGCGAACTTTTTAGAACAAAAGGCGTAAGAAATCAAACATTTTAACGATTTTTTTATATTTTGCAGGAATGAAAAGAACTCAGATCTTCTGCCTAGTGTTGGTTTTAATTCTAACAATTAGCAACACTTACGCAAAACCTGTCGAAGATACTACCTTCGTAGTACCCGAAGTTGACCTTTCTATTTTGAACGCCCCACCGCGTTATAAAAATGAAGTCTATCAAAAAAGATTAGACTCTCTTACAAAGCAAATTCCTCTCGACTATAATAATTATGTGCAAGCCTATATCGATTTATATGCTTACCGTAAACGTGAACAGGTTGAGCGCATGCTCGGACTTTCGGAGTATTATTTCCCGATGGTTGAGAAAGTATTTAAAGAATACAATATCCCAACTGAATTTAAATATTTAGCAATCGTTGAATCTGCCCTCAACCCTTACGCTGTCTCTTATGTTGGCGCAACTGGTATGTGGCAGTTTATGTTTACTACTGCTAAAATGTATGACTTAGAGATTACCTCACATGTCGATGAACGTAGAGACCCTTATCTTGCTACTCATGCCGCTGCAAAATATTTTGTAGACATGTATCGTAGATATGGTGATTGGTTATTGGTGATAGCGGCGTATAACTGCGGACCTGGTAACGTGAATAAAGCGATCAGAAAAGCAGGTGGTGGTAAAAAAACATTCTGGGAAATTCGTCAATATCTACCACAAGAAACTCGTGGTTATGTTCCTGCTTACATTGCAGCAACCTATATTATGAATTGTGCTGAATCGCATAATATTTACCCTACATACCCTAATTTTTCTTTCTTAACTGATACAGTACACATCACTCGTCCGGTTAGATTTAACGATGTCAATAAATTATGTGGTGTGAATTTAGAAGAATTAAAAGTCTTAAATCCGATTTTCAAAAAAGACTTCATACCAGCATACAATCAGAAATATATTATCAAAGTACCAGCTACTCGTAAAGATTTAGTTGCTGCTAACATTGATTCTTTATATGCTCTATTCCCTAATACAAATTCTGAAAATGAATTTGTATTAAACACCGATCCAATGGCTAAATCTAAAGTCGTTTACAAGACTCACGTTGTTAAGCGTGGTGAATCATTGGGTAGAATTTCATCGAAGTATAATGTTAGCGTTGCTGATATTAAGAAGTGGAATAATATGAGAAGGTCTACGATAGTTGCCGGACAAAGAATCAAAATCAAAAAAGAAATTCCTGCTGTTCAAAGCAGTCCGGTAATTGCCAAAAACAAAAAACCTGAAAGCACCGAAGAAACTAAGTTAGCAGTAAATGCAACTTCAAATACCGAAGTTAAAACTGAAGCTAAAGTAGAAAACAAAGTAGAACCAACTACGAAAGTTATTTACGAATACCAAGTAAAAAACATCACTAAAAAACATAAAGTTAAACGTGGTGAAAACCTCGGATTAATTGCTAATAAATACGAAGTAGAGGTTGCTGATATTAAGAAATGGAATAAGTTAAAGTCGAGTAAATTAATGGCCGGACAGTCATTAAACATCAAGACCACGCAAAGCGTAAAAGTTGCGAAAACAATACCAGTAAAAGTTACTAAAACCGACGAAAGTACTGAAGAAGCTATCGCTTCAGCGAAAGTTGAAAAAGTGCCAGAGCGTAACGATGATGAAAATAAATTTGTTTTTCATAAAGTAGAAATTGGTGATACACTTTGGGCAATCGCTAAAAAATATGCAGGTATAACTGTTGAAAATATTAAATTATTGAACGGCATAAAAGATAATGAGAGCTTGAAGGCGGGGATGATATTGAAGATTCCTAAAAAAGCGTAACTAGTAACTAGTAACTAGTTACTAGTTACATAATGCTATTTCTTGATGAATTTTTGGTGGTATTTTTTGTCGGCAGTTTCAATGTTTAAAATGTAGTAGCCATTGTTTAATTCTTGAACATCGATAGAGTTGTTGCTCGATAAATCTATGTTGTTTTCGCTGATTACTCTGCCCGATAAATCACTAATTGTATATTTAGCTATACCTTGCTTTTCAGTTAAATTGAAGTTTAGAATTTCAGTTGTGGGATTAGGGTAAACATTAATAGCTATTGATGTTTCTTTGCTGATGCCAGTTGAAAATCTATAATCACTGTAAACTTCTTTCATTAAATTATTCCAGCTATTACCGTCATAAATTTGAACGATTGTTTCAGTTAATCTTTGTTGAGAATCATAGGTATGATTGAATTTATTTTCAAAATATACGACCCAAGTATTTTGCTCATACAACTCCATTTTTAAAGTGCTTCTGTTTTTGTTGTTATCGAATTCATCTATGAAACGATATTGAAATTTCCATTGATTATCATCAAAAATATATCCGATCGAAGTAAGTCCGCCGTTATTAGAATAGATGTACTCAACCTTCGATTCATTCATCCAATTCGTGCCATTCCATGTTTTCATTTCGAAAGAACTTGGTCTCATCAATTTTGCATCATCCCAAATAATATTATACATCATCTCTTCATTTTGCCATTGATTGTCGATCCATTTTACTCTGATAATTGATGAAATTTCAGATAGATTATTGTAATCATATGCTTCAGCACTCATGTTTTGCCAATTGCTACCATCCCAAGTCATATATATCACTTCAGTGTGTAAGCCATTTTCTTTTGAGATAATTTCTTTTGAAGAATTTACATATACTTTTAAATCTGTATCATATAATTGCTGTGTAATAATTTCTTGGTTAGCATTTACAGAATCGATGTTTAGCTTATAACCATAAACCAGTTCTAAAACATTATTAACTAGTTCTCTTCTTTCTTCTAAAACCACCCTGCCTTCTGCACTATAATTAAAATCAATTTGACTTGCTAGTACCCATTGATTGTTTAACATCATTTCATTTTTTTCAGTTAACAACTGACCTTTCACATCAAAACTTCTTAAGTAACGTTGCATAGAAATACCGTCATTACTAATGATTGTTTCTTTAGTAATTTGTCCTCTGGTATTATATTCAAATTGACTTTCAGAAAAGTATTGCCATTCAGCAGATGCATTATTCCACTGATACGTTTTCTTGTTATGTGCCAAGCTTGTATTCTCTGTATTAAAAAATACTTTAGAATTTTTTAGAGCTTTAAACTGACTCAATTCATCGGGCTTCATTTTAATTTTTGAAGTTTGCGAATAAGCAGGCAACACAAAAAGACAAATAGCATAAATAATTAACTTTTTCATTTTGATATTTTTTGATTGTTTGCTGGTATGACATATAGCAGAGTCGATTACCCTTAGTGCGGGGTATGTAGCAATGGTGTTACTTAACTGGTGACTAGTACCTTGTAACTAGTTACTAGATAGTATTCTGTATTCCGATGTATTAATCTAACATCGCTTTAAATCCCATTAATTTTGTAATTTTTTCTACTTACTAGTTACCTTCACTAGTTACCATTTTATTGCCCCGATTCCTCTTCAATTTAGCACATCGTAATACGTAATACGTAATATGTAATACGTATTATTTACTATATTTGAACCTTAATTTACCCTTATTACAGATGAGTAAAAACAGAAAACAAGATGCTCTTGATTATCATTCACAAGGCAGACCAGGGAAGATAGAGGTAATACCCACAAAATCAACGAATTCTCAGAGAGATTTGTCTCTTGCATATTCACCAGGCGTGGCTGAGCCTTGCTTGAGAATCAAAGAAAATGTAGAAGATGTCTATAAATATACCGCTAAAGGCAATTTAGTGGCTGTAATTTCTAATGGTACAGCAGTTCTCGGATTAGGTAATATCGGTCCGGAAGCCTCTAAACCCGTTATGGAAGGTAAAGGTATTCTCTTCAAAATTTTCGCCGATATTGATGTTTTCGATATTGAATTGAATGTTACAGATGTTGATGCTTTTGTTGCAACAGTGAAAGCTCTTGAGCCTACATTCGGTGGTGTCAACTTAGAAGATATTAAAGCTCCTGAGTGTTTCGAAATTGAACGTCGATTAAAGCAAGAATTACAAATACCAATCATGCACGACGATCAACATGGTACTGCAATTATTTCTGCAGCTGCTTTGTTGAATGCTCTTGAATTACAAAAGAAGAAAATTGAAAAAGTTAAAATTGTAGTTATCGGCGCTGGTGCCGCTGCAATTTCTTGTTCAAAATTGTACTTAGAAATGGGTGCAAATAAAGAGAACATCGTGATGATCGATCGTGAAGGTGTAATACGCGCCGATCGTACCAATCATATGGATGAAACAAAGAGATTTTTCGCTACTAAGAGAAACTTAAGAACGCTAGAAGATGCATGTAAAGATGCTGATGTGATCGTCGGACTTTCTGCTGCGAATAATTTAACGCCAGAGATGTTAAAATCGATGGCTAAAAATCCGATCGTTTTTGCAATGGCAAATCCTGATCCTGAAATCGATTATAACCTTGCGATTAAAACGCGTGCCGATATCATTATGGCAACTGGTAGATCTGATTTCCCTAACCAAGTAAATAACGTTTTAGGTTTCCCATATATTTTTAGAGGGGCGCTGGATGTTCGCGCAACACAAATTAACGAAGCAATGAAAATTGCTGCAGTGCGTGCAATCGCTGACCTTGCAAAGAAACCTGTACCTGAAGCGGTGAACTTAGCATACAATCAAAAAAATATCACCTTCGGTAAAGACTATATTATTCCGAAGCCTCTTGACTATCGATTGATAACACATGTAGCTCCGGCTGTTGCTAAAGCTGCAATGGAATCTGGTGTTGCTCGTTACCCTATTCAAGATTGGGAAGCTTACAAAGAGGAATTGAAAAAACGTTTAGGCCTCGATGATAAATTGATGCGTGCCGTTTCTGTGAAAGCGAAAGGAAATCCGAAACGCGTCGTATTCGCTGAAGCCGATAACTATAAGATTTTAAAAGCTGCACAAATTGTTAAAGACGAAGGTATCGCTCACCCTATTTTATTAGGTGATCTAGAAAAAATTCAAAAATTAATTCAAGAACATAACCTCGATAATTTGAGCGATGTTAAAATGATTGATCCTCGTTACGATGAAGAGTTATGTATTCAATACGGACAAACGCTTTATGAAAAACGTAAGCGTAGAGGTATCTCATTATACGAAGCTAAAAAATTAATGCGCGACCGAAATTATTTCGGTGCCATGATGGTTGAATTAGGTGAAGCTGATGCTTTGATCTCTGGCTTAACAAAAAATTATCCCGCAACTATTCGTCCGGCTTTACAAATTATCGGTATGGATGAGAACGTTAAAAAAGTTGCCGGCATGTATTTGATGTTAACCAAACAAGGTCCGATTTTCTTAGCCGACACTACCGTTAACATTAACCCTAGTGTTGATGATTTAGTTGACATCACTACGATCGTTGCTAAGTCTGTTCAGAAATTTAATATCACTCCTCGCGTAGCCATGCTTTCTTATTCTAACTTCGGAAGTTCAGAAACTGAAAACCCTATCAAGGTAAGAGAAGCGGTGCAAAAATTACATGAGAAATGTCCGGATTTAATCGTCGATGGTGAGATGCAAGCAAACTTTGCTTTAAACGCAAACTTATTGAAAGATAATTATCCATTCTCAACTCTAGTTGGTGAAGCTGCGAATACATTGATTTTCCCGAACCTCGATTCTGGTAATGCTGCATATAAAATCTTACAAGAGATTGGTGGCGCCGAAGCCGTTGGTCCGATCTTAATCGGTATGAAAAAACCTGTTCACATTTTACAGTTGGGTTCATCTGTTCGCGAAATAGTGAACATGATTACCATTGCAGTAGTTGATGCTCAATCTAAAGAAGAGGCATCGAATGCAGCTAAACAAGAGAAAGAAGTTAAAAGCAGAAAATCAATTTTTAGAAAGTAATGATTAATCACATAAAAGGTAAGCTTACTTTCAAATCTCCAACTCACATTGTTGTTGAAACAGCTGGTGTTGGATATCATATCAACATTTCATTGCATACCTATGCTCAATTGAAAGATGATGAGAATGTAATGATTTATACTCATTTAAATATTAGAGAAGATGCCCATGTTCTATATGGCTTCTTTGATGAAATGGAACGTAGGTTATTCACGCATTTGATATCTGTATCAGGCATCGGACCGAATACAGCCAGAATGATGTTATCGTCTATATCTCCTGAAGAAATTCAACAAGCAATCGTTCAAGCCGATATCCCTTTAATTCAGAGAATCAAGGGTATAGGCCCTAAATCAGCCCAAAGGCTAGTTTTGGAACTACAAGACAAGCTAAAAAAAGAGGGTTCTGGTACACTTTTAAGCGCCCCTTCAAACAATACAACGCGCGAAGAAGCGTTATCTGCATTGGTAATGCTGGGTTTTGCTAAGAATACTGCCGAAAAAGCAGTTGACCAAGTGATTAAATCTGAAGGCACTCAACTGAGTGTAGAACGATTAATAAAATCAGCACTTAAAAATTTATAATAGTATTTTAAAAGGATTGAAACGATTTCACCCATTATATACGTTTGCATTAGTTTTACTTGCTTTTGCTCTGGTGTTCTCAGTTGTCTGGACTTCAGAGGCAGGCTTGCGCACGTATATTTATGATCCTTTTAAAGCTCAAATACTTGTCGACTCTGGTACTAAGTTCCCAGGTACTGCCATTGAAAACAAGACTAAAAAAATTGACCTACAAGATCCGCCTAACGTTGAACGTAAAGTAGAGTTCGACCCCGAATCTCGTCAATATGTAATTACCGAAACTATTGGTGGTAAATTTTACAAAGCACCAGTGTATATGAGCTTCGAAGAATATCAAAAATACGAAGCCTCAAAAAATAGATTCGATTATTGGAAACAACGTTCTGCAGAATCATCGTTGATTTCTCCGAATGGTATGATCCCTAAACTTTATGTTAACAATCAAATATTCGATAGAATTTTTGGAGGTAGTAAAGTTGATATCAGACCTCAAGGTACTGCCGAATTAATTTTCGCTGGTCGATTTAATCGTAACGATAATCCAATTCTTAACGAACGTCAACGTGTTACTCGTCAATTTGATTTTGATCAAAAAATTCAATTGAATGTTACCGGTAATATTGGTGATAAATTAAAAACTAGTGTAAACTATAATACCGAAGCTACATTCGATTTCGAAAATCAAATGAAGTTAGAGTACACAGGTTATGAAGATGAAATTATTAAGAAGATTGAATTAGGTAACGTTTCATTACCTCTAAACTCTAGCTTAATCAGTGGTTCACAAAGTTTGTTTGGTGTGAAAACTCAAATGCAGTTCGGTCGATTAACTGTAACATCCGTATTCTCTCAACAAAAATCTGAGAAGAAGCAAATCAAAATCACCAACGGTGCACAGAAAACTGAATTCAAATTTTTAGCTGATAACTACGAAGCAAACAAACACTTTTTCTTATCACACTATTTTCGTGAACAATACGATAGAGCATTAGAGCAACCTCCAATTATTAAATCAAACGTTTTAATTTCGAGAGTCGAAGTATGGGTGACGAATAGAAATAGAGTAGGTGATGAAGACAGTCGCGACATCTTAGGTTTAATTGATTTAGGTGAAAATCAAAGAATCTATTCTAACAATCCGCAGCTTACCACTAGCTCTTCTCCTTACCCGAATTCAGTAGCAACAAATACAGCACCCGCATCAAATAATTTATTAGACATCATTCCAACTACTTCACGTAATGTTGGTGATAATGCTATTGCTGGGTATTTTGCTGATAAAGGCGGACCTGATAACTATGCGAAAATACGTGCAAGAAAATTAACAGATCGAGAATTTACTTTCCACCCGCAATTGGGTTATATCTCTTTGAATGCTTCATTAAATGCTGATGAAGTTTTAGCTGTTGCTTATCGTTATACTGTCGATGGTGTTGAATATACAGTCGGTGAACTTTCTAACGAACGTACAGAAACCAATCCGGCGACAATGCTTTACACTAAATTGTTAAAGAACGTTTCATTGAAAACGAGCTTGCCAATTTGGGATTTGATGATGAAAAATATTTACTCATTAAATGCATTTCAAATTAATTCTGATCAATTCAGATTAGATGTGATGTACTTAGATGAGAAGACTGCAAACAATATTAATTATTTACCCGAAGGACCTGAGAATGTAAAGAACATTCCATTGATTAGAGTTTTCGGATTAGATAAATTGGATGTGAAGCAAACACCTACACCCGATGGTGTATTTGACTTTGTGCCTAACATCACTGTGAATGCATCGAATGGTAGAATTATATTTACTAAGATCGAACCATTCGGTTCTTATCTTTATGATTTAATAGCCGCCGGTGGTGATGCAACTCTTGCTAATAATATTGCCTTCACAGAATTATACGACTCTACAAAATTCAAAGCACAACAATTACCTCGAAAAAATAAATTTACCATTCAAGGTTCATTTCAATCAACCAGTAATTCAGAATTTTCTTTAAATGCTATCAATATACCGCAAGGATCAGTGGTAGTAAAGTCAGGCACGCAGGTGCTTACAGAAGGTGTTGACTATACGGTTGATTACAATGTGGGTCGTGTAAAAATTGTAAACTCTGGTATCTTAAGTTCTGGTACTCCGATTACTGTTGATTTAGAAAGTTCAACTTTGTTCGGTATTCAGTCGCGAACTTTTATTGGTAATCGATTCGATTATAAAGTGAGCGATGATTTAAATTTAGGTGGTACTTTTATTCGATTAACCGAAAGACCTTTAACACAAAAAGTAAATATCGGCGATGAACCTATCGCAAATAATATGTATGGTTTCGATGTAAACTATCGAACCGATTCACGTTACTTAACGCAATTAGTCGATCGCTTACCGCTTATTGAAACTAAAGCCAATTCATCAATTACTGCTTCTGCAGAGTATGCACGATTAGACCCCGGACATTCACGTTTGCTAAATACTTCACAAAACAAAAGTGGTATTTCTTATATCGATGATTTTGAAGGTAGTCGTTCATCTATTGATTTAAAGTCAGCTGCTGCATGGTCAATATCTAGTACACCTGCAATGTTCCCAGAGTCTAGATTATACAATGATTTAGAATATGGTTTCAATCGCGCAAGATTATCATTCTATCAAATTGATAATTTATTTTATAGTAGAACTGATAATAGAACTCCACAACATTTAAGATCTGATCGAAATCAATTATCTAATCACTATGTACGTGAAGTTACTGAACAAGAAGTTTTCCCAAGTAAACAAATTCCGGCTGGACAACCAAATATTTTATCTACTCTCGATTTAACTTATTTCCCTAAAGAAAGAGGTCCGTATAATTACACCATCAATGGTTTGAATGCGGATGGTACGTTGAAAAACCCCGCTAGCTCTTGGGGTGGTATTATGCGTAGGTTAGAGACCAACGACTTTGAAGCATTGAACGTTGAGTTTATTGAATTTTGGTTATTAGATCCATTCATCAATAAACCAGGTTCTGGTGGTGGTGAATTGTATTTCAACTTAGGTAGTATCTCTGAAGATATTTTGAAAGATGGTAAAGAATCAATTGAGAATGGTTTGCCAACTGATAATGCTGCCGATAGATACGATAGCACAACTTGGGGTAGAGTAGGTACTATTTACCCATTGTCACCAGCCTTTGGTAATTCAGAAGAGGCGAGGGCTTTGCAAGACATCGGACTCGACGGATTAAATACAGAACAAGAAAGAAGCTTTTTCAAAGCATCATATTTAGATTTATTAGAGGCGGCATTTGGTGCTAACTCTGCGGCTTATCTAAATGCATTAAATGACCCAAGTGCTGATGATTATAATTATTACAGAGGTGATAATTTAGATAATGTTCAAGCGAGTATTATTGATCGTTATAAAAATTACAACGGACATGAAGGGAACTCGCCGACAGAACAGCAGTCTTTAAGTAAAACCGGATTAAGTAATACAGCTGCAAATCAAAACCCCGATACTGAAGATATCAATCGTGATAATGCACAAAGTGATCGTGATGAATATTTTCAATACAGAGTAAGATTAAGTCCGGGTGACCTAGAAAACCCCGACCCAGGTACATCATTCATCACCGACAAAGTTGTCGCGCCTGTGCGTTTAGCAAATGGTAAAGTAGAGAATGTTACTTGGTATCAATTTAGAGTTCCATTAACAAAATTCGAATCAAGAGTTGGAGAGATACAAGATTTTAGAGCGATACGTTTTATGCGTGCTTTTTTAACTGGTTTCTCTGATACTGTTACGCTTCGTTTTGCTCGTCTTCAATTAGTAAGAGGTGAGTGGAGAAGAGTTGACCCAACGGTTACACCAGGTGAAGGTACTGAGGCAAAATCAGATGCGATATTCGATTTGTCAACTATCAATATCGAAGAAAATGCAAAGCGTACACCTATACCTTATGTATTGCCTCCGGGTATTATTCAAGAGAGAAACTTACAAGATGTAAGAGGTGACTCGAGAGTAAATGAACAATCACTTTTATTGAATGCTTGTAATTTCAAAAAAGATGATCAGGTGATGGCGTATAAGATTTCGAATATGGATTTTCGTTCGTATAAGAAAGTAGAAATGTTTATTCACGCTGAAGGTGATAATCTTCAAAATAATGAGATGGTTGCTTTCGTACGTTTTGGTATCGACTATACAGATAACTATTACGAATACGAAATACCATTAAGCATTACACCTGATGGTACAACTGCACCAGAACAAATTTGGCCCGACTATAATAAGATGTCATTACCACTTTCTGTTTTGCAAGTTGCAAAGCAATTAAGAAATTCTTCAGGCATACCAGTTACTCAGCTATTCCCTTATCAACATGGTAAAAATAGAGTGTGGATCAAAGGTAATCCTGATTTAGGTAATGTGCGTTCAATAGTTGTCGGTATAAGAAATAGATCAGGTGTACCCGAAGACCCTAAATGTATTCAAGTTTGGTTTAACGAATTATTGTTAACTGAATTCGATGAACAAGGTGGTTGGGCTGCAACAGCAAGAGTAAATGCACAGTTAGCAGATTTAGCTAATGTTACCCTTTCTGGTAGTAGAAGCACAATCGGATTTGGTTCAATTGATAAAAAAGTAAGTGAAAGAAATAGAAGTGATGATAGACAATATGATGTAGCTTCTAATATTGAATTAGGTAAATTCTTCCCTGAAAATACAGGTATGAGAATACCTATGTATGTTTCCTATTCTGAAGCAATAAGTACTCCTCAATTCGCACCTAATAATCCGGATATCTTATTAGATAATGTATTGAGCGAACTCAGTAAATCGCAGCAAGATTCAATAAAAAGAATTACCGAAGATTATACTCGAAGAAAAAGTATAAGCTTCACCAATGTTAAAAAAGAACGAAGAGATACAAAGAAAAAACCAAAGTTATACGATGTAGAAAACTTTAGTGTGACTTATTCTTATAACGATCAATACAGAAGAAATTATAATACCGAATACGATATTGTTAAAACTTATAGAGGCGCTTTAGCTTATAACTTTAGTACAACACCTAAAGAGGTTAGACCTTTTGAGAAGTCTATAAAAAATAAAAATTTGAAATTGATAAAAGATTTTAATTTCAATTATATACCATCGGCATTAGATTTTAGAATTGATGTAGATCGATTGTATTCAGAAAATAAAGTACGTAACATCAACTCAAATTTATTAGTCATACCAGCCACCTTTAACAAAGATTTTAGAATTAATAGAGTGTACGGTTTGAGATATGATTTAACTAAATCATTAAAGATAGATTTCAACGCAAATAATATAGGTGTAGTAGATGAGCCCGTAGGTAAAATTGATACTCGTGAAGAGAAAGATTCAATTATGACTAACTTGAGATCATTAGGTCGTACAACAGATTATTCTCAAAACACAAATATCAATTATCAAGTACCTATTAATAAATTACCTTATTTAGACTTCGCACAAATGACTGCAACTTATTCTGCACGTTACGACTGGCGAGCTGCTTCATTAGCAACACCTAAATTTGAAAATACTATTTCAAACTCTCAATCATATCAAATAAATCCGACTTTTAACATGTCACAGTTATACGGTCGTTCAAAATATTTGAAAGCATTGATGACTCCTCAACGTAATCAAATCTCGGGCAACAAAAACAATCCGCTCGAAAAAATGAAAGTCAACAAAAATGCTGAGCAAGAAAAACAAGATAGTATTGCAAGAGAGTTGAATAAAAATGATTTGAAGAAAATTTTGTCACGCGGATTGATTATGGTGCGTACGGTAAGCTTCTCGTATAGACAAACGAACGGACAAATTTTACCGGGATATATACCACAGACAGATGCCTTGGGTATGGACTTTGGTAGAAACAATGCACCAGGTTATGGATTTGTTTTCGGTAGTCAAAGAGATATACGTTATGATGCAGCAGAGAATGGCTGGATAACTACTTACGATTCGGTATCGAACAGATTCGCAAGAACTAATAGAGAAGAGATAACAGGTAGAATTAATATAGAACCATTACCTGATATGCGTGTTGATTTAAATTTTGCAAGATCAATAGCATTCAGTTATCAAGAATTTTTCAGATACGATAATAATATATCAAGTGCTACCTATGGTAAATTTAGATCATTTGCAGAAACTGAAACAGGTAATTTCAGCATGACTATAATTACATTAAGATCAGCATTTGAAAAAATAGATCCAGAGAAAGGTAACTCAAAGTTTTTCGAAACCTTCATGGATAATCGTTATACTATTTCACAACGTTTAGCAATTCAAGATGGTAATTTTACGACCGACTCTACTGGCTTCTTTGATGGTTATGGTAAGTAC
>JACCDI011784976.1_pt1 | contig 13184 bp, 10 predicted proteins | sample 7442791 | NCBI WGS metagenome assembly JACCDI01 (sample SAMN15323434, study PRJNA562643) | freshwater metagenome | isolation source: river surface water | place: USA:Blue River Watershed | collected 2017-08-15
AGTGCCTAATGAAACAATCCATGGATTTTGAATCACCGTAAAAAGCCATTTTGCTTTTTTTAAATCTGTATTCGACTTGTACGCAAACGCGTTCTGTGTATTGTTTAAAGATAGGTTCATGCTAACATTCATTCGTAACGCAAATATCGGGACTATTCCTTAGTTAACAAAGTATATGTTCAACAATATGAGGTATAAGTAAGTACAAAGTCAACAATAATTCAAATTAAGTATATTTAGGTCCATTATGAAAATTATAGCAACTACCATCTACCAATTCAAAATTCCAATGATCCCTTTCACAATAGCGACAGGCACTATGGAATATGCACAAAATGTATTGATTCAAATTCAAACAGACCAAGGCATTGTTGGTATTGGAGAATGTTCTGCGTTTCCAATGATTGTTGGCGAAACGCAATTGAGTTGTTACAATCATGCGAAAGATTTTGCGCAATTTTGGAAGGGCAAAGACCCATTAGCTATTCCACAAAGATTGAAAGAATTAGACTTAGTGATTGCAGGAAACTATACCGCTAAAAGTGCTTTTGATCTAGCCCTCTACGATATCGCTGCCAAAGCAGCCAATCAACCCTTGTACCAATTTTTAGGTGGGCAGCAAAAACCCATTGAGTCAGACTTAACCATTGGCATTGGCACACCCGAAGCCATGGCTGCACAAGCCATTGAATTTGTACAAAAAGGGGTGACCATGATTAAAGTGAAATTAGGAAAAACACCAGCAGAAGACGTGGAGCGCATTCGACAAATAAGGGCTGCTATTGGAACAGACATTCAAATCAGAATTGATGCCAATCAAGGATGGGCACCAGAAGATGCATTAGCAGTTTTAACTGCATTGGCTCCTTTTAAAATTGAGTTCTGTGAACAACCGATGCATAAATATTATGACGACTATTTGCCTGCACTTTGTGCCAATTCACCTGTAAAAATAATGGCAGACGAGTCCGTATTTACCCACCATGATGCAAGAAAATTAATTGCGAATAAAGCATGTCACTCTATCAATATTAAGTTCTCAAAAAGTGGTGGCATCCATGAAGCAATTAAAATTCACGACCTAGCTAAAGCAAATCAAATTCCATGTATGATGGGTGGTATGCTAGAAAGCAGGGTTGCATTAAGTGCTAAAATGCATTTTGCAATGGCCATGGACAACGTGCATTTTTATGATATGGACACATGCCTAATCGGGCACAAAATAGACCCGGTAATAGGTGGCGTGCAATTCAATGGCATGCATTTGAGCATTGGCGAGCAGGCTGGCATTGGCGCAGAAGTGGATCCGGCTTATTTACGCAATTTGGAATCTTGTACCATCTAACGAACTCGTATAGTGGATAGTTGTACCTTCGTGATTGATAAAAACAAATTGACACCATGGAAGCAAAAACAGCATCGTCCTCTTATACCACAATGAATGAATTGGTCTTACCCAATGATACCAATACACATGGTGATTTAATGGGTGGAAAACTCATGTACTGGATGGACATTGCCGCGTATTTGTCTGCTGCTAAACATTGTAACTCGGCTGCTATGACCGCCTCTGTGGACAATATTAGTTTTAAAACACCCATCAAATTAGGCAACGTGATTTGTATAGAAGCAAAAGTGACAAGGGCTTTTACTACTTCTATGGAGATCCATTTAAAAGTATGGAATCAGAATATCATTGAACAAACAAGAGTATTAAGCAATGAAGCCTATTTTACTTTTGTGGCATTAGATGATCAAAAACAACCAATCAGGGTGCCAGAAATTATTGCCGAAACAGAAGAAGAGAAAAAATATTATGCAAGCGCATTAAGAAGAAGACAACTGCGATTGATTCTTGCTGGCAAAATGAAGCCAGATGATGCTACAGAATTAAAGGCATTGTTTATTAAAGAGGAAGGCGAGTAAAAACAAGGGGTATTTTCAAACAAACTTGCCAATTTACGCATTGGCTTGATACCAATTATTTCTCTACTACTTTCATTTCGTGGTGCTTGCCCTTAAGCATATAAGATTTGCTTTGTTCAATCGCATCCATTACTTGATCTAGAATTTCCTCCACAGGTGCAGCATAGTCAATGACCAAGGGGGCTTTGAATCTGATGGTCAAAGGGGTACCCACTTTTTTATACGTCAACCCTTTTTTTGTAAATGCGCGCCAAAATCCATTGATCACTACCGGAACCACAATTGGATGATTGTTCTTTATAATATGCGCTGTGCCTTTTCTGCCCGGCGCAAATGGCTTAGTGGTGCCCTGCGGAAAAGTGATCACCCAACTATGTGACAATGCTTTGTCAATTTTTTGGGTATCCACTACATCCCTTTGTCGCTGCACATCTTGACCTTCTGCTCTCCAAGTTCGCTTCACCGTCAATGCGCCACCTAGTTTAAATAATTTAGTCAACCAATTGTCATTCATCGTTTCCTCCGCAGCAACAAAAAACACATTGGTAAATGGATTGAGTAAGTAATACGGAATCCCTAAACGATTGAATTTCCTCCATTTCACTGCACAGAAAATATGTACAAAAGTAATCACATCCGCAAAATAGGTTTGATGATTACTCACAAACAAGACATTGTTTTTAGGAAGATTTTCAAGATGCTCTGTGCCTTCGATATTCATTTTATTAAACAAAGCAAGGCCGGGATAGGTAAACAATCCTACGATTCCATAAATAACGGAACGAAAGAGTCGAATTTGCTTTAAATGATCTAATAAACGCATATACAATCTGCTGATTTGTCCCACAATATAGGACATAATCTTTTATTTGACTTGTACTGTTTAAACAACTAATTGTATCTTTAAACAATGAAAAAGACTGCCGTAATTTTTGACATTGATGGACTATTAATTAACAGTGAACCTCTTTGGAACAAAGCCGCCAATGAAATTTTTAGACAATACGGCATCAGTTTAACAGAAGCACAATATGCCACCACTACTGGACTTAGATCCAAAGAATTTGTGGCACATTGGTTACACGAATACAAGATCCCTTCAACAGAATTTACCAGAGCAGAACAAAGAGTAGTAGATCAAGCTTTATTGTATATAGACCAAGAAGCTACTTTAATGCCTGGGGTAGAACATATTTTTCAATTTTTCTTAGAAAAGCAATTTAAAATTGGGCTTGCCACTTCATCCCCCACTGCCTTAATCGAATGGGTAAAAGACAAACTTGGTATAAGAAGTTTGATTCATGCAAGCTGTTCGGCTCAAAATTTGCCTTATGCAAAACCACATCCACAGGTCTACTTGGATTGCGCTTCTGCATTACATACTTCTCCACTTGCTTGTATTTGTTTTGAAGACTCTTTTTACGGCATGTTGGCAGCTAAATCCGCGAGGATGACCTGCGTGGTAGTGCCTGCCGCAGAATCGCTTAAGCAAGAGCATTGGGCAGCAGCAGACCTAAAGCTTTCTTCTTTACAAAATTTTGGCGCATTGCATTTTGATATGCTTGCTTAATAAAGCCAAAAAAAACACAGTGCTTCCCCAAATACAAGTTAAATTGCATCCGTAAATGGAATTAGCAAAAAAAGTCATTGGCAAGGAATTAGAGCGCTTTGAAATACATTTCAAAGAAGCGGTTAAAAGTAGGGTCTCCCTGCTTGACCGCATCATGCAGTACATTGTCAAAAGAAAGGGCAAACAAATGCGCCCAATGTTTATTTTGCTATCTGCAAAACTCAACGGTGAGATCAATGATGCGAGCTACCGTGCTGCTTCCTTAGTGGAACTTTTACATACTGCTACTTTAGTGCACGACGACGTGGTAGATGATACCCTAGAAAGAAGAGGCTTTTTTTCTATCAATGCATTATGGAAAAATAAGATTGCAGTTTTAGTAGGCGACTACTTATTATCTAAAGGTTTATTGCTTTCGCTTGAAAATAAAGACTTTGAAATATTGACCATCCTTTCCAAAGCAGTCAAAAAAATGAGTGAGGGAGAATTATTGCAGATGGAAAAAACAAGGAACTTAAACTTTGATGAGTCTGTCTATTACGAAATCATCAATGGCAAGACAGCGAGTTTGCTTTCATCAAGCTGCGCAGCAGGCGCCGCTTCTGTAACACAGGACCAGGATAGTATTCAAAAGATGAGGGACTTTGGTGAATACGTAGGCATGGCCTTCCAAATTAAAGATGACCTTTTTGACTATGGCGACGAAGTGATTGGCAAACCAACAGGAAATGATATCAAAGAGAAAAAATTAACCCTTCCTCTCATACATGTGTTGCAGAAATGTACTCCTGCTTTAAAAAAACAAATCGTCTACATTGTAAAGAATAACAACAATGACAAGCGCAAAGTGAAATTTGTCATTGATCATGTGAAGCAACTGGGTGGCATTGAATATGCACACGAGAAAATGATTGAATACAGAGACAAAGCGTTGGTGGTATTGCATAGCTTCCCACCTTCTATTACCAGAGATGCATTAGAAGAATTAGTGCGTTACACAACCGACAGAAAATATTAATGGAAAAACGCTGGCATATATTGGAGGGCGATGCCGCTAAAGTAAGTGCATTACAAGCTGCACTTAAAATTCATCCTATATTATGCGAACTACTTGTACAAAGAGGTATTGAAGACTTTGACAAGGCCAAGCAATTTTTTAGACCTTCTTTGAACGACCTGCATGATCCATGGCAAATGAAAGACATGGACAAGGCTGTGACAAGGATTACCAGCGCCTTTGAACAAGACGAGTCCATCATGGTCTTTGGCGATTATGATGTAGACGGAACTACTTCTGTAGCTACATTGTACCAGTTTTTAAAAACCATTGGACCCAATATTGACTTCTATATCCCCCATCGTTATAGAGAAGGTTACGGGGTTTCAAAAATGGGGATTGACCACGCAAAAGCTACAGGGATTACTTTAATTATCTCTGTAGATTGCGGTATCAAGTCGACGGATCTGATTGCATATGCAAAAGAACTAGGCATAGATTTTATTATTTGTGACCACCATTTACCCGATGCTATATTGCCTCCAGCTGTGGCAATTTTGAATGCAAAACAAGGGGACTGCAACTATCCTTATAAAGAACTATGCGGATGTGGCGTGGTATTTAAATTGATTACCGCACTTGCCCAAAAATACAATTTACCTGAATCAAGTTATTTACAATACTTAGACCTTGTCGCCACTGCAATTGCTGCAGATATTGTTCCATTGACGGATGAAAATAGGACTATGGCTTTTTTTGGACTACAAAAAGTAAATGAGGATCCGAGTCATGGTATTTTAGCATTGCTAGAATTAGCAAAACAAAATAACCCAATCCGTATCAGCAATTTGGTTTTTGCTGTTGCGCCAAGAATCAATGCAGCAGGCAGGATGGATGATGCAAAAAAAGCAGTGCAGCTTTTTGTTGAAAAAGATTACCAAAGCGCAATGGCTGTAGCCTCGCTTTTACAACAAGACAATTTAGACAGAAGAGAAGCAGATACCACTATTTCAGAAGAAGCATTAGCAGAAATCGAAAACGACCCAGCACAGTTGAATAAAAGGTCGACCGTCGTGTTTCAACCCCATTGGCATAAAGGTGTCGTAGGGATTGTCGCAAGCCGGTTAATTGAAAAACATTACAAACCAACGATTGTGTTAACACAAAATGGTGACATTGTTTCGGGCAGTGCTAGAAGTGTTCAAGGCTTTAATTTATATGAAGCATTGCATGCTTGCAGGGAACATTTATTGGGTTATGGTGGCCATTTTGCCGCGGCTGGAATGACGCTGTCAATTGATCAACTAGAAAATTTTAAAGTTGCTTTTGAAAAAGCAGTAGCAGAAAGAATCACTCCAGAACAAATGGTGCCCGAGATACAAATCAATGCTATCCTTCCTTTGGACCAGATCAATATGCAGTTTTTTAATATCATTTCGCAGATGGAGCCATTTGGCCCAGACAATATGCGCCCTATCTTTTTAGCAAAAAATGTGCGCGATACTGGTTATTCCAAATTGGTTAAAGAAGCACATGTAAGCTTTAATGTAACACAAGGTAAAAACAGTGTTCGTGGGATTGGGTACAATATGCCAGATAAAATTGCCATTGTAAAATCTGGTCAACCATTTGATATTGTATTTCAATTACAATTGAATGAATGGCAGGGCACACAATCTGTGCAAATGCAAGTGATTGACTTAAAAACAACGAGTCCGAATTAATTCATTCGGACTCGCGTTTTATTGCTATCATTCATAGCCCCTCTCTTAGTTTAACCTTTACTAGTTAATTCTACTGTACGATTGATAAAGCTCGTTAATTCCGCGCCCTTCAATAAGCCCTGAGACAATAAAGCCAAGTCCGCTAAATTTCTTGCTTGCTTTTGTTGCTTATCTGTATCTGCTTCTTTTAATAAGGTTTGGTATACAGGGTGATTGCCGTTGATGGTCAATTGTACTTCGTCTGGCATTTGTGCATAAAATGCAGTCATACCTCCGCCACCCATGCCAGCCATGTCTTTCATACGACGCATGAATTCTGGTCTTGTTGCAATCACAGGAGCTGCATCCTTGCTTAAGCCCTTCACTTCTACAGTTAAAGTAATTTCAGGAACCTGGAATTCAAATAATTTCTTAGCCTGTTCTACTTCGTCTTTAGATAAAACAGAATCAATATTTTCTTGCTTATCAATTAGGTTGTCTACTACGTCCGCATCTACACGAACAAACTGCACCCCTTCCCATTTCATTTCTACATTATTGATAAAAGCCGCATCCACCATGGTTTCTAACTTCACCACCTTATAGCCTTTACCCACTGCAGCCTGAATGAAAGCATCCTGTTGTACAGGATTTGTTGTATACAATAAAACCTGCTTGCCTTCTTTGTTCTTTTGCGTTGCTTCTGTTGAAGCCTTGTACTCATCTACTGTATAAAACTTGCCCGCCTCAGCAGCATCTTCTAAAATTAAGAACTTGTTTGCTTTCTCTAAAAACTTGTCATCGGTAATCATACCATACTTTACAAACAATCCTAAGCTCTCCCATTTTTCTTCGAATGCTTTTCGATCACTATTAAAAATCTCTTCTAATTTATCTGCCACTTTTTTAGTGATATGCGCATTGATCTTTTTTACATTTGGATCCCCTTGTAAATAACTTCTGCTCACATTCAATGGAATGTCTGGGCTGTCAATCACACCGTGCAATAGCATTAAAAATTCCGGAACAATGTCTTTTACCTCGTCTGTTACAAACACTTGATTGCAATACAACTGCACCTTGTCCTTTTGGATTTCGTAACTCTGCTTAATTTTAGGGAAATATAAAATACCGGTTAAGTTAAATGGATAATCCACATTTAAATGAATCCAGAACAAAGGCGTCTCACCAAAGGGATACAATTCTTTGTAAAACTTTTCGTAATCTTCTTTGGTTAAATCCGCTGGTTTTCTAACCCAGATTGGATTGGTATTGTTGATTGGTTTTTCAGCCGGCTTGCTTGCATCGGCTGCTGTTGCATCCTCCCCTTCCTTCAATTCGGCAGGCGCTTCATTCGCGTCGTTAAAATAAATCGCTACTGGCAAGAACTTACAGAAACGCTCTAGGATGGATTTCACTCTAGAAGGCTCTAAAAATTCCTTACTCTCCTCATTAATATGCATCACGATTTTGGTACCGCGATGGCTATAATCCACTTCGTATAATTCATAACTAGGGCTGCCATCACAGCTCCAAAATACGCCAGGTGCACCTGTATGACTCTTACTATAAATATCTACTTTGTCACTCACCATAAATGAGCTATAAAAACCTAAACCAAAGTGACCAATAATACTTGCGTCTTGGTATTTAGTAACAAATTCTTCGGCACCACTAAATGCCACTTGGTTAATATACTTATCTACTTCCTCTGCAGACATTCCAACCCCATTGTCTATAATTGAAATGGTTTTTTCTTTGGCGTCTACAATCACATCTACCCTTAAATCACCCAACTCCCCTTTTACTTCGCCTTTTGAACTAAGTGTTTTTAATTTCTGCGCCGCATCCACTGCATTGCTCACTAATTCACGAACAAAAATCTCGTGATCACTATAAAGGAACTTTTTAATGATGGGGAAAATGTTCTCCGTCTGAACTCTTATTTGACCTTTTTGCATAGTTATATCGTTTGAACCAAATACAGCAAACAAAGGACCAAAGCCCATCTTCTGCCAAGCTGACAAGTCAATCGTCCAAAACAGCCCCAAAACCGTTAATTTTTCAGCCAGGCAGCACCTGAGCACCTAGGATTGGTAAACAAAATGTCATCTGGATGACGCAGCAGAAGCTGCTTCTCGGAATTAAAAACAGAGTAGATTCCCACCATCGTTCCATTCCCATTGGGGATCGCTCCGCCAGCAAAATCGGCATAACCACTGGTTCGAAGGTAGATGGTGCCACCACTGCAAAATTTAAGGGCCCTACTTGCACCTATTTTATTTTTCTTATCGGCAAAAGTTTGTGCCGTATCTGCCGCAGAAAATTCAATGCCCGACAATTGAATCAGTCTTCCCTGTAATGAATCATGCAGGTCTCTATACTGCACGTTTAATGGTATAACTGGCACATTGTCTTGTACAATTTGAATGTGTTGTTTAAAAAGCGGCACAGGAATACCCCCTGTTAACAAGCTACCCGAACTACTGTCTACCGCACCCACCAATTGAATCATGCGTCTATAATCAGACAAGAGCAAGTCTTTTAATCTTAGTCGAATCAATACGCCAACAGGATAATCTTGAAATAAATTTTGACCATCCATCAACAACATGATTCCTCCTGTGCTATCCTGAATCACGATTGATTTATACCAATTATCATATTCATCATTGGCGACTACTACTGCCTGCAGCATCCACTCGTTTCGAATAGGCTCAACTTCACCCATTTGATGCAAACGCTTTAATTGTTTGATACTAATAAGGGTATCGCTCAACTGATCTTGTAAAGGAATGGCATAAGCTGCTTTCTTAAAACAGGCCGTACAACAAAAAGCCGTGATCATAAGCAATAATAAGGAACTTAAAATTGAATAGTAGTTTTTTTTCATAAGATAATATTAAAGGGTGATGATGAATTAGAGGTAAAAGTTGATGTTGAAATTAGAAGTAAACAGTTTGAAAAAATAGATTTCAGGAGATTCCAAACTAAGCCTGTCAAAGCAGGCTCAACTGTAGCCCGATGGTATAGGTCCTGCCTATATCATAAATATATTTTGCCGGAAATTTGTCTGCAATGAATTTTTTATAATCATACCTCGATTGCTCAAAAATTAAACTAGGAATAGAGGCATTCAATAAATTACGAATGGATGCAGTGCACCTTAAGGCAATTTTATTATTTGCTGATTGCAGCTGAAAACTTTTAGAAACAAATACATTCGACACCCATTGACTGGGCGCGAAAACCGGCTTCGCCAGCGCTTCCCAGTCATTTGGACTTAAGCTATTTTCCTTTGTCCATGTACTTCTTCTGAAAAGGTCATGACTAATTGCACGTCGACTCGCATATACCAAAGTATAACTCAATCGCAAAGAATAGGATGGCTGATAGTTGATTGTGGCAGCCTGCACTGCTTGAGGAGAGGAAGTTGCAGGAAATTTTTTTAATAACAATTGTCCGGATTGTACTTTATACAAATTGTCGGACAACCTGAGCTCGTACATTGGCTGATTGGTGATGGAATACCAGCCATAACTATTCGCAATGTTGAATTGAATTGGACTCGACCAATTGGTTTCAATATAAGACTCAAAACCCTGATGCAATGTTTGAATTTGCCCCGCACTCGCTCTTACGAAGGCGTTGTAGTAGTCATGATAAAACAATTTATATTGACGTTCGTTTCGATTGGTTTGCATAAAACATACAACACTGGCTTTAATATTACTACCCATGAATTGTAATTTCATTTCAGATCCAGACTTTGTCAAAGGCAATAGAAAAGGATTTTGCACGCTATGATTCGCTGGGTCGGTATAGAGTTCTGCAGCATCAGGCGACGCCCATTCCTGAAAAACTCGTGTAGTCAAATACAATCGCCCATTGAATTTGTAACGCAAATGAAACTGGTATTGGAAGGATGGGAAAACAGCCCTTACTGAAAGTCCTTTTGAAAGACTAGGGAACAATCCATTTTGATTGATTCCTTTTCTTTGCATTTGATCCACCCCCATTTGTATGCCAGCACCCCATTCTAAAAATCGAGTAGCGCCAGTGATTGCCGTCCAAGCCTGCATGCTTTGATTGTACAAATAATAATGGGCACCCCATGACTCACCCAGTTTGACTTTTTGATCTGGCAATTGAATGTCGTTTTGAAAAGCAGTGGCAAGCCCGTCATCATTAACCCAAGTATTGTAATTATAATAAAATTGACCACCTAGTAAATCTGCCACTTGATTGGTATAGCCAATCCTGTCAAAGCTCATCGCCATGCCAGTATACCAAAAGCTAGTAGCATTAAGCACATAATTAAAACGCATAGCAGCTCTAAATAATTGAAGTCGTTGAACCCGCTCATTGATGATATATTTTGACCCTGCATTTGCATTCGATTGATTCTTTTGAATCAATTGGTCAAATTGTATTTGCAATAATTCGGGATGCGTTGCATACCATTGCAATAACTTGTTTTTTAGTGGTTCATCAATTGCGAAACTGGGCAGGTATTTATAATAATCAGGTCTTGGATCAGCCGCATTTGACCAGTCTAATTGTGTCGTGCTTTGTGTGCCAAATACCCCACCCAAATTGAATTGTATCCCATGGCCTTTACTAGTTTGAATCGCATAATGCAAACTCATTATTGGGGCATTGTTTTTTTTAGTGTTTGCATAAAAAGCTTGCCCATTTCGCCAACCCCAACTTGGATTGTACAAGAGGTCGTTTGTGATTGCAAACATTTCACCAACGGTGGGTGCACGCTTGCCTTGTACCGTGGGACTCCACCAAAAACGAATTCCCAATTGCTGCTTTTCTGAAATAGATTTTTCAATACTCACTAAAATGCCTTTTCGATCTTTCAACCCATTGGCTAAAAAACCTGAAGGCGTGCCTTGATAGATTGCATCCATATTGATCCATGTTGCATTTTTCAATCGCCCTGAATGCCATTGCATTCTTAGCTCTTGCATCGTCGTCCCATTTGAAACCCGCGAACTGATGGATTTGCTTTTCGTAAATAATGATGCATTGCTTGAACTAAACTGATTGCCCGCTTGTCCACCGAGTCCAAACGCACTCATGCCATAAGCTTGGATTGCCCCCTCCATTTTCATGCCTCCGTACAAACCTGCAAAACTAAAATTTGGATCCCATCCACTTAAATTGGACTGCCAATCTATTCCATTGATGGTATTACCTTTGTTTTGCGTTAAACCCCTAGGTACCCAATTCACCGCAAAGCCTTGGTATTGGGCCATTTCGTGCAAACCAGAAAAACTAGACTGTAATAAATTAGGCATCCAATACTGATGCTCTTGTCCGAGTAAGTCAAATTGTTTGGGCAACGCATCTGCATTTTCGGTTTGTGCAAATAATTGAGGCAAGCAACAAAAAAAGGAAAAAGAAAAAATTAAAAAAGCTCGGATGGTATTTTTCATGCACACAAGTTGCATTTTTAAAACAGGCGTTTTCTTTCGGTAAATACGCTGAAATTGAAATGACAAAAATGGCATATTTATAAAAACCCATTTATGAAACACCCACACCCCTTCTCCTATTTTACCATTGTTTTATATTGTATTTTAATTCAAGTACCTGTTGCTGCCACGCAGGTAGTAGCATTTTATAATTGCGAAAATTATTACGACACTACACATCAATTAACAGCAAAGGACGAGGAGTTTTTACCCAATAGCAGTAAGGGTTATAGCGCATCGAGGTATGCACAAAAAACAAATCAATTAAGCAAAGTGATTTTTGGACTTGGTCAATTAGGCAGCAAAGAGGGGGTCGCATTATTAGGCGTAGCAGAAATAGAAAATCAATATGTGCTTGAGAAAGTGATTCGGTCCAATGCGATCAAAAAATACCAATACAAATACATCCACTTTAATTCAAATGATCCTAGAGGTATAGATGTAGCCCTGATCTATCAACCAGGTTTGTTTACCCCATATCAATCCAAGTCTTATTCGCTAAAAGATGCAGCTCATTTTCAAAATTATGCCACAAGAGATATTCTTTTGGTGAAAGGCCAACTGTTACAACAATGGGTGTATATACTAGTCAACCACTGGCCGAGCAGAAGAGGCGGATCGAGTGAAGCCAGAAAAAATAGGGTCTGGGCGGCCACCAATTGTAAGCGGATTATGGACAGCATCAATCTCATTGACAAAAATGCCCATTGGATTGTGATGGGAGATTTTAATGACAATCCAACCAATCAAAGTATCAGAACCCTAGGATTGGACAATCCATTTATGTCCATATTTAAAAAAGGCCAAGGAAGCCTTGCTTTTAGAGATAGTTGGAACCTATTTGACCAAATTTTACTAAGCACCAACTGGAAGCAACCAAATTCTAGCTTAACTTATTATAAATCAATTATTTATAAAACAAATGACATGGTTGAGACCCAAGGCAAATATGCAGGTTACCCAAAAAGAACCTGGAATGGGGATGTCTTTAGAGGAGGCTATAGCGATCATTTCCCAGTAGCCTTAATTTTTAGGTCAAATAATGCCGAAAATCCACTGAAATAGCCTACCTTCGCCCTCCCAAATCTGTTTTGGCAGATTCATTCTGTAAAAGGAATGTCCACTGGGAAAAACCAATTATTTAACCAAAAAATTCAAGTAATGAACAATTACGAATTAATGGTGATTTTTACACCGGTATTGTCTGAAGAAGATTTTAAATCTGCTCAGAAAAAATACCAAGACTTCATCAAAGAAAATGGTGGAGACACTGTAGCCTCAAATCCTTGGGGTTTAAAATCACTTGCTTATCCAATCGATAAGAAAACAACAGGTATCTACTGGGTACTAGAATTCACAGGACCTGCAACAATCAACGAGAAATTGAAAATTCAATTCTTACGTGACGAGCAAATTATGCGTCACATGATTACTAGACTTGACAAGTACGCAGTTGAGTACAACCACATTAAGAGAAACGGCGGTTTCCCTGTTCACAAAGC
>JACCDI010218567.1_pt1 | contig 13183 bp, 10 predicted proteins | sample 7442791 | NCBI WGS metagenome assembly JACCDI01 (sample SAMN15323434, study PRJNA562643) | freshwater metagenome | isolation source: river surface water | place: USA:Blue River Watershed | collected 2017-08-15
GCAGCATACCCTGCAACTCGACATCGCCGGTGATGGCAGCGAGGAAGCGATGCTGAGGGAGCAGTATTCCTGGGCACATTTTCATGGCTGGCAAAGCGGCGAGCAGACGCTGCGGCTGGCGGCGCGTGCGCATGCCATCGTGGTGCCCTCGGTTTGCGAAGAGGCCTGCGCATCCACGGTGCTTGAGGCACTCATGCTAGGCAAGACCGTGTTCGCGTTGCGGCTTGGCGGAACGCCCGAACTCGCGCGCTATGCCAGCGCCCCGGATCAACTCCGCTTGTTCGATGACATGGAATCTCTGGCCAGCGCCTTGCAGTCATTCGTGCCGCGTGCCGATCTGCAGCTCGCGCCCGGTAGGCATGCGGATGCCCGCACCGCTGCGCGCCAACTGCTCGGTCTGTACCAGCTTCCTGCGGGACCGCTGACATCGGTTCGCGCGCTATCCTCTGCTTACCTCGTCGCGACATGAGTTCTCCTTTGTTTTCCATCATCACCTGCACACTCAACAGTGTGGACTGGATCGATGAATCCATACGCTCGGTGCTGTGTCAGCGGCATGTGACTATCGATTACGTATTCGTCGATGGCGGATCGACCGATGGCACGCTGGAGAAGCTACGCGCGATACCCCGTGAGATCACACTGATCGAAAACCGCCGCAACGGCATCAGCGATGCAATGAACGCGGGCGTTGCAGCGGCTCGCGGAGACATCGTCGCTCACCTGCACTCTGATGACTACTACCTGCATCCAGAGGTACTGATCAGTGTCGCGCATCGCTTTGCATCGAGTGGCTGTCGCTGGCTATTCGGACGAACCGCACGCGCAATCAACGGCCAGCTACTCCCCGAGAGCTACACCGCGCCGCGATACAGCCGGGAGCAACTGCTGAACGGTAATTTCATCCCACACCCGGCGACTTTTGTCGAGAGAGCACTGCTGAATGAGTGCGGGCTCTTCGATACCCGCCTTCGCTACGCCATGGACTACGACCTCTGGCTGCGGCTATCCGCCATCGCTGATCCTTTGCAGCTGGACGACGCGCTGACAGCATTCAGGGAACATGCCGGCAGTCTGTCTACCCGTGATCGCATCGCGGCGATGAAAGAAGACCTTGCCGTGCGCCTCGTCCATACCGGGCCGAGACCGCTCCGACGACTGATGCACCACGCGCGATTTATGGTTCGACGGCGACGAGCGCAACGAAGCCTGATCGAGAGCCAAAACACCGAACTGCGGAATCCTGAACAAACTAGCCACCGGAGCCTGAACAATGCGTGAGATTTCGCTGATTCTGGCGACGGTGGGCCGTAGCACCGAGCTGAAGCGACTGTTTGATTCGCTTGCTGCGCAGACTTTCCATGATTTCGACATCATCGTGGTCGATCAGAATGAAGACGATCGGTTGTTGCCGGTGTTACAGCGAGCCCGGTACCTGGGTCTGACCTTGCGACACATTCGGCACCAGCCCCCCAATCTCGCCTTATCGAGAAATGCCGGCATCGCCGTCGCTACCGGTCGCTGGTTGGGATTTCCGGATGATGACTGCTGGTACGAACCTGACCTGCTGTCGCGCATCGTGCTGCGCAGCCGCCGCAATGATCGTCCGCAGGGGGTCATCTGCCGCTGGGTTGAGCAGGATGCACCTCAACCACCGGGGCTGTTGAGCTGGGAACGCTCGTCGCGCTTTCGCGATTTCCCGGTGTCGTCGATCACCTTGTTCTTCGAGCGCGCTCTGCTACAACAAGTGGGCGGCTTTGACGGCCGGCTAGGTGTCGGTCAGTGGTTTGGTGCTGGCGAGGAAACCGATCTGATGCTGCGCGTTCTGCGCACCGGGGCGACCGTCGCGCACGAGCCCTGTGCGAGAGTGCATCATCGTGTAGAACCGACAACTGCATCAAAAACCCGAATAGCGCGCCGCTCCGCGCTGCTGCGCGCACGCGGCACCGGTGCAATGTACGCCAAGCATCGTCTGCCACTGTGGGTGATCGTTCGCGGGCTGCTCTCACCCGTTCTCAAACCGCTGTGCAAGGGCCGCATCGGTGCGGAGCTGATGCATGGGCTGACGGTGACTGCGGGCCGAATGGCGGGCTGGCTGCGTTGGTCGTTCAGCCAGGCACGCAGTCCCGCCGATGAGGCACAGCGACTGACCGACGGCCACTCTCACTGAGATGCGGTCAATGCGCATCGCGCTCATCACCAATACGCCGCCGCCGTATCGCGTGCCGGTGTTTGCACGGCTGTCATGCAGGACTGGCCTCGACTTTCACGCGATATTCTGCGCGCGTCGAGAGCCGAATCGCGCCTGGGATCTTCCTGAGATGGCCTTTACGCATCATTTTCTGCGGGAGCGCTTCTACACGGTCGGTGATCGTTACGTGCACGACAATCCTGACGTGATTCCGTTGCTGATCAGGCTCAAGCCAGACCTGGTGATCACTGATGGATTTAATCCCACCCACTTGTATGCGTTTATCGCAGCGCGTGTGCACCGGTGGGCGCATGTCGCGATGACCGATGGTACTTTACACTCCGAGCAATCGCTATCGCGCACCCACCGACTGGTACGACGGATGGTTTTTCGCAGAACGCAAGCCTTCATCGCTGCGAGCGAAGGTGGGCAAAAACTGTTTCGTTCCTACGACGTGAAGCCGGAAGCCTGTTTCTATTCCTGGTTATGCGTGGACAATCGCTGTTTTCTTCCTGCTTCAATCAGATCGCGGCCTGACTATGACTTCATTTTCTGCGGACGCTTCGAGCCAGCAAAAGACCCTTTGTTCGCGTTGGCCGTCGCGCGCGATACTGCGCGTCGGTTACAGCGTAAAACGAGATTGCTTTTCGTCGGCTCCGGCAGTCTGGATTCCGTGCTGAGAGCACGAGCCGAAAAGGAACATCCTTTCGTGGACACGCACTTTCACGGCTTTGCGCGACAGGTGGAGCTCCCGCGTCTGTATCAGTCAGCCAGTGTGTTTTTGTTTCCAACCCATGGTGATGTCTGGGGCGTGGTCGCCAATGAAGCCTGTGCGGCCGGGCTGCCGGTGATCGTCAGCCCGGAGGCCGGCGTCGCTGGCGAGCTGGTGATGAACGATGTCAATGGCTTTGTCCGCCGGCGGGACGTTACGCTGTGGGCCGACTGCGCGCAACAGCTGCTGACGAATCCCGGGCTGTGGCGCAGGTTCAGCGAGCGCAGCCTGCAACGCGTTGGGAGATATCAGTTCGACAGCGCAGCGCAAGGCATTATCGATGCCTGCAAGTTTGCACTGCGCATATCGAATCTACCGGAGATATCGAATCCCTCGGAGATAACGGATCGGTCGCCTCCATCGAACACGCGGAAGCTCATCCCACTATCCCATACCTCAACCGAAAAATCACAATGACTGCTGCTGTGCTCTGCTTTTCCGTCGATGATGGCCACCCGCTGGACATGCGTATGGCCGACCTGCTGATCAAACACGGTGTGCAGGCCAGCTTTTTTGTACCGAGCCGTAACAGCGAAGGTCAGCCAGTGCTGCCGCCTTCGGCGCTACGGGATCTGTCCGGAAAATTCGAGATCGGTTCTCATACCCTCGAGCACCGATATCTGAACCGGCTCGACATGCACGAGGCGCTGAGGCAAATCACCGAAGGCAAGCGCGCGCTTCAGGATACGCTGGGCAAGCCAGTGCACGGCTTTTGCTACCCGGGCGGCAAGTACCGAGCGCTTCATTGCGGCATGGTGCAAGCCGCTGGCTTCCGGTATGCGCGTACCACCCAGAACTTACGGCTGGATGTCGAATGCAGCCCGCTGGAATTACCGACTACGCTGCAGTTTTACCCACATCCGCGCGCGATACTGATCCGGAATTTCATTTCGCAACGACACTGGCAGCACCGGTTGCAGACGCTGGAGTTGCTGCTGCAAGAGCCGCACTGGCTGGACCGGCTGCGCAGGCTGTTCGCATGGACCGTGCGTCACGGCGGCATATTTCATCTGTGGTGCCACAGTCTGGATATCGAACGTCTCGGTCTGTGGCAGGCGCTGGATCGCTTCCTCGGCGAGGCCGTCGAATGGATACCCTGCGAACGCAGGCTGAATAATCTGCAGCTCGTCACCCGCTACTGCAATGGTGTAGAAGACGCGAATCCCGGCTTCCAGATCATCAGGTAATAGTAGGCCTTGACACCACACAGCCGCAGATGACCGAGCTTCCACTCGGGCCGGCCCGGTAGCACATCGACCAGCGCCTTGATATCCAGCGCATCAAGCAAGGCCAGATCGCGTTCGGGTCTTAGCCAGCGTATCAGTGGATGCTCGCGGTTCGATGTGGAGACAAACACTCCCTTGCGCGCTATTCGCATCAGCTCGCGCAGGAAACGTACCTGACGCTCATGCGTGTTGTAATGCTCGAGCAAGCCGTGACAAGCAACCCAGTCGAATTGGGCATCTTCATAGCGCAGACGTATGCAATCCGGTGGCGGCAATTGATCGAGGCTGTCGATCTCCAGCGTCCTCTGCGGACAGTCACCTGCACTGAAATCAGCAAATGCCTGGCTCAGGCGCTGCCGGCAACGCTGGCTGGCTTGTTGAATCAGTGCGGGAAGCATGCGGTAGATTTTCTGCTGAATGTGAAACTACGTATCAGGAATGGGTTCTGTACATCTTCGCCGAGATCATCGTCGCTTTCATTGCGAGGCATCAGCGACTGCGCAATCAACCTGCGTTGTAATGCGCGCTGCTCACTGTTTGCACAAAGGCTGAATCCGATGTCTCTGATGACAGCAAATGTACTCGGCACCCGCATCGATGCGCTGGGATGGGAAGAAGTGTTATCACGCATTGTGTGCTGGGCGAGCGCCTCAGGTATTGAGGCATCGCGAACGGTCTGCGTGTGTAACGTACACTCACTGGTGACAGCGCGACGTGACCCCGCATTCGCGCAAGTACTTCGCGACGCCGATCTACGAACACCGGATGGCGCGCCGGTCGCTTGGATCATGCGGCAGCAAGGATGGCCAGAGCAGCCGCGCATCAGCGGTCCGGAACTGATGTGGTTGTTGATGCAGGAAGCGGCACGTCTCGGGCTGCCGGTCTTTCTGCTGGGCGGAACTATCACCACGCTGGAGAAACTTCGCACGCGTCTCAGGGCGTCATTCCCCAGTTTGAGAATCGCTGGTCAGTGCTCGCCGGCTTTTCGCGAGCTCAACGACGATGATCATCGACATATTCGGCGGATGATCGTGACCTCGGGCGCACGGTTGGTCTTTGTTGGTCTCGGCTGCCCGAAGCAGGAACGCTGGATGGCACATGAGCGCGGCCAGCTGAACGTCGTGATGATCGGCGTTGGCGCGGCATTCGATTATCACGCGGGTACGCTGCGACGCGCGCCACTTGCCTGGCAATCCGCCGGTCTCGAGTGGCTGTACCGGCTGGCGATGGAGCCTGTGCGGCTGCTGCGCCGGTATCTGGTGACGAACGCACTATTTCTGCTTTGGCTGCCGGGTCAGCTGTGGCGGCGCGGCGCTCGCTGAACAGCGGTGATCAGGCTCATCCATGGTCTTCTGCCATGCGGCCGCATCCAGCCACCCTATCCCCTCAAGCTGCGCCAAGCGATCTAATGGACCCTCATAGCAATTTTTTTCAAAAGACGCGAAACGTCGCACATGAGCCCCTCCGTGCCGGCTCCAGAGTCGGTAGGCTGGCACCCCAGTCGCAAGCACGAAACGATTACCGATGATCCTGTTGGCGGTGATAGCGTGCGAGGAAGCTGTTTCATTGAACAGCAGGTGCTCATGCGCGCTGTGGCTGAAGTGATTGTCCGCAATGAGATTGTTGAAGGCATCGTGCAACTGGACCCCGCCCGGATTATCGCTCAGGTGGTTGTCACGGATGATCACCTCATTGGCAAAATCATCCAGATAGATCGCATGCGATAGTCTGCCACGCAGACCGCTGACGCGGTTACGCTCAATGCGGCTGGCCAGTGGCTGTCTGTCGCGAGCAAAAGTGTAGATGCCACCGCAATCACTCAATCGCTGACAGGCACGCGTGATCACATTGTCAGTGACCACCGCATCGCGGAACACACGTATTCCCAGATACGCCGACTGCTCGATGCGGTTACGCGTGATCCGCTGTCCGTGTGCCTGCTCGAACACGATGGCGCCCTTGGACCGCAGCGGCATGCCCAGCATGCCGATACGCTCGAACACACTGTCAGTAACGCTCACATTGCGCGCATCATCCTCGGCGCGCAGGCCGTGCTGCCGCGTTCCCAGGACCCGTACGCGCGAGATGCGTGCGCCCTCGCCGCCAACACGTATCGCCTCGTCAAAGCTATTCACGATCTCCGTGTCGGCAATCGTCAGCGACTGCGTGTCGCTGGCGTCGATGCCGCGTGCCGCAAGAGAAATACGTACTCCTTGAATGCGCAGGTTGCGCGTGCCGCGCGCATCAATGGCGGTCGCGCGCGGCGCGGCCCAGACCCGACCCTCGGGCGATCGCCCATCGGGTGGCCAGAGATATAGCCGGCCACGATCAAACACCCACTCGCCTGGAGCATCCAGCATCCATCGCTGGCCCTCGAGGTAGTAAGGCGTGCGCTCGCGGAACCCGAAACCGGGTTCAGGCAGTGAGACGATGCGCAGCTGTCCGCCCTCATAGCCGGCCACGCGTTGGCTGAGTATCAGCCAATCTTCGGGACGCCACACCACAGTGGCGCCGACGAGATCATGGTTGGGAATCGTCACGCGCAAACGATCCGGCGCCATGCCCTCGCCTGCCAGCCATGCATCCTGTGCATTCGGATGATGAGCGAGTGACATGAATTGATCATCCAGCTGCACCATCAGCGGCGCGTCGTCGACAGACGCTGACCAGACCGGACCTTCGCGCCGCCAACCGCGGACAGGCTGTGCGGGCGTTATCGTGGCCTTGCCGCACTCACCTTCCGTACGCAGCGTGACGTCGCTGCGTCCGCGCATATCCAGTGTGCCGCTGTAGCGCTGACCGCAACGCAGCCTGATCGTGTCTCCGTCATGGATGGAGTCAGGCAATGGCAGCACGGACAGCCTGACCTGGTGTTCGCCCTCCGCTGCTGCGCACAATGTTGTGAACAGCAGGACGACGCAAGTGATCTCCCTGAGCATGGGGTGATCATCGATTGAAATCTCCATGATCACCTTGGTATCGCGCAAAAGAAAAAGGGCCCGCACAAGGCTGGCCCGGAAAAAGACCGGCGGAGCCGATCGCGTCGCTATTTTTTCAATGACTGGTTGTCAGGCGGTTGCAGGGTATCGATACGGATCAGCTCAGCTTCCATGCGCGCACGTAGTTGACCTCGTATGAGTTACCGATGCCTGTCGGCGTCGTGCTGTCCGGCTGGCCGCTGGCGCTACCGAACCACAAGTCCAGCATGATGTACATCGGGTCGCTCATCGCCACATTCAAGCTGAAGACTTCTCTGCCATCAAAGTAGAAGGTTTGCTTGGAAGCTTCCCATTTGACCGCATACTTGTGGAAAGCGGCCGACAGATCACTGGTCAGAATCGTCTTGGTCCCCGCGAGTTTTCCTGCATCAATCCACACCGTCGGCGCATACGCGGTGGGGTGCAGATTCGCATCCGACCAGCCGCTATTGGGGCCGCCACCCGCGTAGGCTTCCATCACATCGATCTCAGGCCGGCGAGCCCCAATATGATTGAACAACCAAAACGCAGGCCATGTGCCTTTACCCACGGGCAGCTTGGCATCGATCTCAAAGTACCCATAAGTCTGGTAGTACTTTCCATCCGTATCGATGGTGCGGTTGAAGAATTTGCCGCTGGCGTCACGCTGCGGCCAGATCTTCAGTGAACCATTCGAGACAGTGTAATTCTTGGTTGCATTGCTGGTCTCATACCAGATCGCGTCATTCCACTTCGCGCTGTTCCAGCTATCAAACTCTTCCTGAAAGGTCAGCGTGAACGTCCCGGTCTGACCAAACGGCTTGAGCGCTGTCGTGGTGGCGGTCGGTGGCGCAGTGGCGGTCGGTGAGGTGGTGGTGGTCGTTGGCGTCGTGATGGCTGTCGTCGGGGGGGTGGGCGCCGTCGTCGTAGACGTGGTGGTAGTCGTCGTCGATCCGGTCGTGGTTGACGGCGTGGCACTGACCGTGGTGGTCTGCGTGGATCCATTGGCCAGCTTGGTGGTGGCATTGGCCGAGGTCAGATTACCGGACGAGTCGATCGCGTAAGACGCCATACCTGAACCACCACCGCAGGCAACAAGAAGTACAGAGATACTTGCAGTCGCCGTGAGCACCATCGGCCTGAGAAGCTGGCGGTTGATTGATATTTGGAACATAAAAAATTTCTCCCTCTCAATTTCTGGATCGCGTGACACGCAGATCACTTGCACATGCTTGTTTCAGAGCATTGCTTTAGAAGAAGAGTTCCAAACAGAAATGAAAAATTTTTCACCCGGAAAGAACGTTGCCGGATGAAATAGGCAGCCTGGCAATGGGCGAACGCGACCCTCGCGTGGATGTGGCGATCTGGCGTTTCAGAAAAAAGGTAAAAAAAATGCTGTCAGGACGACAGCATAAGAAAATGAAACAGTCTTTCAGACGCGCGATGGCGTCTGGTCACCTGGCCGGCAGATCAGGAGGGCGCATTGCTGCGGTGATCAGTGGTTCGGCTACGGAAGGCTTCGCTACCCCGGCCTCGTCTGCCGTTCTCAGGCGGCGCCCCTGCCTTAACTGCATCGTCAGGTGTGATGCCAGCCTCAGCGAGAGCGCTGTGATGGTAATCGTCGGGAAATTTGCTCCTGCGGTCGGAAATACCGAACTCCCGGCAATGTAGAGATTCGCAAGGCCGTGCACCTTGCCATGACGATCGACGACGCCGTAGCGCGGATGTTCATGCATGCGCGTCGTGCCCATGTGATGCCAGGTGCCTTCTTTTTCCATGGTGTCTGGCCAGCCGTGCGACAGTACCGATGGCCCCACATCGACACGGGCCAGCTTCGCGACATGCAACTCGGCAGCGATGAGCGACAGGGTACGATCTGCTGTGTATTTGACGAGATCATTCAAACGCCAGTCGACCCGTACACGAGGCATGCCTAGTACATCGCGTTTGTCTGTCGACAGCGTGACACGGCTATTCGCATCCGGAGCGGGTTCAATGATCACCTGAAAGCTGACCTTCTTGATCATTGCGCGCGGATGAAAAAATCGTGTGAAACCATACGTGAAAGTATTCAGAGGATCACGCGCCATGGTCGCCAGATCGTCTGACAGCCGCCAGCCCGGCTGGTCTTTCTTCAGTAGCGATTGCTTCAGGCGGAACAATGCCTGTGCGCCAGCGCTTCCCTCTCCGGGAAATTCGGAGCAAAAACAGAGCCGCGCATTCAGCAACCGCTCTCGTTCCTGCGCCTTGCGGGTCAACGCCAGTTGCGCTGCGATTTTCACGCCATGCGCTGACACTGCACGGTTCATGTAGTTGTACTTGATGTCATAGAGTTTGTTACGTGACCAGTCAGGCTCAAAGCGGATGCTGCCCTTGAGCATACGCGGATGATCCATGAAATAGCGCCCGACCAGTCCGTTCGCATTGCCCAGTCCCTCGGCAGCGATTTCATTCGATGCTAGCAGCAATCGCGCGTTTTCTATTCCACCCGTAGCTAGCACGAATAGACGCGCCGAGACCGTCGCTTGCCGGCCGGTCAGCGTCCTCACACGAAGCTGCTCAATACGGGTGCACAGCGGATCCGGCATGATCTGAGTGACATTCGCATGCAGAAAAACGCGCACAAAGCGCGCTCTGGCGAGTTCATGCCGATACTCGCGTCCGAACCGTACCGGAGGACTGAACTGGGAAATCGTATCCCTGACATCGCCCGTACACAGCGGCAGCCGTCGTACATCCTTGCGATCGATGGCCTGCTCCCAGAACAGCGGCTCGAAATTCACTGGCCCCAGCTTCAGCACCTCGTGCGCTTTCCGGTACCAGGGATCGAGCTCCTCCAGACCAAATGGCCAGCCGCTCAAAGGTATCCAGTCACGCGGCTCAAAATCCCAGGCATCCAACGGACGGCACCAGCCACCCCAGCAATTACTGCTGCCACCAAAGAATCGCCCCCGACAGCCATCCGCAAAACGATAATCGAAACCGATTGCCTCGCCACGCGCGAGATCGCGTGTGGCATCGTCGGCCGTGAGTCCGCCGCTCTCCAGCACACAGGTGTCGATACCTTGTTTTTCCAGTTCGCGCGCAAGCGTGATGCCCGCGACACCGGCGCCGATGATGCATACCGTGGTCACCAGCGAACGCCCATTCGCCACGTCTCGCATATCGATCAGCATCAGGCCTCCCGCGATATCGCTGGCCTGCGCCAGCGTCGCGCTGCATCGCTCGCAATCTGCAAGCACCAGCGCGCACCGTGGACCGGATGCGCGAGCAAGTGCCACGAACTGCGAGCGATCAGCACGCGATACAGTGGCCGTGAGCGGCCGCCTAGCCGCCGTTTGTAGTCGTAATGTCCCCAGAGAAAATGAAACCGCGCACATCGTAAGTCGATCACGTGCTGTATCGTGAGACAACAACAGACCAGGCCTAGCCGCAGATCATCATGCGCAGGATGATGTGCGATCACATGCATATACACATCCTCACCCGTTGCGGAGCACAACAGCCCTGCGCAGATCTCGCCATGCAGCCGCAACGCGAACAGCATACCCGCCTGCTGCATCAGTTGCGTCAGCTGTAATTCTTCTGCGTTGCTCATTGCATAGGCTTTGCCCTTGCGTTCCATGCGCTGGCGGTTCAGCCTGATCACGGCCATCACCTCGGCGGTCATAATCTTCGTACCACATGACACCGTGAATTCCAGCGCTGGCTGGCGGCGAAAACTGCGTCTGAGGTAGTAACGAACCTTCTCTCTGGCTTGTCGCGAGAGCGAGTCTAGCCACGCAGAACGACTCCCCGGCAGGTCAAGCACATAGTCCTCCGAAAAGGCGCTGAACCAAAACCGTGAACGGCCCGGCTGGACCGTGAGAGCGATGGCATGAAACTGCACCAGATGGATCTGGCGGTAGCTCGCGAAAATCGCAGCAGCGAAACGATGCATCACGCCGTCGGGCAGACTCAGCACCTCGTTGAGCACACGCACCCTCGGCCCTTCACAAACAAACAGCAGCAGCGCACTCACCCGCCCATCGGCGCGCTCCATCCATGCGTGAGCCATGGGCTCGGACAACCCGCTGCCGCCATGTGGCTGGAGTAGCGCGCGCGATGAATAAACGCTGGAGTACAACGACTCCAGTAGTTGCCACAGATTATGCGGCAGTGGCGCGGTGAAGAACTCGGATTGCAAACCAGAAGGTACCTCTGCGGCAGGGTCTGGGTCGGGTTCTGCCGTGAGCGTGGCAGAAGGCAGAGATTGACTCATGCGCGCACCGCGCCCTGCGCAGGTTCGGCCGAGCCAGGTGCGCTATAGCTGATTTGTCGTCGTGCGTACTGACCATAACCATAACGGTACTGCCCGGGACGCGGCGTGAAATCATTGAACAACAGACCCTTCGCCGACAGGCCGGCACGATCCAGGCGCTTGAGCGATTCTGAAATGTCGGCGGCACGCGTGACGCCAGCGCGAACCGTGACGAAGATCGCACCTGCATGCGCACCGAGTATCAAGCTGTCTGCTACGGCCAGCAGCGGCGCGGTGTCGATCAGCACCAGATCATATTGCGGCGCAAGTCTGGCGATCAGTGCCGCCAGCTCGGGACGCAGCAACAGCTCGGACGGATTGGGCGGCAGATTCCCTGTGGAGATGAAATCAAGCTGCTCCATGACACTGTGGCGGAAGTCGTTGTCAACTTTCGCACCGGCCAGTAGATCAGCAAGGCCGAATGCACGATCAAGCTGAAAATATCGGTGCAGATGACCGTCACGCAAATCGCCATCGATCAGCAGCACACGCTTGCCGCTGTAGGCCATCACGCAGGCGAGATTGACCGTCAGGAAGGACTTGCCAAGCGCCTCAGTCGGCCCGGTGATCAGCACAAGATGATTCTTCGACTGCGTCATGCAAAACTGCAGTGCACTGCGGAATCCGCGCAAACTCTCAATCGCCACATCCATGCTGGCGATCCGCGCCAGCAGCGGCAAGCGGGCCGGGTCGCCGGTACGTGCTGCTAGCGTCTGCTGCAAGCGGCTGTGAGGGATGCTCGCATAGACCGGCACTCCGAACGCACGTTCGACTTCGGAAGGATCTTGCAAGGCAGTTTGCAGCGAGCGCCGCAAGAAGGCGACCATCACACCCAGAAAGACGCCGACGAATAACGCCACCGCAATAATGCGAGGACGGTTCGGAGCGACCGGTCGCTCTGGCTTTTCTGGCGCATCGACCAGCCGCACATTGCTGGTCTTGCCAATGGCAATCAGCTGCAGCTGCTGAGCAGACGACAGCAAGGCCGAGTACAACTCATTGTTCACCTTCACGTCGCGCGCGAGACGCACCATTTCCTGCTCCAGCACAGGCAGCTGCTTGAGCTGACTGGCCGACTCACGCATCTCACGATCGATGTCTTTCAATTGCTCTTCCAACGCCACCACGGCCGGATGATTGGCAGTGAAACGCGACAGTAACTCACTGCGCCTCTGCTCCAGCTCGACGCGGCGCGTACGCGCAGCAGAAGATCGCTGCAGCGTCAGTCGCCCCTCTTCGCCGAGATCCACTGTGCCATGAACATGGCGGAACTGGTTGTAACGCGCCTCGGCCTGCTCCAGCTGCTGCTTGAGCTCTGGCAGCCGCTGGTTCAGATACGCCAGCGACTTGTCAGCCTCTTCCGTGCGGCGCGCGCTGTTTTGCGCCATATATTCGCGAGCGATCTCGGTCATCAACTGATAGACCTGTGCAGCGTCTGTCCCCTTGAGCGTGGCTGAGATCACTCCGGATTGCTTGCCTATCTCGGCCACACTCAGCGCAGTCTGTACGGACTCGATGGCGGCAAACCGAGAACGTCGCTCCAGCGCAAAGCTTGCGCCGGGCCACGCTTGCATATCGTTCACCCGCAGACTGACCAGACCGGCGCGTGTGCTGACGCCAAGCGACTGACCGACCTGACCTTCGGTGTCGACGCCGCTCTGCGGCTCTGTCAACCGGAACTTGCCATCGCCAAGTGCCTGTAAACGGAAGGTGCGGTTTTCCAGTGTCGCGGGGACA
>JACCDI011073416.1_pt1 | contig 13182 bp, 10 predicted proteins | sample 7442791 | NCBI WGS metagenome assembly JACCDI01 (sample SAMN15323434, study PRJNA562643) | freshwater metagenome | isolation source: river surface water | place: USA:Blue River Watershed | collected 2017-08-15
CGCCGTGGGCATCGGCGGCGACCCGATCAACGGCCTCAAGCACATCGACGTGATGAAGGCCTTCAACGACGACCCGGACACCGACGCCGTCATCATGATCGGCGAGATCGGCGGCCCCGACGAGGCCGAAGCCGCCCGCTGGTGCAAGGCCAACATGAAGAAACCGGTGGTCGGTTTCATCGCCGGCGTCACCGCGCCCCCCGGCAAGCGCATGGGCCACGCCGGCGCGCTGATCTCCGGCGGCGCCGACACCGCCGACGCCAAGCTGGCGGTCATGGAGGAGTGTGGCTTCAAGGTCACCCGCAACCCCTCCGAGATGGGCAAGATCCTCAAGTCGCTCCTCTGAGCCCGCCTGTAAGCCAGAGGGCTTCGTGAGGCATTGTGGGTGACCACAATGCGGGGCCGGTTGTCCTGGTGGACAATCGGCCCTTTCCTTTTCTTACGGTGCCGAAAGAATTCGGCGCCCCTGTGACTCCCCATGGAAGCCTTTTCCTCTCCCGCGTTCTGGCTGGCCGTCGGCCAGATCATCCTGATCGACATCCTGCTGGGTGGTGACAACGCCGTCGTCATCGCGCTGGCCTGTCGCGGCCTGCCGCCCCAGCAACGGCGCATGGGCATCATCTATGGCACCGCCGGCGCCATCATCCTGCGTGTCGTCCTCATCGCCTTCGCCCTGGCCCTGCTGTCGGTGCCCTTCCTGAAGCTGGTCGGCGCGGTGCTGCTGGTCTGGATCGGTGTGAAGCTGCTGCTGCCCCAGGAGGAGGAGGAGCACGGCAACATCCAGTCGTCCGACAAGCTGTGGGGTGCCATCAAGACCGTCATCGTGGCCGACCTGGTCATGAGCATCGACAACGTGCTGGCCATCGCCGGCGCGGCCGAGAGCGCCGGCCAGCACCAGCTGGGCCTGGTCATCTTCGGCCTGCTGGTGAGCATTCCCATCATCGTCGCGGGCAGCCAGATCGTGCTGAAGCTGATGGACCGCTTCCCCATCATCATCACCCTCGGCGGCATGCTGCTGGGCTGGATCGCCGGCCAGATGGCCTTCACCGACCCGGCGCTCAAGCCCTACATCCCGGCCGACAAGGCCTGGGAGTACGGCGCTGCTGTCGCCGGTGCACTCATGGTGCTGCTCATCGGCAAATTCATGGCGCGCCCCCGCGCCGAGCCCTCGCCCGAATAAGGCCCCGCCCACGCCCCCTTGCCGGGGCGCCTTTCTTTCTGTTAACTTTGGACCACATTCCGCGCCATCCAGGCGCGGACGGAGACCGGAAGTTCCTGGTTTCCGCTGCCACGGCACAACGGGGTGGGGGTGGTTCCAGTGGGTTCAGACACACGATCGAAGTGGCGCCGCCTGCCCGGCGCGGATGCCCTGCTGGCCCTTGGGGTCGCGCTGGTGGTCGGCCTGCTGCACGGCGCCACCGACCTGGTCGGTCTGCTCGAGCGCCGGTTCTACGACGCCGCCTCCACCCTGGCGGCGCCGCCGCCCTCCGAGCGTGTCGCGGTCATCGCGATCGACGACGCCAGTCTCGAGCGGCTGGGCCGCTGGCCCTGGCCGCGTGACCTGCACGCCCGCCTGATCGACCGCCTCGCCGAGGCCCGCCCCCGCGTCATCGTCCATACCGCGCTATTCCTGGAGCCCCAGGCCGACCGCGGCCAGCCCTACCTCGAGCGCATCCGCGAGCTGGCCGGCCCGGGCTCGCCGGCCGGCATCGTGGCCACCGAAGCCCTGCAGGCGCTGGACACCGACGCGCGGTTGGCCGCCAGTCTGGCCCGCGCGGGCAACGTGCTGCTGCCGGCCGCCTTCACCCTGGGGCATCCCGCCGGGCGACCGGAGGTCGATCCGCCCGACTTCCTCGACCGCAGCATCGTGCCCGAACCCACCGGCGCCGCAGTGCCCGCGCTGCGGGCCCGCTTTCCCCTGGCCGCCCTCGGCGACGCCGCCGCCGGCGTCGGCCACCTGAACCTGCTGGTCGACCCCGACGGCGTGGCCCGCCGCGACCCTCTCCTCCTCGACCTCGATGGCCGTGCCGTGCCCTCGCTGGCGGTGCTGGCGGTGGCCGCCAGCCACGGTCTCGGCCCGTCCGATATCCGCGCGACGCCGGGGCAGGGCTTGTCCATCGGCCGCCTGGAGGTGCCGACGGATGACCGCTTCCGCACCCTGCCGCAGTTCTATCCGCCCCTGGGCGGCCTCACCGCCTTTCCGATCGACTCCTTCCACGAGGTGCTGTCCGGCCAGGTGCCAGCCAGCCGCTACGCCGGGCGCATCGTGGTCATCGGCCCGACCGCCGCCGGCCTCGGCGCGCTGCTGCCCGCGCCCGGCGTGCCGGCCCTGTCTCCCACCGAGCGGCTTGCGCACCTGACCTCCAGCCTGCTGGGAGGCCACGGCTTCGCGCAGCCGGCCTGGGCCCCCTGGGTCACCGCCGGCTTCGCGCTGCTTGTCGTCGCCTACCTCGCCGCCTGGCTGCCCCGGCTGTCGGCGGCCGCCGGGGCTTCGCTCACGACCGCGGCGCTGGTCGGTTTCCTCGGTGGCGAGTGGGTGCTGCTGGCGGGCGGCGGCCTCTGGGTGCCGCTGGTGCTGCCGGCCATGCTGCTCCTGCTGGGACACCTCGCCCTGACCACCCGTCGCTTCCTGCTGACCGAGGCCGGCAAGCGCCAGGCCGACGACGAATCGGCCGAGGCCCACCGCATGATGGGCCTGGCCCTCCTCGGGCAAGGCCAGCTCGACATGGCGTTCGACCGCTTCCGGCGCGTGCCGCTCGGCGCCGCGGTCATGGACAACCTCTACCAGCTCGCGCTCGACTTCGAGCGGCGCCGCCAGTTCAACAAGGCCGAGGCGGTCTACGCGCACATGGCGGCCCACGATGCCGGCTACCGCGACCTGCCCCAGCGCCGCGAGCGTGCACGCCGCGCGGCCGACGTGGTGATGCTCGGCGCCACCGCCACCCATCCCGGCGGCACGCTCGTGCTTGACGACCCGACGCTGGCCCTGCCTACCCTGGGGCGCTACCGGCTCGACAGGACGCTCGGCCAGGGCGCGATGGGCATGGTCTACCTCGGACGGGACCCGAAGATCGGCCGTCAGGTGGCCATCAAGACCCTGGCGCTGGGCGAGACCTTCGAGGGCGAGGCGCTGGTCGAGGCGCGCACCCGCTTCTTCCGCGAGGCCGAAACCGCCGGCCGTCTCGCGCACCCGCATATCGTCACGATCTTCGATGCGGGTGAGGAGCACGACCTCGCCTACATCGCGATGGAATACGTGCCCGGCGAAGACCTCTCGGCCCACACCCGGCCCGGCCATCTGCTGCCCGCGCGGCAGGTGGTCGAGATGGGCCTGCGGGTGGCGCAGGCGCTGGACCATGCCCACCGGCAGCAGGTGGTGCACCGGGACATCAAGCCCGCCAACCTGCTGTGGGTACCCGCGACCGACACGCTCAAGGTCACCGACTTCGGCATCGCCCGCCTGGCCGACAGCAGCCGCACCCGCACCGGCACCCTGCTGGGCACACCCGGCTTCATGGCGCCCGAACAGATCGCGGGCCAGCCAGTCGACGGGCGGAGCGACCTGTACGCGCTTGGGGTCACCCTGTTCCAGCTGCTCACGGGCACACTGCCCTTCGAGGCCGACAGCCTCACCGAGCTCATGTTCAAGATCACCCAGCAGGACGCCCCGGACCTGCGCAGCCGGCGGCCCGAGCTGCCCGACTCGCTCGCGCGCATCGTGGCGCGCGCCCTGCGCAAGTCGCCCGACGACCGCTACCCCGATGGTGCGCGGATGGCAGCCGACCTGCAGGCCTGCCTGGCCGGCTGGCCGCAACCCGAGGCCGTCGCCCCTGTCGCTGCCCGTGTCGCCGCCGATACCGTCCCCGATACCGGCATCCGCCGCGCGGCCTGAGGACACCCGCCATGCACTACGTGTTCAGCAGTCGCACCGACCGGGGCCGCGTCCGCGCCAACAACGAGGATGCGGTCCACGTCGACCCGACCCGCGGCCTGGCCCTGCTGGCCGACGGCATGGGCGGCTACAACGCCGGCGAGGTGGCCAGCAGCATGGCGGTGTCCGTCGTCGGCACGCAGCTGGCCCAGGCGCTCGCGACGCCGGCCGCCCCCGTCGCCGTGCGCGACGCGTTGCAGGCCGGCATCGATGCCGCCAACCGCGCCATCCTCGAAGCCGCCGCGGCCACCCGGGCCTACCGCGGCATGGGTACCACGCTGGTCGTCGCCCTCTTTCTCGGCCCACGGCTCTACCTCGGGAATATCGGTGATTCGCGGGGCTACCGCTGGCGCGCGGGCCGCCTGCAGCAGCTCACACGCGACCACTCCCTGTTGCAGGAGCAGCTCGACGCCGGCCTGATCACGCCGCAGCAGGCCGCCACCTCGCACCAGCGCAACCTGATCACGCGTGCGCTCGGTGTCGAGCCCGGTGTGCAGCTGGAGGTCTCCGAGGTGCCGGTGCAGGCGGGCGACTGTTTCCTGCTGTGTTCGGACGGCCTCACCGACATGCTCGACGATGCGGCCCTCGCCCGCCTGCTGGCCCAGGCGCGACCGCCCGGGCCGCCGGGGCTGGACCGGCTGGCCGCCGCGCTGGTTGACGAGGCCAACGCCTGCGGCGGGCGCGACAACATCTCCGTGCTGCTGGTCGAGGCCGCCACCGGCGCGGACTGACCTTTCCACCACCTGCGGGGGGCTTCCGATGCCAAGACTCATCATCAGCCTCGACGGCGACTTCGTCCGCGAGGTGACGCTTGCGCGCGACCGCACCACCCTCGGCCGCCGGCCGTCCAACGACATCGTCATCGACAACCTCGCGGTCAGCGGCGAGCACGCGGCGGTGTGCCGCACGCCCGGTGGCTGGGCCGTCGAGGACCTGGCCAGCACCAACGGCACGTATCTCAACGGCCGCGCGATCCGGCGCGAGCCGCTGCAGCACCAGGATGCGATCGACATCGGCCGCTACCAGCTGCGCTTCCTTGACGACCCGCCGCGCATCGACCTGGAAAAGACCCTGGTCGTGCGTCCGCTGGGCGGCTCCACCGACAGCGGGCCCGAGGCGCTGCAAACCGCGGCCTGCCTGCGCGTGCGCTCCGGCACCGGCGTGGGCCGCGAGATCCCGCTTGTGAAGGTGGTCACCACCATCGGCCGGCCCGGGGAGGCGGTCGCGTCGATCACCCGCCGGGCCGGCGTCTTTGCGATCGTCCATCTCGACGGCGACCCGCCGGGCCGCGTGAACGGCGTCGCACTTTCGCGCCAGCCGCGGGCCCTCCAACCCGGCGACCGGCTCGAACTGGCGGGTATCGAGATGGAGTTCGCGCAGGCCTGAGACGCGGATGACCCGATTCCCGCTCCCCTGGGCCCGCGCGCTGCTCCTGCTCGCGCCGCTGGTGCTGGGGCTGCTCCATGTATCCGGCGTCGCCCGCCTCGCGCCGCTCGACCGGCTGGACGCGATGGCCCATGACGTCCGCCTGCGCGCGACCCTGCCGCGCAGCCTCGATCCGCGCATCGTCATCGTCGACATCGATGAAGCCAGCCTGGCCCAGGAAGGGCGCTGGCCCTGGGGCCGCGACCGGCTTGCGCGGCTGGTCACCGAGCTGTTCGAGCGGCAGCGCATCGCGCTGCTCGGTTTCGACGTGGTCTTCGCCGAAGCCGACGGCAGCTCCGGCCTGGCCACCCTGCAGGCGCTGGCCAATGGCGACCTGGCCGACCAGCCCGCCTTCGCGCGCCGCCTGCAGGCGCTCACGCCGCAGCTGGACCACGATGCCGCCTTCGCCCGCGCGCTCGCCGGCCGGCCGGTGGTCCTCGGCTACTACTTCAACCAGGACCCGCGTGGCCGCACCGCCGGCACGCTGCCTGCGCCGGTCATGGGTGCCGACAGCCTGGGTGGCCGCTCGCCCGGCTTCACCGAGTGGACGGGCTTCGCCGCCAACCTCGGGCCCCTGGCGGCGGTCGCGCCGCGGGCCGGTTTCTTCAACCCCATGGTCGATCCCGATGGCGTGGTCCGCGCGGTGCCGCTGCTCGCGCGCCACCAGGGCCAGCTCTACGAATCGCTCACGCTGGCCATGCTGCGTGAGCTGCATCGGCGTCCGACCGTGCGGCCGGTGTTCGCCGGGGACGACGCGGCCCCGGGGGACGCACCCCTGAAGGCCCTGCGCCTGATGACGCAGCCGCCCATCACGTTGCCGGTCGGTGAAGGTGCCCGCGCCTGGGTGCCCTTCCGTGGCCTGCCCGGCGCGCAGGGCGGCTCCTTCCGCTATGTACCCGCCGGCGACCTGCTGGCCGGGCGGTTGGCGGCCGGCCAGCTCGAGGGGCGCATCGTCCTGGTGGGCTCCTCCGCGCCAGGGCTGAACGACCTGCGCCCCACGCCGGTGAGCGAAGCCTTCCCGGGCGTGGAGATCCATGCCCATCTGCTGTCCGGCATGCTGGATGGGCGTCTGCCGGTGCGGCCCGACGATGCGGCCGGCTACGAGGCGCTGCTGATGCTGGTCGTCGGCCTGGCCCTGGCCTGGGCCTTGCCCCGCCTGTCGCCCCTGGCCAGTCTGCTGGCCACCGCGGGCACGCTGGTCGCCATCGGCCTGCTTGACGTGTCGCTCTACCTCGGGGCGGGCCTGCTGCTCCCGCTCGCTGGCCCGCTGGCCGTGCCCGCAGCGGTCTTCCTGCTCCACCTCGCCTGGGGCCACCTCGTCGAGAGCCGGGGCCGGCGCGCGCTGGCCGAGCTCTTCGGCACCTACGTCCCGCCGGAGCTGGTCCAGCAGATGCTGCGCCACCCCGGCCGCTACACCATGGACGCGGCCAGCCGCGAACTCACCGTGATGTTCTGCGACATGCGCGGCTTCACCGAACTGGCCGAACGCATGGAGCCGCTGCAGCTGCAGGGCTTACTCAACAGCGTCTTCAACCGCCTGAGCGACATCATCCGCGAGCACCACGGCACCATCGACAAGTACATGGGCGACTGCGTGATGGCGTTCTGGGGCGCCCCGGTGCCCGCGGCCGACCATGCGCAGCGCGCTCTGCGCGCGTCCCTGGCCATCGTCGCAGCGGTGGACCGGCTGAACGCCGAGCACCGCAGCCAGGGTCTGCCGCAGGTGGCCTTCGGCATCGGCGTCAGCACCGGCCCCATGTGCGTGGGTGACATGGGTTCACGCGTGCGCCGCGCCTATACCGTGATCGGGGATGCGGTGAACCTCGGGGCCCGCCTGCAGGGCCTGGCCGCGGCCTATGGGGTGGACATCGTCGCCAGCGACGCCACCCGCCGCGCCGCGCCCGGCTTCGACTGGCAGGAGCTGGACTGCGTGCGCCTGCGGGGCCGGCAGGCGCCGGTGGTGCTGTGGCGCCCCCTGCCGGCCGGCAGCGTCCGGGGCGCCGGCGGCCTCGCCCAGGAGCTGCAGGCCTGGCAGGCCTTCCTGGCGACCTGGCGGGCCGGCGAGTTCGAGGCGGCGGCCGCGCAGCTCGATGCGCTGCGCCGGGTCGGATCCACCCCGCGCCTCTATGCGCTCTACCTCGCGCGCCTGCGGCAGCGGGCCGATCCGCTGGCGGATGGCTGTGTCGATGCCGAAGTCCATACCGACTGACAAAAATGTCAGCATGACATTTTTGTCATTGCCTCGGCGTCATTAAATGACACTTTTGTCGGTTTATCGGTCGAAAAGTAAGTATTAATCGCTGGCACAGCGATTGCTGGTGAATGCTTGTTTCTTCTTCTTAGTCGAGTCTGGAGGACCCATGAAGCGCGCCACCCAACGAGGTTTCACCCTGATCGAGCTGATGATCGTCGTTGCCATTGTCGGCATCCTGGCGGCCGTCGCCCTGCCGGCCTACCAGGACTACACCAAGCGGGCCCGCATGTCCGAGGTGGTCCTCGCCGCGTCCTCGTGCCGCACGGCGATTTCGGAGATTTACCAGTCGGGCTCCGGCACCACCGCACCGGACTGGGGCTGCGCCACCACCACCGCGCCAAGCAAGTACGTCTCCGGCGTCGCGGTCGACGATGACGGCGTGATCACCGTCACCGCCACCGGCTTCGGCGACACCGCCATCGACGGCAAGCAGATCGTGCTGACCCCGTACCACACCGACTCCGCCGCGAAGGACACCGCCACCGCCGGCCACCTCGGTTCCGCGGTGTTCAAGTGGACCTGCGGCCCGGCCTCCGGCACCAACGCCATGCCGGTGAAATACCTGCCCGCCACCTGCCGCGGCTGAATGCTGTGACGCAGGCGCCGGGCCACCGGCTCCTGCGATGATCGGGGGGTGACCGCTCCCCTCTCGCCTTCCGGCCAGCGCCTCGCCAGCCTGGCGCTGGTGCTCGTCCTGTTCGTGCCGTGGCTGGTCAACCCCTCCTGGGGACCCAGTCCGGTCATCCTCCAGGCCAGCCTGGCCGCCGGTGCCGCCATCGTCTGGTTCGTCCTGCCGCCCGCCGCGCGCGGGCCCGCCGCCCGCACGATCGCGCTGGCATGGCTCCTCGCCGCCGCCGCCAATGCGGCGATCGCGCTCGGGCAGTACTTCAACCTCGTTCACGCCTCCAGCTGGTGGATCAGCGCCGCCGCGCCCGGCGAGGCCTACGGCAACCTCCGCCAGCGCAACCAGCTGGCCACCCTGCTGGCCCTGGGGCTGGCCAGCGCGTTCTACCTGCTTGCCTCTGCGCGCGGCGCCGTACGCATCGCGCTGGCCCTGGCGATCCTGCTGCTCTCGTCCGCCTGCGCCCTCACCGCCTCCCGCACCGGGCTGCTGCAATGGCTCATCCTCTCGGGGCTGGTCCTCGCGCTGCCCTGGCGTGGCGCCTCGCGTGCGTGGTGGGGCTGGGGCCTGCTTCCGCTGGCCGGCTACGCCCTCGCGCTGGTGGCCGGCCCGGCTCTGTTCACCTTCATCACCGGGCAGGACCCCACCACGCTCATCGACCGCCTGGGCGCCAACCTGGGCTGCGTCAGCCGCAAGGTGCTGTGGGCCAATGCGCTGCACCTTGCCAGCCTGAAACCCTGGACCGGCTGGGGACCGGGCGAGATGGACTACGCCCATCACGTCACGCTGTATCCGGGCGAGCGCTTCTGCCTCATCGTCGACAACGCGCACAACCTGTTCCTGCACGTGGCGGTGGAGGGCGGCTTCGTGCTCGCCGCGCTGCTGCTGGTCGGCCTGGCGGTGCTGGTACTGCGCGCGCGGCCCTGGCGCGAGCGCGAACCGGATCGCCTCCTCGCGTGGGCGGCGCTGGGCGTGCTGATGCTGCACAGTCAGGTCGAATATCCGCTCTGGTACGGGCCTTTCCAGCTGGCCGCGCTGCTGGCCATTTCGTTGCTGTGGGTCTCGCGCGGCACCGAGGCCGGCGGCCGTCGCCTCGCGGTCTCGGCACTGGCGGTGGCCGCCCTGGGCTACGTGCTTTGGGACTACCACCGGGTGTCACAGCTCTTCCTGCCGGAGACCGCCCGGGCCGCGGCGTACCGCGAGGACACCCTGGGCAAGGTGCGGGCGAGCGTGCTGTTCTCGGCGCAGGTGCAGTTCGCGCAGTTCACCACCACCGAGGTCACTCCGGCGAATGCGGCGCTGATGGGCGAGCTGGGTGAGCAGGTGCTGCACTATTCGCCGGAGCCGCAGGTGGTCGAAAAGCTGATTGAGGCCTGGCGCGTGGCCGGCCGGCCGGACCTCGTCGCGTGGCATGTCGAGCGCTTCCGCGCGGCCTTTCCGGACGAGTTCGCCGCGTGGCAGCGCGCGGCCAGCGCGCCGGCCGCGCCACCGCCAGCAACGCCCGCGCCCGCACTCTGAGCCGTCGCCGCGTCTGGCGCATCGTCAGCGCTGCGACACGCTGGCACGCGTGCCGAGCAGGGTGTCCCACCCATAATGAATCGGTCTTCGCCGGGTGGTCTTCCCACCCTCGCAGCGCCATATTCACCAGGGAGAAAGCATGCGCCACATCACTGCCCGGCCACGGGGTTTCACTTTGATCGAACTGATGATCGTGGTCGCGATCGTCGGCGTGCTCGCGGCGGTGGCGGTGCCGACCTATCGTGACTACATGGTGCGCGCGCGGGTGTCGGAGCTCCTGCTGGCGGCCTCGGGCTGCCGCACCGCGGTGTCCGAAACCTTCCAGATGGCGTCCGACCCCGACGTCTCGGCTCGCCTGCGCAACGCCTGCAGCGTGGCCGCCACCCGTTTCGTCCAGGCCGCCTCCCAGCCGGTCGACGAGAACGGCGTCATCATCATCCAGGCCACCACCGACATTGGCGGCGGCGTCGGCACGAACAACAACAGCATCGCCCTTCAACCCTTGCGCAACGCCAGCGAGCCGATGCGCGGCGCCAACGATGGCGGCGCCACCGTGGTCCGCTGGGCCTGCGGTCCCGCCCTCACCAACCCTTTCCCCTCGAACCTGTTGCCGGCCTCCTGTCGCGACACCATCCGGTGAGCCGTGCTGTGCGCATGCCAGCGGCCTACAGCCGTCTTCGAGTCATCCCCCTCCGCTGACTTTTCGTGGTCACGTGGAGCCAAGGTGCCCAACACCAGCGCTCGGGTTAATTTCGAAGTTTTTCCATCAGGCGGGCGGCACCTTGCCATTCAACGCGTTCAAGCTGTATGGAGGGCCCCAACATCTTCTTTTTGACTTGCCCGTAGAAGATCCCGGCGCATGTGACGTGCTGGCACAAGGTTAGAAGTTTTTTCCGATCATCTCTTGGGAGTGCGTCAATCTCGACATGGATGAAATTCATATCGAGTTCGTCGCGCCGCAAGACTGCCGAATTGATCAAGCTTTGGATACTCGCCTTGATTCGCACGCGTTGGCCAGTCATCTTCCCATGGTCAAGGAGGAAATCGGTGTATTCGATCGCTTGGTATGCGGGAGCTTCACCACGGCCGCTGTCACCGGTGCCCTCGGGGGCGTCCCGCGATATGACTTGGGGGGCTTCCGGCCTTGAGGGAGCCTTGCCAGGGCCCGAGTCACCGCTGATCACTGCCCCCGTGCGCTCGAAGGCAGTGAGGCTGAATCCTTCGTGAAGGCAGGGTTCACAGGAAAAGACGCGGTAGATCGTGTTTTCATTAAGGAAAAAGAAAATCTCGCTATCGCTGGTGTCGACATCTGGAGGGGCCGGCGTTCTGACCGTCACGGTCTTGAACGTCTCATTGCCCAGACGGTCTAGTAAGGCCTTGTTTTGTCGAATCTGGCTCTCCGCTTTGCGGCGACTTTCTCTTTTCGCTGTCGTGCTGGGTTGTTCGACCAGGCTGACCAGTGCGTTCTGGAGCTCGACAAGCTCCCTCTTGCTGACGGGGCCGCTATAGAAAGACAAGCACTCGGTTTCACTACTGTCCGGCGCACTACGCCAATGGCAGCCCTTGATGGATTCGGTCGAGATGGCCCTATCTGTAATGTTCAGGGTGGCGCCCCCACCAGCGGCCCATTGACCATGCCAACGAGGATTGAGCGGCTGTGCTTGGGCTTGCGCAGCCAACAGGCAGACGAGTCCAGTACAAAAATAGTGAAGTGGCGACATGGTCCTTCCTCCGTTGCCCCGGCCCTAGATAAAGGTCATTACGACCATTATCTGCCCGTTATTTACGGAAATCTTTAGGCGGAGGCGCGCCAGGTACCAGATCTGCCGCCCTGCTTTTCCAGCAGCTTGACGTCCCCGATGGTCATGCCGCGATCGACGGCCTTGCACATGTCATAAATGGTGAGCAGGGCGACCTGCACTGCGGTGAGCGCTTCCATCTCCACGCCGGTGGGGCCGACGGTTTCCGCGGTGCAGCGGCACAGGACGCTGGCCTGCGCCGGCTCCAGCTCGAAATCCACCGCCACCCGGGTGAGCGCGATCGGGTGGCACAGGGGAATCAGGTCGCCGGTCTTCTTCGCGGCCTGGATGCCCGCGATGCGCGCGATGCCCAGCACGTCCCCCTTGCGGCTGGAACCGGCGGCCACCTGCTCGAAGGTGGCCGGCCGCATGCGGATACGCCCCTGCGCCACCGCCACCCGGTGGGTATCCGACTTTTTCGACACGTCCACCATGTGGGCTTGGCCTTGCGCGTCAAAATGCGTCAATGAAGTCATGGCTGGGTCAATCGCGGAGTAAAGACAGGCGTAGGGACCGACCGATGCCGGGTCCAGCGGGGATGATACGGGCGTCGGAAGGCCCCGCAGGTGCGCGTGCGGTGGTACGCGCCGCGCTGCTGGCCGGGTCGATGGCGGCGCTGGTCCTGTCCTCGCTGGCCCTGACCGCGCCGGTCCGGGCGCAGGGCCAGCTGCCCTCGCTGGGCGACGGCGGCGGCCTCACGCTGGGCGCCGAGCGCCGCCTGGGCGAGCGCATCGCGCGCGAGCTGTACCGGGATCCCTCCTATATCGACGACCCTGTGCTGGCCGACTACATCCAGTCGCTGTGGGATCCGCTGCTGGCCGCTGCCCGCCAGCGCGGCGACCTCGGGGCCGAGCTGGAGGAGCGCTTCGCGTGGCGCATTCTCCTCAGCCGTGACCGCAGCGTGAACGCCTTTGCAGTGCCAGGCGGCTGGCTGGGCCTGCACCTCGGGCTGGTGGCCGTCACCCAGACCCGTGACGAGGTCGCGTCGGTGCTCGCGCACGAGCTGAGCCACGTCACCCAGCGCCACATCTCGCGGATGGTGGCGCAGGACAGCCGGCAGACCCCCTGGGTGGTGGGCGCGATGATTCTCGGCGCGATCGCGGCCAGCCGCAGCCCCGACGCCGCCAACGCGCTCATCACCGGCGGGCAGGCGCTGGCGGTCCAGAACCAGCTGAACTTCTCGCGGGACATGGAGCGCGAGGCCGACCGGGTCGGCTTCGGCGTGCTGTCGCAGGCCGGGTTCGAGCCGCTGGGCTTCGTGACGATGTTCGAGCGGCTGCAGCAGGCCGCGCGCCTGAACGACACCGGCGCCTATCCCTACCTGCGCACCCACCCGCTGACCACCGAGCGCATCTCCGATATGCGCGCGCGCGTGCCGATCGGTGCCACCGCGGCCGCACCAGCCGATGTGCTGCACACCGTCATGGCCGCCCGGGCCCGTGTGCTCTCGGCCGCCGGCGTGGATACGTTGCAGGCGCTGGTGCGCGAGGCCGACATCACGCCCGCCGACGCGCCGCTGGCGCGGCAGGCCCCGGCGCTGTATGCCGGCACGCTGGCGGCGCAGCGCCTGCGCGACCGGGCGAAGGCCGAGCGGCTGCTGGCCCGTCTGGCAGCCCTGCCCAAGACCGATCCG
>JACCDI010141095.1_pt1 | contig 13181 bp, 13 predicted proteins | sample 7442791 | NCBI WGS metagenome assembly JACCDI01 (sample SAMN15323434, study PRJNA562643) | freshwater metagenome | isolation source: river surface water | place: USA:Blue River Watershed | collected 2017-08-15
AAGACATGCTTGAGCTTGTCATAGTCCTGGCTGATGAGGGAGTAGGGGGGCGAGGTCGGCACAAAAGGCACGCCGGCGATCATGCTGCCCAGCGCCATCAGGGCATGCTCCAGGCTGTTTTCGCTGAGGATCACCACCGGCCGCTCGGCGCTCAGGCCACGATCCAACAAGGCTTGGGCAATGCTGCGGCCTTGCGCCCAGGCCTGGGCGTAGGTGATGTGTTGCCAGTCACCCAGGCTGCCATCGGCCAGCTTGACGCGACGCGCCATGAAACTGCGATCGGGGGCTGTCTTGGCCCAATGCTGCAGGCGGTCGGTCAGGCGGTCTGGGTAAGCCTGGAGTTCTTGGTCTGCCTTCAGGTAATGCGTGCCGGGCACGCCATCGCGCAGGCTCACGCGGGTGACGCCAAACTTCAGGGGTCGAAAGGATGCTGTCATGACGAACTCCGCTCAGGTGGGTCAGGGGCTCAGGCTTTTTGGACTTTGCCGGCCTTGCCTTCGAGGAAGGCGCGCACACGGGCTTTGGCTTCGGGGGCCGACTGCACAATGGCTGAAATCATGGCTTCGGACATGAAGCCTTGATCGGCGGGCTGTTCGGCAATGCGGGGCAGGGCGTGCATCAGGGCATAGTTGGTCAGCGGCGCGTTGGTGGCAATGTGGGCCGCCAAGGCCATGGCTTTGTCAAAAGCGGTGCCTGCGGGAACCAGGTATTGCGCCAAGCCAATGCGTTCTCCGTCCACGGCGTTGTACACGCGGCCGGTCAGCATCATGTCGGTCATGCGCGCCACGCCAATCAGTTTGGGAATGCGCACCGAACCGCCGCCCCCCACAAAAATGCCGCGGGAGCCTTCAGGCAAGGCAAAGAAAGAAGAATCATCGGCCACGCGGATGTGACAGGCGCTGGCCAACTCCAGGCCACCGCCGACCACGGCACCGTGCAAGGCCGCGACCACGGGCACCGGGCCAAACTGCACACGCTCGAGTGCGGCATGCCACAGGCGCGAGTGGTGCATGCCTTGGCCGGCATCGCGTTCTTTGATTTCCGACAGGTCCAGGCCCGCGCAGAAATGGTCACCCTCTCCATGGATCACGGCGGCCTTGGCTTCACTGGGCAAGTTCTCGAAGACATTGCGCAAGGCGATGATCAGGCCGTCGTTCAAAGCGTTGCGCTTGCTGGGGCGACTCAGGCGAATCACCGCCACGGCGCCACGCATTTCAAAGGACAGATCGGGGTTGGCGTGGAGGGGAGAAGAAGTCATACAAACTCGCTTGTCAAAGAAAGTGGAACCGGAATAAGGTTATTTCGAATAACTATATTGTCTGGACAATGGTGCTCAAAAATCCTGGGGGTAAACCCTATGCTCGAAATGCTAAATTGTTTTCTTGTTGGCAAAGATTTCCCGGTAACCTGTAAAAGGGCGGGTGGCACTTTGCCGCGAATGCGCGAAAAAGTCGGGTCACTTGTCAGCGGCGTTTGAATTGAACGCAAAGGACTGACACTATGAAATGGTTTTTCAAAGGCGTTGCGCTTTTTTTGTGGAGCACTTCAATGGCATTTGCGCAAGAGCAAGCCATGGTGGTGGCCAGCACGCCTGTTCAGTCGCCGACTCCCATTGCCGTGGCGCCGCCCATGGCGCCCATCTATGTTTCGCCTTATCCTTACCCGCCCGCCTATTACGGCCCACCCGCTTTCATGTTCAGTGTCGGCGTAGGCTATCACCGAGGCTATGGCCGGCACTGGCGCTGAGTGTTGACCATGTTTTCATTGACATTTTTTCAGGAGGCTCACCATGCCTGGCTTGCTCTCACACATTGACCCGGATGGACTGCTGGAGTTTTCGGTGGTGTACACCGATCGCGCTTTGAACCACATGTCGCAGCGCTTTCAAGGCGTGATGCAAGACATCTCGGGTATTTTGAAAGAGGTCTACCACGCCAAGTCAGCGGTCTTGGTGCCTGGCAGCGGCACGTTTGGCATGGAGGCTGTGGCGCGGCAATTTGCCACAGGCCAAAAAGTCATGGTGATTCGCAACGGCTGGTTCAGCTACCGTTGGACCCAGATTTTCGACATGGGTCATATTCCTGCCGAGTCCACGGTGCTCAAAGCCCGTCGCTTGCATACGGGAAGCCAGGCCCCTTGGGCACCTTGCCCGGTGGAAGAGGTGGTGGCTGCCATTCGTTCGCAAAAACCGAAGGTGGTGTTTGCGCCGCATGTGGAAACCTCTGCGGGCATGATCTTGCCGGACGATTATTTGCGTCAGGTCTGCGATGCCGTGCACGAGGTGGGCGGTCTGTTTGTGTTGGATTGCATTGCCTCGGGCGCCATGTGGGTCAACATGGCCGCCACGGGCGTCGATGTGCTGGTCAGTGCGCCCCAAAAAGGCTGGAGCGGCTCACCCTGTTGCGCCATGGTCATGCTGAGTGAGCGCGCGCGCGCGGCCATTGATGGCACGACCAGCACCAGTTTCGCTTGCGACTTGAAAAAGTGGCTGCAAATCATGGAGAGCTATGAGGCCGGCGGACACGCCTACCACACCACCATGCCCACCGATGCGCTCACACGCTTGCGTGAGGTCATGCAAGAAACGCAGGCTTATGGTTTCGACAAGGTGCGGGCGGAGCAAATCGAGTTGGGCGCCAAGGTGCGCGCGCTGTTGGAGCGACGTGGTTTTCGAAGTGTGGCGGCCGAGGGCTTCAAGGCGCCTGGCGTCGTGGTCAGTTACACCGACGATGTTGACATTCACAACAGCAAAAAGTTTTTGGCGCTGGGTTTGCAAACCGCAGCTGGCGTGCCCTTGCAATGCGACGAGCCGGCCGATTTCATGACCTTCCGCATCGGGCTTTTCGGCTTGGAGAAGCTTCACGATGCGCAGCGCAGCGTCGCGCATTTGGCAGCGGCACTGGACCAGATGGGATTTCCCCAAAACGTGCCGCTGGCAGCCTGATTTTTTCAACTGATCAAAGGTGATTCATGACTTTGAACCGACGCAATCTTCTTCAATCGACCCTTGCCAGCACCTTGCTCGGCGCCGTGGGGCAACAAGCTTGGGCCCAGGCGCAAATTGAGTCGCTCAAGATCGTCACAGGCTTTCCTCCGGGAGGAACCTCCGATTCCATATGCCGTCGTGTCGCTGAAAAGATGGCGCCGGGTTATGCCAAGACCGCATTTGTAGAAAACAAAACCGGTGCGGGCGGACAGATCGCCATCCAGTTTGCCAAAACGGCGCCTGCCGATGGCACGGTGCTGCTTCAGACGCCCATGTCCATGCTGGGCATCTACCCACACATCTATAAAAAGTTGAACTACGACCCGGTCAATGACGTGATGCCGGTCTCCTTGGGCTGTACCTTTGATTTTGGTTTTGCCGTCGGCCCATTGGTCCCGGCCTCGGTGAAAACCGTGCCCGAGTTCTTGGCGTGGTGCAAGGCCAATCCAGCTTTGGCGAATTTCGGTTCGCCGGCAGCAGGGTCGGTGCCCCATTTCATCGGCGCCCTGTTGGGGCGCGCTGCCGAGGTCGATTTGCGACATGTGGCCTTCCGTGGCACGCAGCCCGCTATTCTGGACATGATCGGGGGTCAGATCGCTGCCGTTTCAGGGCCGATTGGCGAGTTCACCCAACATGTGGCCGCTGGCAAGTGTCGTTTGCTCGGGGCGACAGGTGCCAAGCGCAGCCAGTTTGCGCCGCAAACGGCAACCTTTGCCGAACAAGGCATGAAGGACTTTGTGTACAGCGAGTGGTTTGGCTTTTATGTGCCGGCCAAAACTCCTGCAGACATCGTCAACCGAATGAATGCCGCCCTGCGCGTCGCGCTGGCGGCGCCGGAGACGGTCAGCGGCTTGGCCGTGATGGGCTTGGAGGCGCAATCTTCATCGCCTGCCGAGTTGGCCGCGCGTTTGAAGGCTGACACCGAGCGCTGGGCGCCGCTGGTCAAAACCATCGGCTTCACCGCCGAGGGTTAAGCCAGCCAAACAGTCAGGGCTGGCTTATTGGCCAGCCTTGATGTTGTTCTCGCGCACCACCTTGCCCCAGCGGTCCACTTCATTGCGAATGAATTTGCCGAAGTCTTCGGGGCGAGAAGCGCTCACCTGAACGCCCATCTGCGTCAGTCGTTCTTGTACCGCAGGAATCTTCAGCACTTTGGCGAGTTCCGCATTCATGCGATTCACAATTTCTGGCGGAATACCCGCCGGGCCGAGCATGCCCCACCAGGCCTGCGCTTCAAAATCTGGCAAGCCTTGTTCCGCCACGGTGGGCACGTCGGGCAGTTGCGGCATGCGCTTGGGCGAGGTGACCGCCAGGGCGCGCAAGCGACCCGAGGCAATGTGAGGTGCCCACAAGGCATAGGTGGCCAGTGTCACTGGCACATGGCCTGCAATGCCGTCGGTGGAAAGCGGGCCGCCACCTTTGTAGGGGATGTGCGTCCAATCGGCCTTGAGTTGGTTGCCCATGGCCGTCATGGCCAAATGTGCCAGGCTGCCTGAGCCAATGGTGCCGTAGTTGATGACGCCAGACTTGCTGCGTGCTGCCTGCAGCAATTCAGAGAAGGATTTGTAAGGCGTGGTGGCATGCGCCGTGACCACCATGGCGCCCGTGCCAATCAGCATCACGGGGGTGAGGTCTTTCACCGTGTCGAAGGGCATGTTGGGAATCAGGCTGGGGTTCACGCCATGGGTGTCAAACACCATGACCCAGGTGTAGCCGTCTGGCGTCGCCTTGGCTGCGGCGGCTGTGCCAATAGAGCCAGAGGCCCCGACGCGGTTTTCAATGAGGATGGGCTGACCCAGGGCCTGCTGCATGTGTGGCTGAATCAGGCGCGAAATTTGATCCACTGTACCGCCTGTGGGAAACGGATTGATCCATTTGATGGGCTGTGTGGGCCACGCAGCGGTTTGCGCGGAAACATTCAAGCCCAGAAAAAATCCGAACGCCGCCACAATGGCGGCGGATTGAAACCAACGATGCAACATGCAGCAACTCCAGGAGGGATTTGAAAACCAGTGGATGCTACGAAGCTTGCGCTGGTTGCGACATCAGGGAAACCCTTGTCAGGCTTCGAGGCCCAGCAATTCAACGTCGAACTTCAGGGTGGCGTTGGGTGGAATCACCCCGCCGGCGCCACGGGCACCGTAGCCCAACTCGGACGGAATGATCAAGGTCCTGTGGCCACCGATCTTCATGCCCTGAACGCCTTCGTCCCAGCCCTTGATGACCATGCCCGCGCCGAGGGGAAAGGCGAAAGGGTCATTGCGGTCTTTGCTCGAGTCGAACTTCTCGCCTTGCTCGCCGTTTTCGTACAGCCAACCGGTGTAATGCACGGTCACATACTGGCCAGACTGTGCGGTCTCGCCAGTGCCTTCTTGGGTGTCGATGTACTGCAGGCCAGAGGGGGTGGTGATCATGAAAGACTTTCAGTGAATTTAAAAAAGGGGAGTGTACTCAGGTGCTCTCTCACATCAGCACTTCAATGAGGAACGGTCCTTCTTCGGCAAGCGCATCTTGGAAGGCTTGTGCCAGCGATGTCAAATCGGTGGCCTGGCGACCTGGCACGCCATGGCCCTTGGCCAGGGCCACCCAATCCAGGTTGGGACGGTCCAAGGTCAGCATGTCCGTGGCGTTTTTGCCTGGCGCTCCTGCGCCCACGTTCTTCAACTCGCCGCGCAAAATTTGGTACGCACGGTTGGCGAACACCAAGACTTTCACATTCAGGTTTTCCCGTGCCATGGTCCAAAGCGCTTGCAAGGTGTACATGCCGCTGCCATCCCCCTCGAGCAGGATCACAGGCCGACCGGGCGCCCCCACAGCAGCGCCCACTGCGCCGGGCATGCCAAAGCCAATGGCGCCGCCCATCACATTGAGCCAGTCGTGCGGTCTTGCATGCGTGGTGGGCAAGTCGAAGCCGCGTCCGGTGGAGACCGACTCATCGACCACCACCGCGCCCTCAGGAATCAGGGCGGCCAGCAAGCGGCCAATCCCCATGGGCTCCAGAGCGCCCGTGGGCAAGTCGGTGTGCTGGTAATCCGCCACGCCAACCGCTGGCAGCGCGGTGGCTTGCAGGCGTTCGGCCAGATCGCTGAGCGCTTGCACGATGTCCTGGCTGGCGTCAGCCAGCGCCATCACCTGGGTTTGCGGTGCCGTGAGCACGCTGGGTTTGTCGGGGTAAGCAAAGAAGGCCACGGGGTGCTTGGCGCCCACCAAAATGATTTGGTCAAAGTCTTTGAGCATGGCCACTGCCGCGTCGACCGCGTAAGGAATGCGGCGGGTGATGACACGGCCCGCACCGCGTTGCAAACGCGGCGTGTTGTATTCAGAGAGGACGGCGCAACCCGTGCGCGCAGCAATCTTGCCCACCCAATGCAGCGCCGGCTCGCGCACGCCAATGCCGCCCAGCAGCAAAGCTGTTTTGCCTGGGCGTTGCAGGGCCTGGGCCACTTGTTCAATCACCTCGCTGGCAACGGCCGCTCGCTGCCCTGTGTAGGGCGTGGTGTCGATGCCAGAGCCTTCTTCCCAGGCCGTGTCGGCCGGCAAAATCAGCGTGGCAATTTGGCCTGGAGCTTGCCGCGCCGCATGGACCGCCAAGGCCCCGTCATGGGCCACGGTCTTGGCACTCTCCGAGGTTTTGACCCAGGCCGACATGGGGGTGGCCACGCCGCGAATGTCCGAGGTCAGTGGTGCGTTGTGGGCAATGTGGTGACGCGCATGTTCGCCCACCACATTGACAATGCCCGAACCCGCCTTTTTGGCGTTGTGCAAGTTGGCCAAGCCATTGGCCAAACCCGGGCCGAGGTGGAGCAGGGTGCAGGCCGGTTTGTCGGCCATGCGGTAATACGCGTCAGCGGCGCCCGTGGCGACGCCTTCAAACAAGCCCAGGATGCAGCGCATCCCGTCGACTTTGTCCAGGGCTGCGACAAAGTGCATTTCCGAGGTGCCGGGATTGGAGAAGCAGACCTCGACTTCTTGGGCGAGCAAGGTGCGCGCCAGACTTTCTGCGCCGTTCATCATGGGAGTCCTATCGGTGTGGGGAGGGTGAATCTTCCAAGCATACAGGCGACAGCGCTATCCCGTTTTGGCTTGACACCCTTGAAGCTTCTGGTTACACCCTCGCTCACTGACCATGAAAAGGATACACGGCATGTTTTTTGGAGAAATTGAAGGCGGCGGTTTCGAGGTGATCGAGCCTGAGTTCGCGCAATGCTTTGTCGGCCATGCACGGCTGGAGCGTTTGTGGACGGGCGGTCGTTGGTCTGAGGGGCCGGCTTGGTTTGGCGGTGGGCGTTATCTGATCTGGTCGGACCTGCCCAACAATCGCTTGATGCGTTACGACGAAACCGATGGCTCGGTGTCGGTGTTTCGCGAGCCTTCGGGCTACGCCAACGGCAACACGGTGGACGCCATCGGGCGACTGCTGACCTGTGAGCATTTGAACCGGCGTGTCACACGCACCGAGCACGACGGCTCGCTCACCGTACTGGCAGACCGCTTTGAGGGCAAGCGCTTGAACTCGCCCAACGATGTGGTGGTGAAGTCGGATGGCTCGATTTGGTTCACCGACCCGGATTACGGCATCATTGCAGACTACGAGGGCGCATGCGCCGAGCGTGAGCAGGCGGGCTGCCATGTTTACAGGATTGACCCGCATTCGGGCAAGCTGACGTGTGTGGCCGATGACTTTGACCATCCGAATGGCCTGGCTTTTTCCCCCGATGAAAAACAGCTTTTCATCGCCGACAGTGGCGCCACCGAGGGCGACGGTCGACCCAAGCACATCCGCCGATTTGACGTCAACCCCGATGGCTCGCTGTCACGCGACTCGGTGGTGTTCGCCACCTGTCCCGCTGGCTTTTTCGATGGGCTGCGCATTGACCAGGCCGGGCGCGTGTGGGCCAGCTCGGCGCAAGGCGTTCAGTGCTACAGCCCGGACGGTCGCTTGCTGGGGCGCGTGCGTGTCCCAGAGATGGTCGCCAACTTGACATTTGGCGGACGAATGCGCAACCGATTGTTCATTTGTGGCACGACTTCGTTGTATGCTGTTTATCTAAAGATCAACGGATAAGCCTTTGTCTGGCTGATACGCATCGGGGGTTGCCAGCTTGTTGTCAGCCGCTTTCGCGGTTAGATTGTCATTCACGGAATCTGGGAGACAAGAAAGATGAATATTCGATCCATCGCAAGCGTGAAGCCTGTGCCATTGGCGCGAAAGCGCCTCACTCCCCAAGAAGCTGTGCAACTGGCCAGTGCCATGGTGCCTCGCTTGGCAGAGCGAGCCGCAGAAGCGGAGCGCCTGCGCAGGATTCCCCAGGCCACCATCGATGAGTTGCATGCGTCAGGCCTGATGCGCCTGATGCAGCCGGCACGTTTTGGTGGCTCCGAATTGGGCTTGGATGCCCTGATGAACGTGGTCACCGAAATCGCCAAAGGCTGTACCTCCACAGCTTGGGTGTACTCCAACCTGGCTTCGCACTCCTGGAACATTGGGCAGTTTGATTTGCGCGCTCAGGAGGACGTTTGGGCGACCGATCCGGATGCCTTGGCTGCCACGGGGCTGGCCTTCCCCTGTGGTCGCGCCACGCCGGTGGAGGGGGGGTACAAGCTCTCCGGCAAATGGCCTTTTGCAAGCGGCATCGACGCTTCCACCTGGATGCTCGTGGGCGCCATGACCGATTTGCCAGGGCGTGCGCCAGAGCGCCGTTTTTTCCTGGTGCCGCAGTCCCAGTTCCGCAGCCTGGACAACTGGGACACCTACGGCCTGACGGGGACCGGCAGCCACGATGTGGAGGTCAAGGAGGCATTTGTGCCGGAGCATCGCAGTGTCTCCGCCGAGGTGTTTGCGGCCGGCCAGAATTTGCCTGGTGCCACCCTGTACGAGAACCCGCTGTACGCCATGCCGACATTTGCTGCGTTCGCGTATGTTCTGTCCATCGTGCCGATTGCCACTTCCAAGGCTGTGGTGGAGCAATTTACCGCCGCCATGCGCGCACGCGCCAGCACCTACACAGGCACCCGCCTGGCCGAGTTGAGTTCGGTGCAGGCGCGTATTGCGGAGGCCGCTGCTTGCGTGGAGTTCGCAGAAACGGTGGTTCGCCGCGATTGGCAGGAGCTGGAATCTGAGGCCAACCAAAGACGCTACCCCAGCATGGAAACCAAATTGCGCTGGAAGCGAAATGTTGCCTTTGCCGCGCAGTTGGCCGTGCGTGCCGTGGATGTTTTGATGCCCGCAGCGGGGGCCGGCGGCTTGGCCAAGTCGGCAGCTTTGCAGCGTCAGTTCCGAGATTTACACGCCGCCTCGGCCCACATTGGCTTGACCTGGGACGTGCATGCCGCAGCGTATGGCCAAAGCGCGCTGGGCTTGCAGCCCAATGCCGGTTTCTTGCTGTGAGAAACCCTTTGGTTTTGACGGGTAATGATCGACTGATTACTTGCGTGTTTGCCCTAATGCCGGCACCGAAAGAAACAGTTATGTTCGTGACTTCAAACTGAGCGACAAAGATTTCTTATGCCGATCAAAGAACTGAACCATTTTTTCATTCGCGCCAACGACCTGGAGGCCACCAAGCAATTCTTTGTGGACACCCTTGGCTTTGAAGTCATGCCGCGACCCAACTTTCCGTTTCCGGGCTATTGGTTGGGTGTGAATGGTTCGATCCAGGTTCACATCGGCCCATCGGGTATCCCGGATCGACAGCACTATTATTTGGGAACGCCAGAAGATGCCGTCGACGGTCAGACTGGCGTGATTGATCACGTGGCCTTTTTGGCCGATGACCCCGCAGCCTTCATCAAGCGATTGGATGCCAAGGGTGTTTCTTACCGCCCGCGCCACTTGCCCGATTCCAACTTGTTCCAACTGTTTTTGCGTGACCCCAACGGCGTCATGATTGAGTTGAATTTTTTTGGTGTTGCAGACGTCTCGGCTTTCGGGGGCGAAAACTATTCCGAAATGAAGCGGGTCAGCGCAAGCTGAAGCCATTTTGTGTGTGTGCGTGAGTCAATACAAAGAGGAGATCTAGATGGATAAGACACGTCGCAAGGTTCTGGGCACCGCAGGTGCTGCTGTCATGGCTGCCAACATGGGTGTGGGAGTGGCCCATGCACAGGGTGCGCCTGTGAAAATCGGCATGAGCATGCCGCAAACAGGTGGCCTCGGTGCGGGTGGTCAGGCCGCTTTGCTGGCCCTTCGCATGTGGGTGGAAGACGTCAATGCCAAAGGCGGCTTGCTGGGACGCAAGGTGGAGTTGATTGCCTATGACGATCAGAGCAACGGTGCCAACACCCCGGGCATTTACACCAAACTGCTGGACGTGGACAAGGTCGACCTGCTGATCGCGCCCTATGCCACCAACGTGACGGCCCCCATCATGCCGCTGGTCAAAGAGCGACAAAAACTTTTGATGGGCAACTTCTCGTTCCAGGTGAACGCCAAGGTGCAGCACGACATGTGGTTCAACAACGCCCCCTGGAACGATGCCAAAGGCTGGTCCGAGGGCTTCTTCGACATGGGCAAGAAGGCCGGTGGCAAGACCGCTGCGATTTTCGCGGCCGATGCCGAATTCCAGCAAAACCTGGCCAACGGCGCGCGTGACATCATCAAGAGCTCTGGCTTGAAATTGGTCTATGACCAAAACTACCCGCCCAACAGCACCGACTTCTCATCCATCATTCGCGCCGTGCGCGCGTCGCGTGCGGAAGTCATTTTCGTGGCCTGCTACCCCAGCGAGGCCGTGGCCATCATGCGCTCTGTCAACGAAATTGGCTTGGGCTCGCAGGTGCAACTGTTCGGTGGTGGCATGGTGGGCTTGCAGTTCACCCCCATCATGCAAAACTTGGGCAGCCTGCTCAACGGCGTGACCAACTACAACTCGTATGTGCCTGGCATGAAATACCCTGGCATTGACGATTTCTTCAAGCGCTATTCCGAGCGTGCCACCGCAGCGAAGGTCGACCCCCTGGGCTTCTATCTGCCGCCGTTCAACTACGCCACCGGCCAGATGCTGGAGGCTGCAGTCAATGCCACCAAGTCCCTGGATCACAAGAAGTTGGCTGAGTACCTGCGCAAGAACACCCACCAGACCATTGTCGGGCCCATCAGCTTCGACAAAAACGGCGAGCGCGCCAAGTCTGCGGTGGTTCAGGCCCAGTTCCGCAACATTCAAGACAACAACCTGGACCAGTTCAAGAGCACCGGCAAGCAGATCGTTGTCTGGCCCGACGCTGAAAAGCAAGGGGATGTGATCACGCCGTTCGACAAAGCCCGCAAGGCCACCTGATCGATTCTTTGTTCAGCAGGGGCGGGCTGTCCGTCCGCCCCTCTTTCTTAAGCGCTTATGTTTTCATTTGAACTCCTGTTCGAGGCGGCCTTGTTCGGCATCTTGCTCGGCTGCTTCTATGCTGCGGTGAGCCTGGGCTTGTCTGTGGCTTTCGGTTTGCTGGACGTTCCCTATGTGGCGCACCCCGCGCTGCTCATCGTCGGGGCGTACTTCACCTACATGCTCTCTGGCATGGGCATTGACCCCTTGCTGGCGGGGGTGTTGTTGACGCCAGTGTTCTTCTTGGTGGGCGTCTTGCTCTACCGGTTTTATTACGAGACCTTTGAAAAGCGCGGCTCAGATGCCGGCGTTCGTGGCCTCGGCTTCTTTTTCGGCATCGCCTTCATCATTGAAGTGCTGCTGATTTTGGCCTTCGGTGTGGACCAGCGCAGCGTGCGTGCCAGCTACATTGGCAGCAGCCTGGAGATTGGCGACTACCGCTTCCCGTACCGCATGCTGATTGCCTTCGGGGTGGCATTGCTTTTGACGTTGGTCCTCACGCTGTATTTCTCCAAAACATTCAACGGCCGCGCCATCAAGGCGGTTGGCCAGGACGAGGCGGCTTTGCGTCTGATGGGGGCCAATCCGGTCAAGATCAAGCAACTTGCTTTTGGCATTGCCACCGCTGTCAATGCCTTGGCGGGTGCCATGCTGATCATTGTGGGCCCGGTGGAGCCGGCCATGGATCGCATCTACATTGGCCGCACGTTCTGCGTGGTGGTGTTGGCCGGTCTGGGCAGCATGAGCGGCACCCTGGTGGCGGGCCTCATTTTGGGGGTTGTCGAGTCTGTCGTTCTTATGACCCTGGGCGCGTCTTGGGCCCCTGCGGTGGCCTTTGGCCTGTTGTTGTTGATGCTGGGCGTTCGTCCGCAAGGTTTGTTTGGAAGGTAAGGCGCCATGAAATTCTGGTTAAGTTGCGCCGTCATGACCCTTGTGGTTTTTGCTCTGGCCATGTCGGGTATCAATGAGTACCTGTTCTTTGCAGGATTCGTCATTCTGCAGTTCATCATCCTGGCCACCGCCTGGAACATTCTGGGCGGCTATGCCGGCTACGTGAACTTCGGTGTGCCAGCCTTTGTGGCGGTGGGCGCCTACACGGCCGTGGTGCTGTTCAAGGCGATCCAAGCCCCGTTGATCGTTCAGATCCTTGGCGGCGGCATCCTCGCCGGTGCCTTGGGGTTGGGGGTGGGTTTGCTGACGCTGAAATTGCGCGGCATCTTCTTCTCCATTGCCACTGTGGCGGTGGTCTTCATTCTGGAGACCGTGGTCATGAACTGGCGCTATGTGGGCGGCGCGACGGGCTTGCAGCTGACGCGCCCCACCGATTTCTGGATCTTCGACTCCTACACCCGCATGCTGTTCTTCGTCATGGGCTTGCTGGCCATTGGCGCAGTGGCGATTGCGCGCTACATCCAGGACTCCTACTTGGGCCAAGGTTTGCGAGCCGTGCGTGATTCGGAGGAAGCCGCCGAGTGCTCGGGCGTTCCCACCCTGAAAATCAAGCTGATTGCCTGTACGGTGTCGGGTGCCTTGATGGGCATTGCCGGTGCGCCGATGCCGATGTACCTGAGCTACATCGAGCCGACGTCTACCTTCAACCTCAGTTACTCCATCTCCGCCCTGGGCATGCCCATCATTGGCGGCACCTCCCATTGGTTGGGACCGCTGATCGGCGCCATTTTGCTGGGCACGATCCAGCAGGTGGTCACTGTGACCATCTCCAGCGAACTGAACGTGCTGGTGGTGGGTGTGCTGTTGGTCTTGTTTGTTGTGTTGGCCCCTGAGGGTGTGCTCGGACTGGTGAAAAAATGGAAGCAATCCTCGAAGTAAGCAAAGTCGCCAAGCACTTTGGCGGATTCACAGCCCTGCATGAAGTCAAC
>JACCDI011054263.1_pt1 | contig 13176 bp, 17 predicted proteins | sample 7442791 | NCBI WGS metagenome assembly JACCDI01 (sample SAMN15323434, study PRJNA562643) | freshwater metagenome | isolation source: river surface water | place: USA:Blue River Watershed | collected 2017-08-15
GACAACTTTCGCTTTGACTTTGATCTCGACTTCAGCTTCGCTGAACTTCATGTTACCGACTTCGAACTCAAGGTTCGTGTCGACACCGTACTTTTTCAGCAGGGCGGACATTTCGTCACGAAGGGCAGCGAGGTTCTTACGGTCGAATTTCGCGAACTTGGTCATTTTCTAAACCTTTGCTTTGTCTCTCTTGATAAGATAGATATAAGCAAAAGCACGGCCAATGTCAACTGGCCGTGCGCACTTTTTTCACTTTTTCTGCACTTTTTTCAGAGCACGTCTGGAAGGTGTCCGTGGTTACCTTCGTGAGAAGGCGGAACCCAACCGTTTGGCTTCATGAGGTCAGGCAGACCCCAAGGATTCGGACGATCCCACTTGACGCCCGGCGACTTTGCCATGTTGGCTTCATGTACACGGTTCCATGCTTCAGTTGCGTCGACACCCATGACGTCGAGAGTACCAATCGCGAAGACGCAAAGGTCGATCAAACCATCGACGACTTCTTCTGCGTTGCCCTGAATCAGGGCAGCGTCAGAGGTTTCCTTGAACTCTTCGTGAACCATGCTCAGACGGAAAGCCATGTACTTACGGAGAAGGTCTTTGTCACCTTCAGCAAGTTTCTTTGCCATCCATTCGTTCACACCAAACTTCTGGTGCATGTCAGCGATGTCTTGAACCCAGTTAGTTGACATTCTTCAATTTCTCCATTTCATAAATTCTTTTGCGAAGATCAGAGCTGCTAAAGCGATGATCTCGTTTGTTGAAGTATAGATCGATACCACGGGCTTGGCAGATGTCTTTGCCCGTGAAGTCTTTGTCTTTGTACTCTTCGCCGAGTATCCTTACATTTATATCATACATTCCGAGAATGTCAACCAAATCGTTCTCAGTCACGTACGGTACGATCTCGTCGACATAACGGACCGCAGACAGTTGTACATACCTTTCTACAACTGTCTGCACCGGCTTGTTCTTGTTTGGACGATCGATGCTAGGATCTACTTGAAGACCACAAATCAGATATTCACATTGGGTTTTTGCTTCACGAAGCATCGCGATGTGGCCGGCATGAAGAAGGTCGAATGTGGAACAAGTGAATCCTACTATCATTTTCCCTCGGTCATCTTATAGATAAGGAACGATCGCTCAGCATAGAGATTCCTGATGAACTTCTCTGGTGCCTTCTCAGCCTCAAGGACTGCGATGCGATCACTCAACTTTTTGATCTCTTCTTCAATCTGTCTATCGGTCATAGTTCCTCAAACCTTCCATCGAAGAATCTCGTTTTGGCTTGAATGAATACGTCGCCTTCCTCGTTCATGTACACTACCGAAGGCACTGCTTCATCTCCGGTAACTTCGAGTCCTTCATGGATCACTCGATAGATTCCGCCGGTCTTGACGTGACGATAAGAAGTACCTTCGTCAAAGATGTTAAGTTCACCCCACCTTGCCATGTTCACTCTCCTTATGCTGCAATTTGGCTAAAGTTCTTTTTCTTCTCGAACTTGATCACATGATCAAACTTGTCGTGCAGAGAATCACCCTTGTGGCTGATGATAAACACGTTCGAGTCGGCTGTAATTTCATTGATGATCTTAAGGAACTCGTCAGTGCCAGCTTGGTCAAGCGAACCATCGAGCACTTCGTCCATGATCAGAAGATTGGTAGTCACAGAGTTACGAAGACGAGACACTGCTCGCCACGTGAACATCAACGCGAGGTCGATGCGAAGCTTCTCGCCTTCAGAGAAGGAAGCATATGAGAACTCATCACGGAAGCGAGACAGAATCTTCTCGTTGAAGTTCTCATCAAGTTGGAAGTCGACGAAGAACTCCATCGCAGCGAGATACTTGTTGATCAGTTTGTTCATGATCGGTACGTACTGCTTGATGATACGAGTCTTGATGCCACCGTCTTTCAGCATGGACCCCACAACGGCAAGAGTTTCCTTATCTTCAGATAGCGACTTCTGCTTTTCGGTGAGGGCCCGAAGCTCGTCTTTGTATCCGTTGATCTTTGTGGTGTCGATTTCACCAGCATCCTTTTCTGCTTCGTCAAGTTCTTTCTTAAGTCCAACAAGCGCCGACTTTGCAATTCGTATGTTTGCGGTGTGCTCAGTTCGAGTGAGGTTGAGGCGATGTAGCTCTGTTTCCACTTCGGAGATTTCGTCAAGCCGCGTGGAGACTTTCTGAATCTTTCCGTCCAAGACATGTATGGCGTTTTCGATCTCAGAAATTTTTCCAGACTTCTCGCTAATGGTCGATACTTTAAAGTCGTGCTCGATTCCTTGCCGGCACGTGGGACAATTGTCGTGCGCATGATAAAACTTAACATCCTTATGAAGAGTTGTGAGTTTGGTCGTGAGGTCTGACTTAAGAAGCTTGAATTGATCATGTTTTGACTTAACATCAGACTTGTCGGCGATCGTACCAATCAGTGATGTGATCTCTTCGTCGAGTTCTTCTGAACGACTCTCTTCGCCTTCAATGAAATTGATCTGCTCACGCATCTTCTGTTTGATGCGAAAGACTTCGTCTTCTTTCAAACGACGAATCGACTCGTTGTGTTCTTTTGCCGATTCGATCTTGTTCTTGACGATGTCGATGTCGTACTTGACCTGCATCAGATCGTTCTTGTTGTTCGTCACCTTCTCTTTCAGAAGGTTGTTCATGGTACTAAAGATCTGAATGTCGAGTAGATCTTCAATCACCTCACGACGATGGAATGCCGGAAGCTGCATGAATGGTTGGAACGTAGCAGAACCAAGGACAACCACTTGGCCAAACGACTTATAGTTCATCTTGAGAATGGTTTCCTCAAGATAAGCCTGATAGTCACGGGCCGATGCGTCTTGGTTTAGCAGTTCATTGTTCTTCCAGATCTCGAAGACGTTTGGCTTCATGCCGCGCTTGATGACGTAATCGTTGCTATTCGAAGTAAAGTAGACCTCGACCATAAGATCACGACCATTGATTGAGTTCATCAGTTGCGGTTTATTGATCTTACGAAAAGCTTTACCATAGAGTGCAAAGGTGATCGCGTCAAGAATAGTCGACTTACCTGCACCGTTCTCTCCAACGATCAGAGTGCTCTTGTTACGATTCAGATCAATAGTAGTCCATGCGTTGCCGGTCGACAGAATGTTTTTGTATCGTACTTGAGTGAAAGTGATCATATCTGTCGTTTCCTATTCTTTTTCTTCGAAATGTTCTTAGCGTATGCATACCTCGCGTGAGGCAGAGATGAGAACCATTTAACATGTCCGTCGCTGTATTGAAGGCCGTACTCAGTTTCACCTGAGTCTAGCTTCCGTTCAACAATTTTTGTCTTCATAGGCTAACTGCTTCGGCGTACAGATCACGAAGGAACTGATTCACCTTCTCCTTGTTAGTCTTTACCTCAAGACTTTCGACATATGACTTGAGTAGAGACAGTGTATCCTGGGCCTCATCGACGAGTTCACCTTCGTCGATCACATCGAAGTTCAAGTGATCTTCAACGACCTTGATGTCGGCGCAGCCGGCCGACTGAAGTTTGTCGATGAACAGGTCAAAGGTGTAAGGGTTGTTCTTTTTCTTAACTATAACCTTAACGTACGTAGATGTCAACATAGAAACGTCGAGTGCGTCAATATCTTCTACAGTCAGATCGCTGTCGTCGTATTCGAGCTTGTGGAAGATCGAGAACGTGTTCGGAATGAACTCCATCTCGAGGGTCTCAGTGTCGAAGATGTGGAAGCCACGTTTGCCAGCGTAGTCAGTCCACGTCATCTCGTAAGGTGCACCAAGGTAGGTCACGTTCTCGTGAGAAGATGGGTGGTGATAGTGGCCAGAGTAGACTGCAAGGAACTTCTTGAACTCTGCACGATCAAGACCATGATCAGACAGTTGCCCTTTCATCATTTCGAAGCCAGCGAACTCAAAGTGACCCATTACGATCTTCGCCGAAGTCTCTTTGAATGTTTGGAAAGAAACTTCCGCGTTGCTGGGGCAGATCCAAGGCGATAGAAGAATATCACAACTTCCAAGAGTAACAGTAACCGGCTCATGAGTGTAAACATTGTAGTTGCCATACTCCTTCAGTAAAAGCTCCATCGTATTCACTTCGTTGGTGTTCTTGAAGTATGTGGTGTGGTTACCCACGACGGAGTGAACAGTGATGCCACGTTCTTTCAGCGGATCAAAATACATCTGCTTTGCACGACGAAGAGTCACGAAGTTGACATACTTACGACGGTCAAATGTGTCACCCAGATCAAGAACGGTGTTGATTCCGCGAGCATCTAACGTAGGAAAGAAGATGTCGCGATAGAACTTCTCATAGTAATCGAGGAACAACACGCTATCACCTCGAACGCCGAAGTGTTGGTCAGTAATTACCGCTACTTTCATTCATCATCACCTAGAAAAACTTCGAGACCCTTCTTCTTAGTCGTCGGCTTCTTTTTGCTCTCCATCGAAGCTTCATACTTCTCGACGAAGTCGTTCATGTAATCATTGTTCAGATCCACGTACGAAGCACCACCAACATCGGAATGGTCCGAGCGGTCAACAATCGTATCAGTGATGATAGAGTTCTCGAGAACTTTGTGACGAATGTACGTCTGCTTCTTCTCTTTGTGAATACGACGAATGAAGGCAAACCAAATGACCTGAGTGAAGTACGCGAACGGGTTGTTCGACTTCTCTGGATCGAAGTTGTTGACACACATGATGGCGTTCTCTAGACCATCTGCGATCATGTCATCACGATATGTGTAGTTGATGAAGTTTGGCTTGTAGGCCAAACGATTCGCGATCTGATACAGACACTCTCCGATGTAGTTCGGAATCCGTGGAGGTTCTTCTCCGCTGTCCTCTGCTTCACGTACAGCTTTCTTGTACTTGATCATCGCCTCGAGGAACTCGGCGTTGTTGACGTAGTTGCGTTTGGTTTTCTTTGACGTAAGGGTCATTCTCCCTCCTTTTCTGCTATTTGATAGACTGTACCACAGTAGAACACAAATGTCAACTATTTCTTAGTGGATGCACTTTTTTGTTGACATCCGCATACAGCTGAGTATAATACCAGTATGGTCCAGAAAATAATTAGTGTTTAGTAGTAGATCTAGATTCCATCATAGCAGTAAATACTTCTTCAAGTTCAGTATTGAAGTCAGTATCTTCCTCTACTTGTTTCTGCATCTGGCTATCATTGATCTTATGCATGAACTCATCATAATAATCGATAGCTTTTCTGCTTGCAGCAGAAAAGAACATGTAATCACTGTTGAATATGTTCACACTGTTCAGTTCTGAGAACAGAAGCCAACTCTTAGCGAATAGTCCAACGTGTGGATCTATAACGATAGAGATGGGTGTGATGAGTTCAATCGACTCTGATGTTTGGCCTCCTAAGTATCCTAGGAGGTCTTCGCCGTTTTTCATCTTGACATGAATGAGTTGCATATCATCCCTTTATGTCGACATTGTAAATTTTGAACTGAAAGCCTTCTTCTGAGTAGATCTTGACTCTTTCCATGAAGTGCTTTGTCGCGAAGTTTTGAGAGTTCTTCCACTGAAGGTCGTCAACAATGTCGTATAGAACTGCTTCAGTTTTTCCTTTGCCTTTTCGAAGGACTCGGCCGATTGACTGAAGATTTCTGATACGTCCCTTTGATGGGGATGCGAAGATCAGGTTGTCCAACTCTGGTATATTTATCCCTGTCGAAAATGTGCCGTACGAAGCGCAGATGATGTTACCCTTAGAACCTCTGACCTCATGTCGAATGTTCTCACGTTCGTCAGTGTCAACACCGCCATGAACAAAATAGACGTTGTGCTCTTCCGACTTACTCAGCATATCATACAATGCCTTTCCATGTTTGTCAACGTACTGGAAGAGGATCAGAGTATTTCCTGGAAGATTCCAAGCAAGGTTACGGATGAACGCGTTTCGTGACTGGTTGCGTACGATCCAATCGATCTCTTCCTGATAGGACTTACCCTTGTTCGCTTTCTTGATTTCATCAGGGTACTTAAGGACTAGAGCTTTGATCTTGAAGCTTGCAAGAACGTTGTCATCGATTAGCTTCTTCGTCTTAGTCACGGTAAAGACCGAACCAAACAGACCTTCGAGAACAAGTTTGTGTGTCTGTGTTCCATCGAGTGTACCAGTCAGACCGTAACGATACTTCACATGTGGCATCTTCTCAAGGATAGAGGTAAGTGACTTTGCCTTGAAGTTGTGCGCTTCGTCACCGAACACGACGTCGAACTTCTCAAAGAAAGCCTTTGGCATCTTATAGACCGACTGCCATGTAGTGATAGTGATCTCTGCGTCAACAGTCTTATCGACACCACCGCGAATCTTGTGGATGTCCAGCTTCTTTCCCTTGTTGTACTCGATAAAGTCAGAAGCCATTTGATCTACGAGAGAAGTCGTCGGGACGATGATGAGAATCTTTCGTTCCAGCATTAGATGGTGAGCCATAATTAGGTAGATGATGAATGACTTGCCCGATGCGGTAGGTGAAAGGAACAACGCTCGGTTGTTACGAATCGCATGAACGATAGCATCGTTCTGATAGTCACGAACTTCAAAGGCTGCATCAACTTGTTTCGCGAGTTCGACACCATAATCATCTGGAACTGGTTCAACATTTGAGAGTTCTTTTGACAGGGTCAGTTCATACCCACGTTGATCGCAAAACTTCTTGATGTATGGAACCAATCCGGCATAGGTGTAACCGGTCATCGCGTTCAACAAACGAACTTTGCCGTCCCAAACTTTGTTTCGGACGGCTGGCATAAACTTTGCTCCTGGTACTTCAAAGGTGAAGTATTCAGACATTTCCATTTTCAATGATGGTTCTGCTTCTACACGAACAAAGACCTCATTTATTTTCTCAACATTTACACGATCCATTAAGCGCCTGTTCTGAACTTCTCCCAATCAACGATGGTTTTCAGGAGGAAGTTCCTATTACTGATTTGTTTTACGATTGATTCGAGGTATGCGACTGTTTCTTCTTGCAGACCAATCTTCAGCGACAACTTCACGATGTCGACGTCTGCTTCGAGATATGTGGGAACATCGGTGCGAAGAATCTTCAGAGGCTGAGGTTTCCATCCATGCTGCTTGAGTTCTTCATCATCAAGCTCTCCTCGGTAGTATTCACCTTTGAGCTTGTAAAGAATTTTGTACTCGGCTTTCAGCTTCTTGAGCTTCAGACCTTCTTCGACGTACCAACGGAAGTATTTATTGTGTAGCTTGGGGATCTCAGAAGTCGTCTTTGAGATGTTGGCTTGATCGATCTCGCCGTCCTTAGCCCACTCTTTGTACAGGGTTTCAATATCCATGTTCTCTCCTCGCTCGGTCAATGTAATGTACACGTGACCACTTCATGACCATCTAAGTAACCAATACTACAACACTTAGGACGAAATGTCAATTAGATCTTTTTGACAGTGTGCCCGTTGTGTTCGAATGTGATTTCACACGTAGCGTATGTTACATCGGTTCGAGTAGTATCAAAACTGATGTTGCTGAGAGAAATTGGGAATACGTCTTTAAAGTGTACTTCAACACCGGGATTACCCTTACTGTCGAGCACTATAAGAGATGCATCTGAGTAAAGACCATCGTCAGACTGTTGTAGGTTCTTGAATTGATCAAACGAGTCGTTCTTTGTTAAGCCAACCATCCAGTTAAAGATCTCATTGTACGAGTTCATGTACTCATCAAGTCTAACTGTAACAGTGAATGGTTCATGCTCAATCTTATCACCAGCAAAACGAATGGACTTAAACGGCGTAGCAGATACCGTGGGAGACATGCTCATACCCGGAATCGTCGCAGCCTGAATGAAAAACTCAACGTTTGGCAGACGCTTGATCGTGAAGCGAAAGCCTATCGGTGAAAGAAAGTTCTGTAGCATGCACTTTTCCTATTGACATTCAGTGGTATAGTACCTATATTTATAGTGTAAGCAAGGAGTCTGACATGAAAGAAGAAACCGTCGTAGTGTTGCTGACGCTAGCGGTACAGCTTTCTGTATATACCGTGTTGAAACTCTTGCATCTATTGATGTAACACATAATAAAAAGGGACTCCCGAAGGAGTCCCAGTTTGTTTTGTTCGGTTAACCCGACTTCTCTGATTAGAGGATGTTGGTAACGCGTACCTTGCGGTAGTACTTGTTGGTGTTTGCGGTGATTGCGCCTGCACCAGCAGTGATACCTTCAGCGAATGGGTTAGCAACCATGCCGTAGCGGGTTTTGAAGCCGATCTTCGACTGGAAGCTGTTTTCGCCAACTGCGCGGACCATCTGCAGAGGAACGTATGGGCAGTAGAAGAGACCAGCGTCGAATGCTGCCGAACCCTTGTAGCCTACGACCATGTAGTTCGAGCCTGCATATGGGTCGATGTAGACGCGGAAGCGACCGTTAAGAACGCCAGCGAAGGTGTTGCCGGTGTCGTCAACGTTCAGAGCGTTGCTGTTAAGAGCTGGGGTGTAGTCAAGAACACCTGCCATCTGCAGTGCGGAAGCGACGTCCGACGAGCAGATGAGGATGTTACCCTTACCACGACGGGTGTCTTTTGCGATCTGGTTGGCTTCACGCTCGATCTGGAACATCAGACCCTTGAACTTCTCAACTGACCAGCGGCCGTTAGCATCGACGTCGAGGTCGAAGGTACCAGCGTTTGCAGTGCCAGTTTGTGCACCGACGACTGAGGTGTTGTAAACTGTACGAACAACTTCACGGTTGATTTCTGCAAGCAGTTCAGCCTGAAGCATGTTAGCCAGTTCAGTCTCAGCGTCCAGACCATGAATTGCCTTCAGGTCCTGTGCGAGTTCAGTGGTGTATTCAGCTTTCAGTGCGCGGCTCTTTGCAGTAACCGAGACTTTTTCGATGCTGAATGACATCTGCGCGAATTCACCTGCGCCACCGCCTGTGCCAAGAGCTTCAGCAGTTGCAGTCGACATGCCCGCGCCAGTGCTCCACAGAGTGGTGTTAGCAAAGTCAGTTGGGAATGGCGAACCAGCGTGGGTGCCAGCGCCGGAGAAGTCGGTGTCAGCTTCGTTGTAGAAAGCTTCGCCGGTTGCAGCAGTGGTGTTTGCGTAGTTCGAACGCATTGCGAAGATCAGGCCAGTTGGACCGGTCATTGGCTGAACACCAGCGATGTCGTAAGCAATGAGGTTAGGCATTGCACGGCGAACGAGGGTGATAAGCACTGGGTCGTAGTTTTGTGCTACGCCGGTGTTGTTTGCTGGAGCTGCTTCAGACAGCAGAGCTGCTGGGGAATAAGCAGAACCTTCGCGGAGAGCATTCTCGGTGTTCTCGAGAAGTTGTGCAGTAACCGCTTTACGGTGGCCGTCTCTGATACCTGGAAGCGCATTGTGCTCCAGAACAGGACCCCACTTTTTCATTAGTTCTTCGTTTCTCATTTGTTATAATCTCCTTTGATGGATATATCTGGTCTTATTTATATAAATCAGATTTTAGCAAGTTTGTTAAGCGAATCAACATAAGCTGCTACCGCTGGATTAACTGCAGGAGCTTTTGCTTCTTCAAGAACTTCTTCTTCAAGAACTTCTGCTTGGTCTTCAGCACGTGCGACAGATTCAGTGAAGTAGCTTTCCTTGATAACTTCAAGCTTAGCTACGAAGTCTTCAACCGACTCGTACGATACGCCTTCAGCCAGAGTCTGGAAACGTGCAGCGTCGGTATCAACTAGACCTTCAGAAAGAGCTGCGATTGCTGCGTTCTTCTGAAGCATTTCTTTTTCTTCACGCTCAGCGACATAAGCTTCAAAGAGCTCATTGTACTTTGCTTCTGTTGCAGCTACTTGCTCTTCCATCTGTGCGATAGCGTCAAGTTCTGCTTCTTCAATCTCAATGTCATGCTCTTCGACAAGCGATTTCAGACCTGCGATGATCGACTCTGCGACTTGAACCTTGTAGCCAGACTCGAGAGCAACTTTGTTCTCTTCCATCCAGTTTTCGATTACGTAGTCGAGATACGAGTCAAGCTTGTCAGAAAGCTCTTCGACGACAGCTTCAACTTGCTCTGAAAGCTCTGCTTCAAACTCTTCTTCAAGTTCTGCACGAACTGCTTCAACGCGCTCATGAAGGGCAGCTTCGAAGATGGTCGTGGTCTTAAGCTTAAAGTCTTCAGAAAGGTCGGTACCGTCGAAGATCGACGCGATCATTTCATGAAGGCCAGCATTGTTGGTGCCTTGTGGGGTAACAACTGGAGTACCGGTCTGAGGAGCACCAGCAGCCTTGAACAGGTCCGCCTTACGCTTCTTTACCGCACCGCCAGCAGGTGTAGTAGCATCAGCAGCATACGACTCTTCGCCGGTTGCTTTTGCTTCGTCTAGATTCATGTCTAGCTCTTTGTCCATTTGAACTCTCCTTTGTGTGATTCAAGATCAATATCACTAGTATTTATAAGAATACGATTTTATGTCAATTACAGGCTTTTCAAGAATTTTTCAAACACTGCAATTGCAGCAGCTTCATCAATCTGCGAGTAATTTTTCTTAACGTGCTCTTCAATTTGGTCAAAGGTATTAGCAGCACGCCAAGAAGATGAAGCCACATCGTAAATCCATTCAACACCTTCCATAATACCTTTCACAAAGGCGTCTGGTGCAGAAGGGTCAGCGACGATGTCGCCTGCAGTAGCAAGCATGAAGTCGTTTTGAACTTCCATGATACCTTGCTTATTTGGTTTCACCGAGCCCATGCCACGCGATGAGATACCGAGTTGTGCGCCAGAGTCAATTAGACCCTTTACAACGTCACCCATCGGTGTCTTGGTGATCTTTGCTTTACCGACGACATTAGAGCCATCAGCTTTGAGCTCAGTGAACAAATGAGAAACACGATCGAGGTTGATGGTTGGACCTTGTGGGTGGCCAAGCTCACCGAACGCGCGATTCTTTGCAACGTAGTTATCGTTGTATCGATTCATCTCACGAATAAGAACGTTTGAAGGATAGATTCTACCATTACGATTCTTAATATCACCTTGCATGATGATACCTTCGATGTAATAGTTCTTCTCGCCTTTTTCGTTCGCTTCAGTAATGTACTGAACGTCTTCAACGATTTCTTTAATAAGTAGTGCCATTTGTAGCTCCTTTTCTCTTATTTATAAGCTATGGCAACACACTTAACTGCTACAGAAGCAGCAATCGTATCAGCAGGTTCTTTGATGAAAACTTCATCCATATTTGCAGCCATAGAATATGTGCCATATGTTCCTGCTGTATTAGCAAAAGTCAAAACCGTTGCCGATGGTGCATAGACTCTTACCAACACCGCGTCTCCCACGGTGTTGGCAGTCGTTACGTTAATCTCTTGCCCTTTTACTTTGACAAAATCAACCATTCACACTCTCCGCAAATTTAAGGATCTCATTAAAATCCTTTTTGCTAGTATGAAGTTTCTGCTCCATTTTGGCGCGATTTGCAGGAGTCAGTTGTTCAAAGACAGCGTTAAGGGTATCTGCCATTGCACGGGTAACATTGACGCTTGAACCGTCATGTAGCGACAGGGCTCCAACCTTTACTGCTTCATCGATCATCTCAACTTCTTCTTTGGTCAAACGCTCTACGGCACGACCAATGCCAGCTTTTCTGTTCGATCTTAGTGTTCTAAGTTTCTTATATTCTGGGCTTTTCATATCAGCGGTGTCGCCAATATCTCTTTGAATATGAGTAAGATCATCCGAAGATTTCTTAATGTATGAACCAAGAGTCTTCTTGTTGAGCTCATCGATTTGGCCAGCTTCTTCTTTACGAATAGCTTTGCTAATCGCCTTACGACGAGCGTGAAGGTATTTGTCAGACTTATCAACATCACCATCATTGTCGATGTCTGCATCAGCTTTACCGACAGGATCCATCGCTTCTTTCTTGATCGACTTCGCGATTTCATGACCCTTGATGATGGTCGACTTCTTCAGAGGAGGACGATCACCTGTTGCTTTCATGGCAGCGGCCATGCCAACAGCGTACGGATTGACAACCTTCTCGTCAAGATCTTCCTTAACAGTTTTCTTAGCGAAAGGACCTTTCACCGCGTGTGCAGCTGCGTGCTTACGAGCTAGGCTCTCTGCATGACGATCATTGCCCATGCCACCAGGTGCTGAGTAACCTTTCAGGTATGCATCAGCTTCACCTTTTGCCTTCGCAGCGCTGTCATATGTGTGACCGCCAGAGTACATAGTGTGGCCTTTGGTCTTGTGCTTGATCTCAGCACGGAAGCCACCGAACTGCGACTTAACACCATGAGTGGTGTAGTCGTCAGCATTGATTGCTTCTTCGAGCTCGACTTCTTCGCCGATCTTGATCTCGCCTGCACGACGAAGGACAGTTCTCGCTTTGCTCTGACCAGTCTTTGGGTCTACTGCACGAACGATAACTGGCTCTTTATCAGCACGCTTCGTGTGAAGTTCTGCTGCTTCGTAGACCTGTTCGTCTTCACCTTTGTCGTGATCTGCATCACGCTTAGCCTTAGACTTGTTTGAAGTGAACTGAGACTCAGTGTCGTATGGAGTCTTGTACTTGGCTACGATGTGCTTCGCTTTGAAGTTCTTTTCGTCGCCAGAACGAGGCTCATAGACAGTCTCGAATAGTGTTTTGAAATTGATCATTGGATCACCTATTACTTTTCGCCTGCAGGAACTTTTGCCCAGCTGCTGCCTTTTAGTTTATCCATTGCCAAGCCAGCGCCATGCTCACGCTTGCTAATGGTTTTACGCAGTGGCTTACGATATTCTTTGTTGTCGGTCTCATGGCTATTGTATGACTCATCATCTTTCTTACGAGCATCTTCTGCTGACTTACGAGCCTTTACCATGTAGGCACCAAGTTTTGCACCAGAGACTTCGTCGAGTTCTACTTCTTCTTTTGCCATCTTGTCAGCTGCAGTGGCTACACCTTTTACGCGGTTACCGAGCTTTGATGCGTACTTCTTGGTTTCAGCAGACTGATTAGGTGAAACTGCTGCCATTGTACGACCGACAACTTCTGGAGCAGCTTTCTTGACATAGGAGGCAAGAGTCGACTTCTTCAATTCGTCAATCTGCTCGACTTCCTCTTTCATGTCTTCTTCGTCATCGTCTTCTTCGGTGGACTCATCGTCTTCTGAGTCATCAGCCTTAGCTTCGTCGAGGTCGAC
>JACCDI011839433.1_pt1 | contig 13175 bp, 10 predicted proteins | sample 7442791 | NCBI WGS metagenome assembly JACCDI01 (sample SAMN15323434, study PRJNA562643) | freshwater metagenome | isolation source: river surface water | place: USA:Blue River Watershed | collected 2017-08-15
GTGCCCATCTCAATTCCATCCAACAACACCATCTTAACACATATACTGAAGTTTTCTACCACCATTTTCTTGCTTACAGGGACTGATACCATTGGTGCCAGCCTTGTGTCATGCAGACCACATCACCCTATTTCCTCAGCCCACTCCTACCATAATCAACCAATCCTTGCTTCCCCAACCAAACCTCTGCAACAGTTTGACCTTCTCCATCAAAGATGACCCTTCTCCTCAACCTTTGATTTTTTTGCATAAAGATATGAATATTGTTGTACATCATGAAATAATTATCAAAAGAAGTAAAAATTCAGATAATACACACAATTCTGTCTTTGTTATTGATCATCATTTCAATTGTAATTTTTCAAGCTTGCATATTACAATCAGATCATTGCTCTTACTTAACTTTTTATTGATATTTTGTTGCAATGGATGAATTTATTGAATGGATTTAGAAATTTCATCTTGTTGTTATCACTTCCCCCCATCGCTTACAGGTTAGTTCTTTTTGTGAATAGATTGCTCAGTTACTTCAATTTCATATTGCAGAACAAGAAACATTAATTTATGAAGTTTGTTTCATTGATTTGTTTCATGAAAAAGATATTGGTTGGATGAGAGAATCATTGTTAGTTGCTTTTGTTGAGGTGAGTATAGTAGTGGGGTAACCTTTTTTATTTGCTACTACTTTTTGTATCCCTATGATATTTTATTGTAACTATTGTACTTGAATAGAGGTAAGGGTTCCCATATAATAGTGTTGATACATAGTGATCACATTAAGCATTCCATATTACATTTCAGACAAAAAGACCTGTTCTTTTTAATTCCTGCATGAATTCTTGTCATCATGTAAGCCCAGCACACAAAATTCATGCATTGGATAAAAACACTCCTATAGGAGGAAATATAATGTCTGCTATTCCCTTGTAAAATCTTCATATGAAGGATGGTGTCAATGTGATCAGATGCAATGGATAGATTTGATCACAAATATTTTGTACACCATAAAATTAGTTTGCTTAAATGACCCAATGGCTGCCATAGTGAAGGAAAATGATCACATCTGAAATCACACAGTATCATTCACAAGCCACAAGGGACACCCTAAAGAGAAAGAGAGAAGTCTACTATTCATTAATAATCCTCAGAAGTAGTGCAAATTTATTTTGCAATTTACAAGATCTTGTTTCACAAAAGGAATATTTTCTTGTCTAGACCATAGGATTATGGAAGGGTATTGGTTTTATGAGCGTTAAGCTGTTTCAATTGTAATCCCTGTATATTTTCATAACCTTGATGCCCTTCATAGTTTTTCATCCCTACGAAGGATGTCAATAATGCTGACACAAAACAGAAATATTTTATATATGATTTCTTTCCTAACTTTTATACTGAAAGTTTTCAAAATTTAACACAACAACTTCATGACTGATTTTTTCTAATTAATAAAAAGAAATTAAAAATCTGCCTGTAGTTATCATGGCAAAATTTTGATTGGCACAGCGAACAAAATATTGTGCCACTAATGGGTACTTGCATCTTTTGTAGAACCCCAACAGTGGCACACAACAATCATTACCTATGAGGAATTTCTTGCAAACAACCAGACTCCCCAAGAATCATGATTGTGCGTATCTTCTGAACTTCTTACACAAAGAACAGCACTTTAAATGAGAATCTGCAGAAAAATGCAACCAAAAGTCCTCACCAACCAACACAATACCTTCATGATCAGATAAGACACAATCTTTGGCATGATTCTGCTGCAATGGAAACAGAAGACCCAAAGATCCATGAGCAATTTGGTTTGGGTCTGGAGATAGTCTAACCATGGCATAATATCAAGAAAAATGGATTAATACCTAATGGTGGACAAAAATTTCCACTTCTGATGCTGTACTTTTTGAAAGTATATCCAATAAAAGATTCCCTGTGTGTAGTTGTTGTCACATCAATCAAATCCATCTACTCAAAAATTTGGAAAAATAACAAGTCCATCATTTGATTCGGGCCATTTCAAATTTGGTAATTATTGTGGTAAGATTTTGGGTTGATAAGTTTTGCTGGTAAAAACGTTTCCTAATTATATTTTCACTCCTTGATGGTTGTAGATCAGTAGATCAAATTTAATGATGATTGTTGCAATAATTTCCTTCAATATAGAGTAGTTTTTATTTTTCTGATTTCAAGGGATTTGGTTTGAGATAAAAATGACACTTTGTTTTACAAGTAATAGAATTTTGATGAATAGACCAAGGTCTTACATTATTTTGCTTTTTTGAGCATTCTGAACAAATTACATCTAAAGCAAACAAAGAGTTTCACTGTCAAAGCTCCTTTGCAAAAGAAATGGTAAGTTAGTTATAGACATGTTGAAGGAATGTCTTAATGTTGGCATAATGCCTAAAAATTTCAAAATAGATGCAAATGTTGGCAACACAGAGAATTTTTGTCTGAGGCACATGTTGATGGTATATTGTGGTCACAAAATAGTCACAAACAAAAGTTGACCCATGTGCAGAAAGATCCTCTGAAAATATTTTCAAAAATCAACTGTTCAGAATGATTTCTGGTTAAAAACATGAAACAAAAAGGATAATTTTTCAATTGCAAAAATATTATAAAAAATTTCTGATGTGACAAGACATTCTTCACTGTTGGCACAATGCCTAAAAATTTCAAAATAGATGCAAATGTTGGCAACACAGAGTATTTTTGTCTGAGGCACATGTTTATGGTATATTGTGGTCACAAAATAGTCACAAATTATAAACAAAAGTTGACCCATGTGCAGAAAGATCCTCTGAGGATATTTTCAAAAATCAACTGATCAGAATGATTTCTGTTGCAAAACATGGAATGAAATGGATAACTTTTCAATTGCAAAAACATTATCAATTCTCAAATGAAAAAATTTCTGATGTGACAAGATATGCTTCACAACTTCTTCAAACTATAGTGCAATGCCTAATATCATCACATCTGGCTAATAAATATTGAAAATGGCTCACAATATCTGCCACATAACTCCATCTTCTGATCAAATTCATTGACATTACCAGGCCCCAGGCCCAACTCAAATCTACCCCAGATGGTGGGGGACCAAAAATAAAACTGCAAAACAAACTGCCTCAGATAAAGAAGATATTTTATTTCTGCCCCACAGTGAAGCCACCCCTACATGTGACCATCTATCCAACATTGTGAACCAATAACTTAACAATATCTCTGTCTCATCACCATTGAACTCAATAATTCCAAACATAAAATCAATATCACCACAAAAAATCATTGTTGAGGAGTTGCCATAGCTTAATTTCATTTGGGAATGTCCAAATATACTATACCTACAGGGCCTAAAGGTCCTTTATTGGTAATGAAGTGTATGAACTAATTAATCCATTTCTCCAGCTCATCTCACATATATGTTGCATCAAATGTTGAAACCAACTCACTCCCTTGCAAAATATAAATGCAAAGTTCCCCTACCTACCACAATTGATATACAAAACTTTACAATGATACAAAAGAAAAAATGGATCTAAGAAGTGTGCAGCAGGTGAGGATCTTTTGTCTGTTGCAGTTATGCAGTCTGATGTTGTTTCTTTGTTGAGTTGTCAAAAATCTTCCCACCAAAGACAACCTAAACTGGATTAGAATTGATTACAACTTATGCCATATGCCATCCCAACAATTCCACTTTAGGAATGGCTATTGCCAATTTGCAAATTTCTTCCACAGTGAAAATATTCTTCACCAAGTGGTGAGTCATAACATTTCAAGCATCTAGTAGAAAAATCAAAACACATTTGGAGCAATTTCAGGATTCCCAGTAGAAAGTAAATTGGAGGCAAGCATGTTTCCATTTCATGAAAGTTGATCTAAATTATTACCAGGCAAACTTTTAATATTGGTTTTCAGTGTGTGTATGAGTGTTACAAAGAAACAATCAAAGAGAAAGCAATGCTGTGTGGATTGGGTTGCCTTGGAGATTGTGCTCCAAATAAATTCATGCCTTTCCTGAACCTGATAGTGATATGCTAAAGCAACCTGCCAGCAGTGATGAATAATATCTATCTGCAACTGTACAGGTCATATGGTTGGCAAAGGCAAAAAAGACGCAGAAGTCATTATGTCATTTTTAATGAAAAAGTTGACAAATTTGATCCATCAAAAATGCTCCCTGACTATTTTGTTTTTGATGGAGAAGCATTTGTGTAAAAATCAGGACAGATTCTCTTTGTACACTTTCCCTGGGCAATGTGTTTCTATGGTAGGGACCACTTGCTGTCACTTTCCTTCAGTGACCTATCATGTTTTGATTCTATTAAGGAAAATCATTTCATACATTTTTTCTACTTTCCGATTAATCTCCAACCTCTTGATAGTGCCTTATTCTAAAAACATTCAAAATTCAAAATACTTCTGGAAGCATATTTGATGATCTGATTAATGCCCAGTTTATGATGCAAGCAAGTACTTTCAAGGAGAGTAAGAAAATTTGTTTTTTGAGAAGAACAAGGACACAATTTTTAACTTGGTTTTATACCGTGCTCAGATTGTCATGACTAAAGAAGGCAAAACCTCATGATGTTGCCTTTGAGATTTTGCAATGCCAATATCCCTGCAATTGATTGATATACCCACTTTTGAGTGATGCTAATGTCTATTATTTTAGAATAAGGAGAATATGGGTGTAGTACAAAGCAGCATGTGAAGCAAAACAGAGCATGCATTTTTTACATAATAGCAAGGACAAGAGAATAATAGGTTCACACAGTGAACATGACATCACTAAAGTGCAGAAAGAAAGGATGCATAGGAATCCACAAAGAAAGATTCCTGGGAATCAAGGGTCAGCATAACTGGGCATATCACTCTCCCTCATTGTAATCAATGCAAGGATGTATTGTATCCAAATTACAATTACAATTGCAAACTCCCGGTGTACATTAAGGTATACAGAACAAAAGATTACCCAGTCTGTTGTACATAAAAAGAAAAAGGAAAAGTGGGTATGGTATGGCTGATTCCACAAGAAATGTGGTCATCAGGGTTATGCCAGAAAAAGAGGAGATGAATATACATTATGCGCAAACAGTTTGCTTGCATCTCAAGGCAATTTTATTGTGAAAAAGATAATCTCATGTTATGATGTTGTTAATTCATTAATTAAATATTATTTGTGTGTGATATATCACAAACAGCAACAGTGGAAAAATGTTGGTTTGTTGTCAATTGCAGCTCATCAGTAGAACCACCACATTGTGTGATTGGTGTTGTAGGAAAGTTGGGGTCAAAATGATGCTTACAGTTTGTTTCATCACTTTGGATGACAGAAGAAGTACGTGTCATTGACACAAAAAATTAAGAAAGATAGAATAGTAATAAAATAAAATAAAATAAAATATGATGAGTTTGAATCCCACATCACAAGGCAGACAAGCAAAAGGTAAAAAGAAAATTATGGGTTTTTCATTTGTTATTGTTTGGATAGAATATCAGATTGATTAAATTAGGATCAACAAATTGTCTGGCATGTTTGTAGAAAAGGTGGGGGACAAGATCAATTGCAACATTTGTAATGAATTTAGTGATATTGTGGGGTGACAATATGATGTTTGTTTAGGACATATAACACTGTGGTGCTGGACACATATTAACAAACACATGATGTGGTTATGAAATCAAATAAAATGAAATGTGTAGAATAATACAACAAGGCTTTGATAATGAATGCATCACATTATTTCCTCTACAAATACAGCTGTGTTGCTATGGATGATTTGATTTGGTAATAAGGATAGTGTTGTGTTTGCTAGTGTTAGCAATGGATTGATGTTGAAGATGATTGCAAAAATAAGGATTTGTAGGTTTTGATCCAAGAATAATAATGATTGCTTTGTATTATGTTAAGGAAGAGCAGGGGTTAATAATTAATGTCATTGCATTTTGTCCTTCTTGTGAAACGCAATCATGGATGGCCCCATTTCAGTAATTAGATTTAGTGAGTGTTGGCAAAGAATTCATCAAACAGTTTTAAAAGGAACGAAATAATTTATTTGGTAGATAAGATTCTAAAATATATTTTGCTTATGGAGTGGTGAAATAATTGTCTAACCCTAACCCTAACCCTTAAATCACCCTCTGAATCTCAAAGTATTACCTTTTTGGGAGATGACAATATCAAGTATACCTTTTCATTTTTTCCTTGATTTTATGTAACCTTAGATTATTGCAATAATTCAGGTTTGATTTGGAATTTCAGAAATGGAGTGTAAATTAGATAAGCCTTAGCAACCAGCAATATCATGACTTTTCATTGGTTGGACTGAAGATTGGAAAATTAAAAGTGGAAGAGAAATGGCATTTTCAATAAAGCGGTATTTGCTTACAAGCATAAAAGGCTTGTGCTTTCATCTGCCCAATACAACACACATGTACTATATTATTGTATTTTGAAGATGGTATGGTTAGGTGATTCATGTCTAGTGTGATTTTTCAGGTTGTGAAGAGAATACATTGACAATTCTTCTTGCAGTTACTCTGATCCACAAGACAAAGCAAGCTGAATCTATTCAAATTGTGCATCCCAAACCAGGAAGTATGGAGGATGAGGTGTGGGATCCCTTAGTTGGAAATGTTAAGTGTTGTGACATATCAAAATTTAACAACCCTGACACCAACACAGATACCAACATGCCACAACATGTTGATGTCATTTTTAGCAAGATTATCAAATATTTGGTGTTGCTAAAGTGGCAGTGTTGACAACATCAAATGAAAAAGACATGAAATTTCTATGTAGAAAGTAACATGAATGCTATGTAAGAATTTGAATCACAGAAATAGATAAAATAAAAATATTATGTGAAGAAGCTGTAACTGAATAAAAAACTGTTATTCTTTACCATCAGGATAATCAGAATCCCACACTTTATCTCTTTGGCTACCTGTCTCTGGGTACATAGCTTGAATTCCAGCTGTTTGCTCTGTCTTCTGGATCACAGTAACTGCAAGAAAATAGTCACATCATCATCCTCAACTTTGCAAACATCACTCTGAGTGTATATAACTCAACCATACCTTCTTCTCACCACATCTTCTTCTCAAATATAGTACACATGACATAATGATAAACAAGAAATAAACTCTTACCTCAAATTTTCTCCTACCGGGAATTCTGAAATTGGTTCTGACATACCTTGTCAGGAAGTTGTTTAAAATGAGTTGATTCAATAACCCAATCAGGTTGATTTGCACAATGAAAATCAGCAATCATCATCTCTGATGTTGAATTGTTTGAATGTCAGATATCTGTTTGGCAAGTATGCTCCATACCTGCCTGGATGCTCATTTAATATAACTTTTTTGATGATGCAAGAGAGGATACTGCATTTGATTGGGCTTTGGAAACACACACCACTTTGTCTTCTGCAGCCCTCTTCTTTGTTCCACTTTGCTCTATTGTGTTGTAATATTTTCAAACATCAATTGTGAAATGTAGTAGGAAATTTAACCGTAAAATCAATTATAATAAAATTCATTAGATATATTTATCAAAGGGAATACATACATGAGATTTCATATCTTTACAAGGGATTAAACCATGGGGAATTTTCAAAATATGATACAGCATGCAAGTGTGATGAGAGGGAAATTTTTGCATTATCAACATTCCATCATAGATAAGTGTCCTATCAGCCCTGGTACCCTGTTAATCTTTGGATATTCCCAAAGAGGGTTCAAGAAAGATAAGTTGTTGTAGTTTTCTTGAGATAAGGTAGATATTGTTGGTATTGTTGAGTCTGATGGGGGAAATGGTGTTATCTTATGATGGAGTTTGATTAGAATTTTTGATGATAACCTTTGATAAAGGGCCCTTTTTCTGAATTGTAGGTTTTTTATGGGATCATCTTTTGTACAACATATTTAGCAGGCTTATTGTTTACAACAGCAGGTATATTTTAACTGCCCCCAACAAAAGTGGCAGTTTTTTATGTTGCAGCTTGTAATGTTCAGAATTGTGTTTTGATGAACAATTATTATGGCAAGCATTGTTGGCAAACTTTTTGAAAAATTTACTCATTTATTTGTGGGGAGGGTGTGATGTAGGTTACCCCAATATTGTTTTATGAGACAAATGTTGGTAATCTTTTGGACAACCAGATGGGTACAAGAGGGGAATGTTGGAATTTATTTTTTGATTAAGATATTAATGATGAATTTGCAATTGCAAATTCTTTCCCTTGAATTTTCACATCCTGTGGCAGATTTAATTTTGATGTACAGATTCCACAAACATCCCTGGAAGATACTTTTTTGCATGGACCAAAAGCAGTTGCCACATATGAGATGGATAATTGTTTTAAAATAGGATTTAATTATGTTTCAGCAATTTTAGGATATATCCATTGCAGATGAGGTTGATGTTGTTGATTCTGTGTTATTTTCCTCTCTGGGAAAATATTGTTGGTTGAAAATGTAATAGAAAAGAATTTTTTATGTTCCAGTCCAACAGCAATTTTTACATGAATGGGATCAATTTGAATGATAAAAATTGTATAATAGAATTAACCCCCTGGTATGTGAATAAACCCCATCACTAAAATTTCACAGATACCAGCAAAATGAATTTTTTCATGAGTGAGTCAACTTTTTATTAATGATTGGTCACTGCAACAGGCCTCTGATGCATGTCTTGGACATAAAAAGCCTTCATGTTGACAACAGACAAGTCAGTTTAGGAATTTTATGACATTTAGGCCCAATATTGACATGTTACAACTATGTCAACAATATTTCCAACTATGCATGATCCTGAAAAAATGATGATAATGAGGAAAATTAGTAGTTTTTTGAATAGAACTCTTTAGATACAACATAGTAAAGAATATTATCTAATGTAGATGAATATAATTTTTTGTGCTTTTTACTTTTTCATGTCATGACTCCAATTCCTAAAAGACTCTGACTTTTCTTGATGCTGGTCAAAAACTGTCACTTTGCAACATGTCCAGTATTATGTGATTGTCAAAAGTTACAATGTTCAACATTTCCAACCAAGATAAAATGTCCAGAATGCAACATCATTCTTCAACCTTAGAGAGCAAAAAAGTGATGAGTACATTAAAGTCTTCAAAAGACACAACAAACACCAGATCCAATCATAAAACAAATTTAATAATGAAATCAATACAGTCATATTGGTATTTTCCTGTGGTTGCAACCATCACCCAACTTGTGATTAAGACAATTATAGTGTACATTTGTACATTTACATGTAATTATGCATCCATTGTGGAGTTTATAGTTATAGGTTCACTTAAATGAAAATCCATTTTATGAAGTTTGAAACATGTACTCTATGACTAGTAACTGTCAAAATTGACAATTTCTTATTATCAATTTTACATAAAATGAAGTGTCAACTTAATAGAAAAGGATTTGTACCAGTGTTTATAAATGCATTAGTCAAGTATCATTGTATTTGTACATCCAATAATTGTGATTGATTTGATCTCAGCTGATTAAAATTACCAAAAAATCAGTCAAATAACAGTATATCCCTCAACTCTGGTAATAATATGTTGATATCAAATGTTCAAGATTTATACCCAAGCTTGAAATTGCATGACTTAAAAGTAGATTGTACATGTTGCATCCACACAAATTTGTATTTTGCTTATTTCTATAGAGACTACCATTGAGTCATTGGAATGAAACTTTTTTGTTAATTTCAAAATATATATTTTATTATGACTGATTTATTTCCAAAGAAAAATGAGATGTCAATCAAGACCCAAGTTTTGTGTTTTAATAGTTGGAAGGATAAAAGAAATTAGACATATTACTCAATTTTTCTTTTCAATGGTCATCATGCACATAGGCTCTCTGCATCATATGGTTTTAAATTGAAATGTTGGTGCTTGTCAAAACTCATATGTTGACCCTGTTTTCAATGGAAATCTTTCACATATTTTCACTCTTATTGAGAGAGACTGAACTTGCCAAAACAAGTAAATTTCCTAGAATGTAACAAATCAAAGAAATCAACTCTTTTTCCAAAATATGTACTACAAGTAAAAACAACATAAAAAGGGAATACCAATTGGCAGGAATGATCCAACAAATATAACATGTACAAAGTAGTGACAACACATTGATCTTACACTTGCTAAATTCATGCACTCAAGCATCAATATGTTTTTCAAAAGGATTTGAAGTGTTGTGAAAAACAAAAAAAGATTTCTGCATGTTTTGAAAGTAACAGAAAAAATAGCAAACTTTATTAACAAATAAAGAAAACATTGAAAGATTAATCTATAAAAGGCAAATTTACTGATGCTTTGTGATTAGTTGTAACTCTGAGGTGTATAGATTTTTACAGTATTTGTTGTTATATGTTACAGAAACAGTTAAGTTGATTTATTTTAAAGCACTGATGGTATTTCTTTGTTTGCAAAATATAAAGGTTGTTGTAAAGATTTAATTACAATTAGTTTACAAAAACGAAATCCATCTTCTACAGTATCCTGTCATATGGGACAATATCATGCAACAAACCATGGTTAACTATTTCCTTTGTTAATGAAAAATAAACATCATTACCTCTTATTGCCGTATGAAAAACTGTTCTTAACTTCTGTTTTGTATTATATTATTGGTTTCTCTGATATTTTTTGCAAAATAATTACACATTTTGAAAAAAGCTTAAAAAACAGAATTTCACACAAAATATTTTAAGGCCAAAACGACAATATTTTACATGTGTAAATTGGAACAAACAATTTATCATGAAGAGGTTTTTCTAAATTTCAAAGTACCAATCTCAATACTGCAGGAAGGAAGGGGTTTTGAATTAATCACAGATGTTCAGTAAAGATTCTGGTACAAAAATTTATTCCTTGAAGCCTATCAGTATTATGGGAGTTTTATTTTAACATGATAAATCATCAAAATTAAATAACAGATGATTTTATTTGTACATGTTACTTATGTTTTTTGTGGGTTTCTTAGTAAAAAATACAAGGAAATCAACAAGGAGCAAAAAATCTCATCTCAATATTTCAAATGAAGAAAAATTATTCATCTTGTTGGTACTCTACTTCAACAGCAATATATGTCAATTTCAAATGGTCAAATAACGATTTTGATATCCACTTTGTCAAATGTTATAAAAATGTTGCTGATCTATGATGACCAAAACAAAATATTTGATAGTCATTGCTTGTCTTATAAGTCTATAGTCCTTTTCCCAATGTGTATTTAAATTTTTCTAAAGAATTTTATTTAGATGATGCAGAAATGCATCTTTTGCTTTTGAATCATTATCAAATTATTATTTTTCCAAACAGGTTTCTAATGGAATGATATAACATTGGTGTTGGAAATTGGGATTCATTATGTTCAGTATTGAGGAATATCACCCATTTGGTGTTGTTATTTGTCATCACTTATAAAAGAAATTTCTAACTATCATGTTGGTGAGATTTAATTCATATTGGAATCTTTCATAAAACATAAGAGGGCCCTGGATTGATTTCTAACTACAACCAATTGTATGTGATGCGTTAAATATTAATAGAATGATTGTTCAAATGCATCCCATATCAATTTGTTGCTTTTGATGCATTCAAAAGCATGTATGATAAGGCTCATTGATATTATGTAATGCAATAATATATGGCAAGTGCATCATGTAATATGATGCTCACAATTAATTTCAGTATTGTCTTACATTGCTATTTAGGAAAAGTGACTAATTACTTTTGATTGGATTTTGTACATCATTTCCATAGGTTTTAGTAGGTGTTGGATAAGGTCTGTCTTGAAGCTTGGTAGGTGATACTAGTCATTGAGATGGAAATAATGGAGTGATTATAGTATGATTAACCCCCAAAATTTTTCTGTAATGTTGCTGAGACTTGTTTGGTACCAGTATTATTGATTCATTTGATATAGACATAGCAAACTGTGAAAGTGAATCAAATATTGAAAGTGTAGGTTTCCATTGGCTGTGGGTGTGTATTGCCTCAAATTTTTAATTTGGTGAATCATTTTTTCAAAAATTTGTTTGTCAAGATACTGACCATATAATCATACACCTTTACTTCTATCTATGTACACAAATCCATTTTTGTCTTTGTTCTGATAGTCACTTTATTTGACAAAGTATTCATCCATGGTATGAATGCCCAAAATAGAACTCATATTGAAACTTGGATTTGTGCAGACTCTTTCTATTTGTAATTTGATTTATTTTTTTTGTGAATGATTCCTGATTCATACATTGTTTGTGAATATTTTAAAAGACTTTGAATATTCTCACATGGTAATTTATTTTTCAGAATCAGTAAAAGAAAAATTAGATTATTTGTAATAGACCGTATGCTCATATTGAAATTCCATGCTCTCAGGTTCACACATACACTATTAATGCTATAGATACTATCGAACTTTTTAGATGATTCCATGCAACTGGCATTACCATCACCAACTTCAAACCAATGTGCCCAATATACAAGCAAACTATTTTCAGTTTCAATCAAAGTACACCATAACCACAATGCCATACTACACTATTCCTTTAGATTTGTCAGGGATACAAAAGTTTTAATAAATCAGAAGTGTTACAAAGCAAATGGGAGCATATTACATTTCAATATAATCATGAGGTCTTATTGGTGTGGGAATAATTCTTGATGTTCTCAGGTAGTTCTTATTGACATCTTGATTGAAGTCACTATTACACTTGTCAATTGGGGAGTAATGAAATGAATTCAAAATCGAAATTTCAAACATAAAATACACAAAACTTTCCCTGAATTACAGTGATAATATTTTGGTTATTGACAAATCTTACACCAACTTGAACCCAATGATTTCAATGCCAATTGGCTTAATTGCAAGTGGGCCAATCAAAAACTGGTTAAAGAAAATTGACGGTATTCTTCAAATGAAAACCTTCACATCTTTCAAAAAAGAGGCTTTTTGGTATTGCCAACCATTAAGTACACATATTGCTCAAATATGCCCAAATCTATGCCCCATTGTCCAATGAACCTGGTAAAAGCCAACCTTTTTGAATGGATGACAAAGACAAAGCCTTCAAAGAAATGAAAGACATAGTGATAATGAACTGTGTGTTAGCTCACCCTGCAAACTAATCCATA
>JACCDI011309460.1_pt1 | contig 13172 bp, 11 predicted proteins | sample 7442791 | NCBI WGS metagenome assembly JACCDI01 (sample SAMN15323434, study PRJNA562643) | freshwater metagenome | isolation source: river surface water | place: USA:Blue River Watershed | collected 2017-08-15
AATCAGTTGTTGCTGGAGCGTTACGATATCGCAAATAATCAGTGGCTAGGCAGTGCCTTCGCTTCGGATGTTGTTAGTCTGCAGGCGCAATTGGGTTATGACGCGCGTGCCACGCTTTCCGGCGCGCTTCGGGTTACGCGCTGGAGTGCTGCTGCATTCGACGCCAACGCCAACGGTACGGCAGGTGATACCGATGATTTGCGACGTATCCTCGCCATACGGATTGCCGTCGTATCACGCAGCGCACAGCGATCGGATCAGGGCTGTTCTTCTGCAACGCCGACCTGGTGGGCGGCAAATGAATCGACAGGTGTGATGGAAGACACGCCCATCGCAGTCAATAACATCCAGGATTGGGCTTGTTATCGCTACCGGGTGTTGCAAGCGGAGATACCGCTGCGCAATCTGATCTGGAGTGATTCGTGATGTCCCAACGTGCTGGTGGCGCCGGATTGGTCGTCGCTTTGGTCATGTTGATCGTCATGAGCATGAGCGCATTGGCTTTGGTACGGGCGGTGAGTACCAGTGTTCTGGTCGCAGGAAATTTCGCTTTCAGGCAGGCAGCCGTGATGGCAGCAGAAGCGGGTAGGGAAGCAGAGATCGTGTGGCTGACTGCACGCGCCCTATTACCCGACTTGTACAGCGATCAGCCGGATCAAGGCTATTACGCCAGTCTTCCTGACGGCCTCGATATTAGCGGTAGCGCACCAGCGGGTGCGACGGTCGCGATCGACTGGGACAAAGATGAATGCAATTCAGGTAGTGATGTGACCTGCGTGAGTGCGTCGCCCGAGACCACCAAGGATGATGCTGGTCAGGTAATCCAATACGTCATTCATCGCCTGTGCCGATCGGCCGGTAGTCCTGAGGATTCGGCCAATAGCTGTCTTTTGTACAGGGAAAGCAGTCAGGTGAGCCCGAAAAAAGGGCAATTCAGCTACGGCGCCTCGAGCCGATTCAAGGCGAGCTCAGCTGTTTACTATCGAATCACTACGCGTGTCCGCGGCCCTCGCAACACCATCGTTTTTGTTCAGACACTCGTCCATTTCTAGCACACAGTAAGTCATGAAAACTCTTTCGACATCACTATGAAATTTTTTCGAAAAATTTTAGTTACAGGTATATGTGGGTTTTTTTCATTCGCCATTGCCGGATCGAATGAACTATCTCAGGCACCGCTCGGCTTTCTGGCAGTCAGTCAGGCCAAGCCTAATATTTTCTTCATTCTGGATGATTCCGGTAGCATGCAATCCAGCGCCCTGGGTGATGAAGTTAACATCAATGGGTATCAGAACACCATTGGGTATCGTAGCAGCTTGTGCAACAAGAGCTACTACGATCCATCGATTACTTATCCAGTGCCAGTCAAGCCTGATGGCACTTATTTTCCTCACCAGCCATTCACGCAAGCGCTGTATAACGGTTTCAATTCAGACAGTGTTACGGTGAATTTATCGAATGAATTCATGCCGTGGCGAACGTCGTTAACCATTCCGGCATTGCCAGCCAATACAGAAAGCGTCCGATATCGTCCTGATTGTATTGCGCCGTCTGCCTTCGCTTGTAGCTTTGATCCCAACACACCTTTCCCTAACCGCCCTGAAGCCGCCCATTATTTCATCTACACCGGCAATAAACGTAGCAGTCTGGGCGATAACTCAGTCGACGATCACTGCAAGGACATCCTGTATGACCTGAGCACCAGAGGGTCCCGCAACTGGACTAAAATTATTGTCAGCAGCACTTCGGGTCCCGGTGGCTCCGATGAGCAACAGAACTTTGCCAATTGGTTCAGTTATCACCGGACACGTATTCTGACGATGAAAACAGCGGTTGGTCTGGCCTTTCGTGATATCGGTGATCAGTACCGTGTAGGATTCACCACCATTGGTTACAGCGGCACGGATAGCAACAATCCTAATTTTTTAAAGTTAGATGAATTTTCCGGGACACATCGGAAAAGTTTTTACGACAAGTTGTACGCCACTGATCCTGTTGCAAGCACACCGTTGCGTGCGGCCTTATCCAAGGCAGGAAGGCTTTATGCAGGAAAGCTTCTGACCGGTAGCGATGATCCTGTTCGTTATTCCTGTCAGCAGAATTTCACGATTCTGTCTACCGATGGTTACTGGAATACTGCTTGGGAGACGAGCAGCTACGGTCCGAAGAAAATCGATGGTTTGACGAATGTCGGCGACCAGGATAGCGACTTGTCACCTCCCCGGTATGACGGGGATAAAAACGGAAAAACACTACGCGTCGCAACACTGACGGTGATACCGCAGCCGGCGAAGAAATACGACGTAACAGGTATCTACAGCATGGAGGTTGCGGGGAAGTCACTGATCGGTGCTGCGGCCGGCGTCCAGCACAGTGATGATATCGATAGCGATGCAATTCTCATGGCCTTTCAGGTGGCTCTGGCGATTAATCAGAATGGGTTCAGAGCCGTATCACAGGACAATAAAATACTGATCATCGCGCCGGATGGCGCCACGCTGGCCAGACCTGTACTGACAGTCCTGGGCTTTTTCAAGATTGAGGTGGGCGATTTTCAGGAGATCGGTCGTCAGGACCGCACGGTGGATACGCTCGCCGATGTGGCGTCTTACTATTACCGGACTGATCTGCGATCCTCCGCCTTGGGAAATTGCGGCAGCGCACCCGAGGTCTGCACGAACAATGTTCCGTCCGGTCCCGGTAACTCGGGACCCAATCATCAGCACATGATCACCCACACGTTGGGACTTGGCGCCAGTGGCACGCTTCGTTATCAGGAAAATTATCTGAGTGCTGACGACAGTGATTTTCGAAAAATAGTCGAAGGCACACTGAGTTGGCCTGATCCTATTTTTTTCAATGGTCCCGAGCGTATTGATGACCTTTGGCATGCGGCAGTCAATGGCGGTGGTCGTTATTTTAGTGCGGTCAATCCCCAATCTCTGGCGCGCGCATTATCATCGACTGTAGCCGAGATACGTGCTGCTACCGGCGCCGCAGCTGCGGCTGCCACCAGCAGTCAGGAGCCGGCAGAGGGAGATAATCTTTTGTTTGCCTCTTCCTATCGCAGCATTTACTGGGATGGTGAACTGGAAGCACGCAGGATCAGTTTGAGCGACGCTAGCATAAGTGCAGTACCTGACTGGTCGGCTGCTCGACTTCTTGACAGGCGGGCTGGAAAATCCTCGGATACGCGACAAATTTTCGTCCGCGACGCATTGTCGTCAGCAGGCCTCAAGCCATTTGGATGGCGTAATCTTGACGCCGTTCAGCAAGGATATTTCACCGGTCTTTGTAATTCTCCTGAGCGACTCTCTCAGTGCGCCTCATTGTCAGCCGATGAGAAGTTGCTACTCACAGGCGAGCGGGTCGTCAATTATCTTCGCGGACAAAGTGGGTTCGAAAATAATCCTGACAACGAAAATAAACTGTTCCGGCGACGTGAACACATACTCGGCGCGCCGATCAATGCGCCCCCACTTTATGTAGGTCGTCCCACGTTTCGCTATGCCGACGAGAACTATGGCGCGTTCCGAGATGTTGAGGCAATCAATCGTCAGCCCATGGTGTATCTGGCCGCCAATGATGGCATGTTGCACGCCTTTAATGCCAAAAATGGCGAGGAAGCCTGGGCATTCATACCACCTGCCGTACTGCCCAATGTATGGCGCAGTAGCGACCTGAATTTCGATAAAAAATTTACCTATCTTCTTGATGGTGCTCCAGTAGCAGCCGATATCTGCCCGACAGGATCGCAAACCCGCTGTACGGCCCAGCAGTGGCGAACGATTCTGGTCAATGGTTTGGGTGCTGCGGGGAGATCGTATTTCGCACTCGATATTACTGATCCGCTCAATCCCAAGTTTTTGTGGGAATTCAGTAATGACAATCTGGGTTATGCGATGGGCAAACCGATTGTCACCAAGCGACGTGATGGCACCTGGATCGTTGTACTCGCCTCAGGCTACAACAATGTCAATCCGGGCGACGGGCAAGGAAGACTGTATGTACTCGACGCTTTCAGCGGCAAGCTGCTTGATACCGTCAGTACGGGTGCAGGCACTACCACCAATCCAAGCGGCCTCGCGCATCTGAATGCATGGGTCGATAATGCGCTCGACAATACCGCGTTACGTTTTTATGGCGCGGATCTGATGGGTAATCTCTGGCGTTTTGATATTGACGATCTGCTCCCACCTCAGGGCAAGGAGGCGGTCAGGCTTGCTCAATTCATTCGCCAAACACAGGTGCAGCCCGTAACGACCCGAGTGGAATTGTCGCAAATTCGTTCAGGCAATATGACGGTGCCCGTTATCACGGCTGGCACGGGGCGACTGCTGCATGTATCCGACCTGACCAACCAGGATATTCAATCGCTATACACGATCAAAGACCCGCTGACCGAGGAGGGTTTCGGTGATGTACGCAATGGTGGATTGCTGGCGTCGCGCAGTATCGTGGCGGGTCAAGCGGGTGAGCGCAGCGTCACGGGTGATGCTGTGGACTGGACCAAGCAAGCAGGCTGGTATCTTGACTTTGATCAAGCTGATTCGCTGGGTGAAAGAGTGACTATCGATCCCGATCAGCAGCTGGGTTTGATTCGTGTCGTGACGAACAAGCCGGATGACAAAGCTTGCCGTCCCGCTGCCCAAAGCTGGATTTACACGCTCGACTATCAAAATGGTCTGTATGTGCAGACGACACCGCGATCCGTTGCGGCAACGCGTGTCTTCAGTTCTACCCTGGCTGCAGGTGCCCGAACCATCAAAGTGGGCGAGCGCACGATGTCCCTGATCACGGATGACGCTGGTCGTATCAGCGTCATCAATAGCTCTGCTCCTGCCAGTAGTGCACCGACTGCCCGGCGTGTCTCATGGCAGGAACTCGACGAACAGTAGAGCGCTTGGGTGCGCTGCTGTTGTCAATGGCTATCAGCGTGCTGGTATTCCGGCCATTGATGGTGGGTAAACATTCGTTTGTTGGTTTTCGTGGTGACGGTGGTGCTCCTGCTATCGTCGAATTGCTTCCCTTGAATAGTCGTATTGACTCCCGTGTCACCGCGGCGCTCGGCCCAGAGGTCGAATCGATCACCAAAATAAAAGAGGCAGACAGCCCGTCGTCTCTCGCTGAGTCTCATACTCCATTCCTCTCTCACGGCGATGATGTAACGGGTGCCGGCTACCTGCCAGCCTCGATGCTCACGCAGCGTCCCATCGTGCTGGTGGATATTCATCCTGAATTACCTGCATCCTTGCAGGGCGTTGAGCCCCAATCCGTCGACTTGCTTTTGCTGATTAATGTCTTTGGCGATGTGGATCAGGTGCTTCTGGAATCCTTACCGACATTGAGCGCTTCGATGGTGCAGGAACTCCAGCAGCATTTTCAGGTCATGCGTTTCATGCCCGGTCAGTGGCAAGGTCAAGCCGTTCCCAGTGCTTTGCGTATTCGGGTAAAGCTACACCCCTAGTCGAAGCTTTTTTCAAAAGGATGTCAGTTTGGTTGCCCCTGCATCAGATCCACCAAAGGGTAGTACGCGCACCGAATGGGATAGCTTTGGTGCTGTCGAGGTGGATGCATCCCATTGGTGGGGCGCGCAGACGCAGCGATCACTGCACTATTTCGCCATCTCGAATGAGCGCATGCCAGATGCGTTGATCACCGCGCTCGCGCAGGTCAAGCGTGCCTGCGCAATTGTTAACCGTGATCTTGGCAAGCTGCCCGAATCCAAGGCCGCCGCGATTATGCAAGCGGCCGATGAAATCATTGCAGGGCAATGGTTTTCGGAATTTCCCTTGTCTGTCTGGCAAACAGGTAGCGGCACACAGACAAATATGAACGTGAATGAAGTGCTGGCCAATCGTGGCTCAGTACTGATGGGTGGCGGTGTTGGCAAAGATCGTCTTCTCCATCCCAACGATGATGTCAACATGGGGCAGTCATCAAACGATGTGTTCCCGACCGCCATGCATCTGGCAATTGCGATGGCGATCCACCAGCAAATGCTGCCAACTTTGTGCCACTTGCGTAGCGCGCTGGAGTACAGGGCTGAAGCATTCAGCCCCTTCATCAAGACCGGTCGTACCCACTTGCAGGATGCAACGCCATTGACACTGGGACAAGAATTTTCTGGATATGCCGCCCAACTTGGCTTGGCAGAGCACGGCCTCAGGGCCTCCTTGCCCGCTCTGCTATCGCTGGCGATTGGCGGTACTGCAGTAGGCACGGGTTTGAATACCCACATGGAATTTGGCCCACGCGTTGCCGCTGTCTTGTCAGAGCCAAGTGGGCTGACCTTTTCAAGTGCCGCCAACAAATTCGCAGCACTGGCTTCGCATGAGGCACTTTATGCATCGCATGCAGCGTTGAAAACGCTGGCCTGTGCTTTGCTGAAAATTGCCAATGATCTGCGCTGGCTTGCTTCGGGCCCGCGATGTGGTTTGGCTGAAATTCAGTTGCCTGAAAATGAACCTGGCAGCTCCATCATGCCCGGCAAAGTCAATCCCACCCAATCCGAAGCCTTGATGATGGTCTGCTATCAGGTCTTTGCGAATGATGTCGCCATCACCGCCACCACAGGCTTGAGTAACTTCGAGCTACATGTCGGAAAGCCTCTGATTGCCCATGCCCACTTGCAGAGTTTGCGTTTACTTGCGGATGGCATGCACAGCTTTCAGCTACATGCCTTGCGTGGCCTAACCGTCAACAAAGAGCGTCTCGAACAACAGCTCAATGATTCACTGATGCTGGTAACGGCACTGGTACCTCATATCGGTTATGACAGAGCTGCCCGCATTGCCCGCCACGCCTTTACAGAAAACATCAGCTTGCGGGAAGCTGCGCGGGCGCTGGAAGCCATTACCGAAGAGGATTTTCTGCGCTGGGTGAATCCGGCAGCGATGACGATGCCGGATTCGTGAAGCAGAAAATTGTGGCGAAAGCCTAGCGTGGTTTGCCCCGCCGGAACAGATTCACGGCCGCCAGCAAAATCACCGCACCCAGCAGGGATACAACCAGTGATCCCAGACTGAAATCATTTTGATTAATCGTACCTGTGCCAAACAAAGGTGCCAGCAGCCATCCGCCCAGCAACGCACCGACAATGCCCACCAACACATTCAGCAGCAAGCCCTGTTGTGCATTGGTTCGCATGATCATGCTTGCAATCCAGCCCAGAATGCCACCGATCACAATCCAGATGATGAAATTCATGTTATCGCTCCAAGAAAAGACCCATATCGCCAGCCGACTCTGAGTTAGGCAGGCAGTTTGGTGACAGGTTCATGGGGATGTATGCAATAAGCGTCAATCAAAACCGAAATCGAAGAGAAAAAAGCATAGTCCTGCATTCGTCGCTACTGTGGCTACGGGCGAGCGGGTGTGTCAGTTTGCGCTAAATCAAATTCTGGCAGGCATATCCGACTGGGCGACGCATTGTTTTGTCAAACTATTGATCGGATCACATCGTCAATCTGTCAGGAAAATTTTTATGCGTAATGTTTTTTATGTGCTGGTCTGTCTGCTCCTGCTGTCACTTCAGGGTTGTGGCTACAACACGCTGCAATCTGGAGATGAGCAAATCAAGGCAGCGTGGTCCGAAGTGATCAACCAGTACCAGCGTCGTGCCGATTTGGTGCCCAATCTGGTGAAAACTGTAAAAGCCTATGCATCGCATGAGCAGCAGGTATTGACACAAGTAGCCGATGCCCGATCTCGGGTGGGCAGCATGCAAATAACACCGGAAGTTTTAAATGACCCCGCTGCATTTGCCAGATTTCAGGCAGCACAGGGGCAACTGACCAGTGCACTGTCGCGTCTTTTGGCGGTGAGTGAAAATTATCCACAGCTCAAAGCGGATACAGGATTTCGTGATCTGCAAGCACAGCTCGAGGGAACGGAAAACCGTATCACCGTCGCGCGTCAGCGTTACATACGATCCGTACAGGACTACAACGTCATCGTACGCTCCTTCCCAACCAATTTGACTGCCATGGTCTTTGGTATGCAAGTCAAACCGAATTTCTCGGTTGACGATGAAAAAGCAATCGCCCGTCCACCTGCAGTGGAGTTTGGTAATGAACCGGCGCGCTGAGATAAAGCGGCAGATGTTTCTGGCCGGCCTTCTGATTTTTTTCGTCTATGCGGCTGCCGCACAATCGCAGATCAAAGTTCCGGAGCTCACTGGCCGGGTCGTCGATCTGACCGCTACGCTGGACGCGAATCAGCAACAAGACCTCGATCAGCAACTACGTGTTTTTGAGCAAAAGAAAGGAACACAGATTGCCGTGCTCATCGTTCCTTCGACCGATGCTGAGGCTATTGAACAATTCTCGATGCGGGTAGCGGAGCAATGGAAATTAGGTCGAAAAAAAACAGATGATGGTGCAATCTTGGTTATCGCAAAAAATCAGCGACGGCTGCGGATTGAAGTCGGCTACGGTCTGGAAGGTGCGCTGAATGATGCTGTATCAAAACGCATCATTGATGAGGTGATTGTCCCGCTATTTCAGCGTGGTGACTTTTATGGTGGCATCCGTGCTGGTGTTGATGTGATGATACGTGTGATCGACGGCGAGCCTTTGCCTGAGCCAGCACGCAAGGATGACTGGCAAGTCAGCGGTCCGGGTCTGCTACCCCTGATTGTTTTTGCAGCGTTGGTGATCGGTGGTTTGATGCGCGCATTGCTGGGTCGGGTCAAGGGTGCCTTTGCGGCCAGTGGACTGCTTGGGCTAGCCGTCTGGCTGCTCTCCGGGATAGCGTTGCTGGCATTTTTGTCTGCAGCCATGGGGCTCGTGATTACGCTCGTTGGTGGACGCATGGGCAGTGGATGGCAGGGTGGTCGACGTCAGGGCGGCTTTCATCCCTACAGCGATATCGGTGGTGGTCGTCAGAATGGGTGGGGTGGCTTTCAAGGTGGCGGTGGTGGATTTGGTGGTGGTGGGGCATCGGGGAAATGGTAGCCATGATCCAGCGTTTTGTTCGCCATCTGTGGTGCGTGTACTGGCAGGCGCCTCGTATTTTTACTCAACGCACCCGCGCTGTTCTCGCAGACGCTATCACACTAGCCGAGATCGGACATGCCGGCGAAATCTGCCTCGTGATCGAAGCCTCGCTCACACCTTGGCAGTTGTGGTGCGGCTTGTCGGCGCACGAGCGAGCCATCGAGGTATTTTCCCGGCAGCGCGTGTGGGATACCGAGCACAACAGTGGCTTGCTGATTTATCTTCTGCTGGCTGACCGCGCAGTGGAGATTGTTGCAGATCGTGGCTTATGCAAAAAGGAAATCAGTCGCGCCTGGCCCGATCTGCTTGGCACTCTGCGCGAAGCGCTCAGCGCAGGGCAGTTCGAGGCAGGCTGTCTGGGCGCCATTGATACCGCAGGCCAGCTGATGCGACAATATTTTCCTACTGCCGAACCGGGAAAAAACGAATTGCCGAACGATGTAGAGTGGCTCTAAGCGACACTGGCGCCGTACTTCCTGTGCGGCCATCTTTCCGGAGGACCTATCGGGTCACAAGCATTTGCACTTTTTTATTGATCAGTCCTTCATGAGGTTTGCATTGCCAGCAGCCAGATATACAGCAGCTGACAACTGACTTTCATACAGAACGCCGTGGTTGCCGATCACACCGGCCCTCTCAAGTTTGCCCAGAACGCGTTCATTCGCTTCGCAAAAAATTATCTTCACACCGCGCTTGCGAAGCTTGCGGGCTGCATCCTGCAAGGCTTGTATACCTGTCATATCCATGAAAGGCACCTGACGCAGTCGAATCACCAATGCCCTCGGATCTGTATGCGTCCTTGCCAGCGCATGCTCGAAGTTATCAACGGCGCCGAAAAACATCGGACCCGCAATGTCAAATACCAACACATCGTCAGGTACCTTTGTGATGCCATGCAGAGCAAGCTCTCGTGCCAGCGCTTGCGGATCGGCTTGCTGCGTTTCGACGGAGTCCGACATCCTGCGCAAGAAGTGCAAGATCGCGAGGATGACACCGACATTGACTGCCACCACAAGATCAGCAAAGACCGTCAGTAAAAAGGTAATCACCAGAATCAGTCGATCGGCCGTGGGTGCAGTTTTGAGTATCTGCACGCAGCGCGGCAGTTCACTCATGTTCCATGCAACGACAAACAAAATAGCCGCCAGTACCGCCAGCGGTATGCCCGAGGCGAGAGGTGCAAGAAACAGCAAGACCGCGATCAGTACCACAGCATGCGTGATACCTGCCAGCGGGCTATTGGCGCCATTGCGTATATTGGTCGCTGTACGTGCAATCGCGCCGGTTGCTGCAAATCCGCCAAACAGCGGCACGACAATATTCGCAATACCCTGACCGATGAGCTCCTGATTTGAATCATGGCGGGTGCCCGCCATGCCATCGGCCACCACCGCAGACAACAGTGCCTCGATCGCACCCAGCATCGCAATCGTGAACGCCGGACCTATCAACATGATGATTTGCGATAGCGTCATCGCTGGCAAGGCAAAAGTGGGCAAGCCTGTCGGTATCCCGCCGAAAGCACTGCCAATGGTGGCCACGCCCGGCAACGGATACACGGCCTGCAGCACGGTGATCGCCACCATGGCGATCAAAGGGCCGGGTATGCGCGCCAGCACTTTGATCCGCGGTGCAAGCAAGACCAGCAAAAGACCTGCGATAGAGAGCAGCAGGGTGGGGCCATGTATCTCAGGCAGCGCTTGCAGCAAATGCCAGAGCTTTTCGTGAAAGTGTTCACCTTTGGGTTTGGGTAAACCCAAAAAATCAGGCCACTGCCCGATAAAAATGATCACGCCTATACCCGCAGTAAAGCCCACGATCACAGGCATGGGAATGAAACGAATCACGGCACCCATGCGCGCCACGCCCATCAAGAGCAGCATGACACCGGCCATCAGTGTCGCCACTTGCAGACCAGCAATGCCAAAACGCGCAGTAATACCCAGAAGGATGGCAATGAATGCACCCGTAGGTCCGGCGATCTGCACCCGACTGCCGCCCAGCAATGTGATCAGCCCGCCACCGATGATCGCGGTATAGATACCTTGCTCGGGTCGCGCACCGGAGGCAATGGCAAACGCCATCGCCAGCGGCAAGGCCACGACACCCACGATGAGGCCGGCGACGATATTGGGCAGCCAGTGAATCCGCGCAAACAATCCGGCTCGCTTGGCCTCAAGCAAAGCAATCATGGTCAGCCTATGTCATGCAAATTCGGGTAGTGCGGGGAAGATGTCATTCGATTCGAAAATCGTTCAATACCCCGGAAGATACATCTTGTTTTTATCGAGCTTATAGGTCCAGGGCAAACCGGCATTCTTCCAGCCGTTTAGCAAGCGCTGTCCGGCTTGCGGACCTTCGGCGACGGCATCGCCTTCGAAACCGTCAATGACAGAGTAGACCTTGCTGTAGCCCTGCTCGGTGAGAAAATTTGCTGCGCGTGTTGTGCGATCCCCTGAGCGGCAGATCAGAATCACCACGTCACCCTTGCTTAGCTGACGGGAGGCGAGACGACGAGCCAGCTCTGGCTCAAAGTCGGCATTGGCGTCCATCTTGAAGCGATTGCTCTTGTCATCCCACGCAGCACTGGGTGGATGCTCGAACGCGGGAATATGAGCATCGGCGACGGATGGCATACCCACATAAGAAATCTCGGCACGGGTACGCACATCAATGAACAGGGCTTTGTCGCCGAGCTGTTGCTTGAGCTCATAAGCCTCGCGCGCATCGAGATAAAGACCGGCTTTGGTTTGTTTTTGTGCTGGCACACGTGCCGGATCAACCGCCTGCGCACCATGGGATGCTACCCAACACAGCAACGCCAGCACAAGAGAGATGATGGGTCGTGGCCAATTCAGGCAGGAAAGCATCTGTCACCTCGCAGAAAACGAACGAAACAAAACAGGCTATCAATCCCTTTGCATCACCTATTCATTTGGCGCTGGCGACGTCGGGCGTTCCATTGCCAACGCCACCAGCAGTCTATGCAATGGATATCTAGGCTTTTTGGTCAGCGGCAGCAGTCGATGTTGTGATTGTGCCGATAGTCGCTTCAAATGCCCGCAAGCGCTTGTAGACCGAGATCAGCTCGACGATAGTGCTCCAGCTTCTGACCAAAAACTGGAAAGACATCTCCACACGACCGAAGGCACGAACAATCTGCTGCATCACGCCCAGCGTGATCGCGCCCGCCACCACGGTCGGGGCAAGCGCGATATACGGCACCAACACGCCAAACTGCAGATAAGTAAATTTCGCCACATCGAAGTACATGTAGTGAAAGAACAAGCGGAAGTAGTTGGAGCGTACATGCGAGAACAAGTCTTTTACCACGGGCTCGGCACCCCGTGCCGGATCATCTTCAGCGTGCACCAGCTCTTTTCGATAAGCCGCTTCGACGCGCTGGTTGTTGTATTCCAGTCCTGGAAGCTTTATGCCGACCAATGCGAGAACGACGGTGCCAAACAACGCAAACAAGACCGCCACATAGACCAAGGCATGATCGACGGCGCCCAGAATAGGTACTTCAGCGACCTTCTTTGAAAGCGTCCACAAGATGGGAAGGAAAGCTACCAGTGTCATGAGCGAGTCCATCATGTTTGAACCCAGTGATTCCATGATGGTCGCGAAACGTTTTGTATCTTCCTGCACGCGCTGACTGGCGCCTTCAATACTTCGCAATGAAGACCAGTGCGCCATATAAAAATCATTCATTGCATGGCGCCAGCGGAAAACCCAGTGCTTGGTAAAGAATCCCAGAAAGACAGCAACCAGCACATAAGTACCTGCGAGTTTGCCAAAGCTCAGCAAAAAGCCGAAAAATTCTTCGATCGTGACTTCGCCGGGCTTACCCAAAGCTTTCTGTACGACGTCATAAAATCCACCAAACCAATCATTGATTTGTACGTCGATCTGCACCTGATACCAGGTACCGAAAAAAATCAGCGCTGCGCCCGGCCACGACCACAGCAGCCAGCGACGGGCCAGGAAGAAGGACTTGAACATGGGGGTCTCTTGGATTTATTTTAATTGGAAGTTTTCACAGGGGTCCTTGCGTTGCGCCCCTTCGGTAAGCCATACGAAATCATAGCGGCTCGACAGCGACTGTAACAGTTCCGGCCGCTCGCTGCCGTGCTCGAGAAAGGCGACGCTGGCCACCGCCAGCTGCGGTGC
>JACCDI011600805.1_pt1 | contig 13172 bp, 9 predicted proteins | sample 7442791 | NCBI WGS metagenome assembly JACCDI01 (sample SAMN15323434, study PRJNA562643) | freshwater metagenome | isolation source: river surface water | place: USA:Blue River Watershed | collected 2017-08-15
ACCACCGGAGAGGATACGACCCGATGCTGGAGCGGAAAGGTTGTATGCACGACCTAGGCGAGTGATGGAGTCAAGTAGCACAACCACGTCATGACCAAGCTCCACCAAGCGCTTTGCACGCTCGATCGCCAACTCGGCAACGGTGGTGTGGTCCTCAGCAGGGCGGTCGAAGGTGGAGGCAATAACCTCACCCTTCACGGTGCGCTGCATGTCAGTAACTTCCTCGGGACGCTCGTCAACCAAGACGACCATCAGGTGAACCTCTGGGTTGTTAGCACTGATTGCGTTGGCAATAGCCTGCAAAACCAGGGTCTTTCCAGCCTTTGGTGGGGAGACGATCAGACCACGCTGACCCTTACCAATCGGAGACACTAGGTCAATGATTCGGGTTGAGAGCTTCTTCGGGTCGGTCTCTAGGCGCAATCTTGTGTCTGGATAGAGCGGGGTCAGCTTGCCAAACTCAACGCGAGTGGCTGCCTCCTCCATGGTCTGACCGTTGATGCTCTCAACGCGAACCAGCGCGTTGAACTTCTGGCGTTGGTTATTGTCAGACTCACGTGGCTGACGGATCGATCCAACTACTGCATCACCCTTGCGCAGGCCGTACTTCTTTACCTGACCCAGAGAGACATAAACATCGTTTGGACCAGGTAGATAGCCGGAGGTGCGCAAGAATGCGTAGTTGTCTAGGACATCCAAGATTCCAGCAACTGGAATCAGAACATCGTCCTCAGAAATCTCTGGCTCAGCCTCATCCTGGCCACCGCCACGGCGACGGTCGCGATCGCGGAAACGGCCTCGGCGGTTTCTTCCGCCGCGGCGGTCGTCATCGCGGTCCTCGCGTGGGCCGCGGTCCTGACGCTCCTGGTTTGAATCACCCTCGGAGCGCTCTTCGCCACCCTCGCGGTTTTGACGGTCACGGTTGCGGTCACCGCGGTTCTGGCGGTCTTCACGTGGGCCACGGTCTTCGCGTGGTGCGCGCTCTTCGCGAGCTGGTCGCTCGCTACTTACCTCGGCCTTAGCCTCGGCCTTAGCCTCGCTAGGTGCAGCATCTTCCTTCTTGGTGCTGCGGCGACGGGTGTTGGTCTTAGCCTCGGTTGCGGCCTCAGTCTTTGGTGCGGAAGCCTCGGCGGTTGCGCTGGTAGCGCGGCGAACGCGTCTTACTGGCTTTTCCTGCTGGATTTCATCCATGTATGGTTACTCGTTTCTTTGCGGCACAGATTGCCGGATTTGAAGAATTTCTTTGAGAGAAGCAGTGGCGGGCTTAGTTGCCTGATCCAGACTGCGTGTCAACACTAGCACCTTTGTAATCAACCGCAAGCGTTAGTGAAGACCAGTGTGGAAAGTTTTGCTTGGCAATCTGGATTGCCGCCAGTCGGTCCTGTGGGGAGGACTCGAGGACCAGCACCGATGGTCCCGCTCCAGAAACCACGGCTGGATGCCCGGCTTCACGCAGCAGTGCCACCAGCTTTGAAGTTTCTGGCATTGCACTCGCGCGATAGTTCTGGTGGAGCCGGTCCTCGGTGGCTGCAAATAGCAGCTCTGGGCTCTGAGTCATCGCAGCAACCAAAAGGGCCGATCTCGAAAGATTGAATACGGCATCGGTGTGCGGGACCGATTCTGGCTGAAGCGATCTTGCCAGCTTGGTTGACATCTGGTGCGGTGGGACAAACACCAGAGGGGAGATTCCGCGATGTGCAATCAACTTCTTGTGGTGCGGGCCGGTCTCGTCTTTCCAGGCAATCGTTAGACCACCAAAAAGCGCGGGTGCAACATTGTCTGGGTGTCCCTCAATATCGGTGGCGAACTCTAGAAGCTCTTGCTCGCTGAAGGATCTCTTACTGCTGAGTAATCCAGCAGCCAGCATCACACCACCGGCAACCGCTGCTCCAGATGAGCCCATGCCGCGACCGTGAGGGATCTGGTTGTGGCAGGTCAACTTCAAACCGGGCAGCTGCTCGCCAACCTTTTGAAAGACGTGCTGGATGGTCTTGAAAATCAAGTTGCTGGCATCGGTTGGAACCTCACCAGCGCCCTCGCCATGCACCTCAATCTCCAGGCCTGATGAGAGAGTCTCAGCCTGGTAGTCGTCATAGAAGCTCAACGCCATCCCGAGGGTGTCAAAACCTGGCCCCAGGTTTGCGCTGGTTGCGGGGATTCTGACCTTTACGATCACTTGTTCCGCTCCAAACCTAAAATGTCAGCAACAGCTGAGGCGGTTGGAGCAACGCGCTTTGGCTTGATCTGGCGACCACGTTCGTCCTTGAGTGCCCAGTCTGGGTCCTTCAGGCCATGCCCGGTCACGGTGATGACGATCGAGTTCACCTTCGGAAGTTGACCCAATCGAGCCGCTTTGTAGAGGCCAGCTGCGCCAGTAGCACTGGATGGCTCAACAAAGACTCCTGCTTCCTGTGAAAGGAATCGGTGCATCCAAAGAATTTCTTTGTCACTCACGGCACCAAATGCACCATCGGTGTCACGCTTCGCCTCTTGAGCCAGATCCCAGGACGCCGGGTTACCGATGCGAATCGCGGTTGCGATGGTCTCTGGTTTCTTGACCGGGGACCCTTGAATAAACGGAGCGCTGCCTTCTGCCTGGATGCCCCACAGCTTTGGCAGGGTTTGGATGCGACCCATGTCGCGCTCCTCGCGATAACCCAGGTGATAGGCGGAAATGTTTCCTGCGTTTCCAAGCGGCATAGCGTGAAGGTCTGGAGCATATCCAAGGGCATCAAACACCTCGAAAGCTGCGGTCTTTTGACCTTGCAACCGATCTGGGTTCACTGAGTTCACCAGGAAAACTGGGTAGCCCTCGCTAAGTTCGCGAGCAAGTCTGAGGCAATCATCAAAGTTTCCTTTGACCTGCAAAATCTGTGCTTTGTGTGCAACAGCCTGGGAGAGTTTGCCCCAGGAAATCTTTCCCGCGGGCACCAACACCACAGACTGCATACCCGCCTTGACGGCATAAGCGGCGGCGGCGGCGGAGGTGTTTCCGGTTGACGCTGCGATTACCGCCTGCGCTCCCTTGCCCTTGGCCTTGGAAACTGCGGTTGTCATGCCGCGATCCTTGAACGAACCGGTTGGGTTCATGCCCTCGAACTTCAGGTGCACGGAGCCAACATCCAGCAACTTGGCGAGCGCCGGAGCTTCAATCAGTGGAGTGCCGCCCTCCCCCAAGGTGACAATTGGGTCTGACTCGGTAAATGGAAGTCTGTCGAAATACTCGCGGATAACCCCGCGCCACTGATGAGCCATTAGATTCCCTCCACTCGAATAACCGAGCTGACTTGCTGCACCGACTTATTGCCGCGCAGAGCGTTGACCACTTGCTCCAGAGCTTGCTCTGATGCTCGGTGAGTCATCACGGTGAGCAGGGCTGAACCGTTGACGGATGAACTCTGGCTCACCGTCTCGACACTCACGCCGTGCTCTGCGAAAACCGAAGCGATCGCAGCCAAAACACCTGGCTCGTCGCTGACCGCCAAGGTGATCTGGTACCTGGTCTGGATGCGCTGCACCGGTAGTGCCTCCAAGTTGGCGTGGACCGAGTCAGCTAAGCCAGGACCTCCAGCTAGGTGGCGCTTCGCTGCCGAAACCAGGTCACCCAAAACGGCCGATGCGGTCTGTGGACCACCTGCTCCAGCACCATAGAACATCAGGCGGCCCGCCGACTCAGCCTCAACGAACACCGCGTTGTATGCGCCGCGGACCGCAGCCAGCGGGTGGTCAAGTGGAATAAGGGTCGGATGCACACGAGCCACCAGCCCGTCATCGACTCGCTCACAAATTGCCAAGAGCTTTACCGCATAACCCGCTTCACGAGCGGTCTCCATCTGCAGAGCAGTCACCGAGGTGATGCCTTCACGGTGAACCTTCTCAACGGGAACCTCGGAGTGGAAAGCCAGCGAGGCAAGAATTGCCGCCTTTGATGCAGCGTCAAAGCCCTCGATATCTGCGGTTGGATCAGCCTCGGCGTAACCAAGGGCTGTCGCCTCTGCCAGAGCATCCGCGAAGTCGGCCCCGGTTGACTCCATGCGATCAAGGATGAAGTTGGTGGTGCCGTTTACGATTCCCATTACGCGGTTCACCTTGTCACCGGCTAGTGACTCGCGAAGCGGGCGAATGATTGGAATAGCACCTGCCACAGCCGCTTCGAAATAGAGCTGAGCTCCGAGCTGCTCGGCTAGGTCGGAAAGTTCACCACCGTGAGCAGCAATCAAAGCCTTATTCGCGGTGATTACGTCCGCTCCCGAGTTCAGTGCGAGCTCGACATACTCCTTGGCCGGGTGAATACCACCCAGTAGCTCGATCACGATGTCAGCGCTGAGAATCAGACTTTCAGCGTCGGTCATGAGCAACTCTTTGGGCACACCGGGCCTCGACGTGTTTAGGTCACGAACCAGCACGCCAGCTAATACGAATTCAGCTCCAACTCGCTGAGCAAGCTCCTGATGGTTCTCAAGCATCAGTCGCGCCACATTAGAGCCGACCGATCCGGCACCCAATAGCGCAACCCTGATTGCTCTGTATGCGGTCTGCATTAGTTGTAACCACCCTCCGAAAGACCCATGTCCCGAGACAGTAGGTCCTGTTCGGTTTCAGCCTTTATCAACACCTTGGTGCTGCCTGCCTTGACAGCCACTACAGCGGGACGGGTCAAGAAGTTGTAGTTAGAAGATAGCGAGAAACAGTAGGCACCGGTAGCAGGGACTGCCAACAAATCGTTTACCGCGACATCGCTTGGCAGGTAATCGTGTCGAACCACGATGTCGCCAGACTCACAGTGCTTACCGACAACTCGAGAAAGCGTAGGTGTTGCATTTGAGACTCTCGATGCCAGTGCGACCGAGTATTCCGCCTCATAGAGAGCAGGCCTTGCGTTATCGCTCATGCCACCATCCACACTCACGTACTTTCTGGTGGCCGCCGCACCAGAATCCGAAACCAGAACATCCTTGATGGTTCCAACCGAATACAAGGTGACTCCGGCAGGACCGGCAATAGTGCGACCTGGTTCAAATGCCAGTTTCGGAATTGGGATATCAAGCTGCTGACACTTCTGAGCAACCGCAGCAATAATCCGATCAGCCATCTGTGCGATGTCCATCGGCCGGTCTGCCTGGGTGTAACTGATACCAAAACCACCACCGAGGTTGAGCTCTGGAACATCGCCACCGCGCAATAACTCGGCATGTAGATCCAACAGTCTCTCCGCGGATGCAATGAAGCCGTCAACCACAAAAATCTGCGACCCGATGTGAGAGTGCAGACCAAGGAAACGAAGGTGCGAGTGAGAACGAATCTTTGCAACCAAGTCGGGAACGTCCGAAATGGCGATGCCGAACTTCTGGTCCTCGCGAGCCGTAGCGAGGTATTCGTGAGTGTGGGCGTGGACCCCTGAGTTCACCCGCAGTCGAACCGCCTGGGTCTTACCCTGGGCAGTTGCGACCGAAGCAATTCGCTCAATCTCAAGCTCGGAGTCGATAACGATTGCCCCGACCCCGGCAGAAATGGCTCGACCAATCTCAACCAACGACTTGTTGTTACCGTGCAGGCCAATCCGCTCCCCTGGAATCCCAGCCGCAAGTGCAACCGCCAACTCACCACCGGTAGAAACGTCAATTGAGAGACCCGCCTGGTCAACCCATCGCACAATGTCGGATGTCAGCAGAGCCTTTGATGCGTAGTAGAGCTTCGCACTGGTTCCATTTCGCTGAGCTGCCTCGCTGAAGGCCCGCTTGGTCTGCATCAGACGTGCTTCGAAATCTTCTTGATCCACCACATAAAGCGGCGAGCCGTGACGTCGAATCAGTTCGCGAACACCTACGCCCCCGATTTCAATTTCGCCCTGAGAATTGCGCTTTGCGGTTCGAGGCCAAATCTTGGGGTCAAGGGCACCGAGATCGCGCTCTTCGAGCCACTTGGGAGCAAGGGGATTTCTCATCACTACATCCGCTCCGGCGCTGAGACGCCGACTAAAGCAAGGCCATTTGCCAGCACAACCGATGCGGCATCGTTTAACCAGAGCCTAGTTCTGTGAACAGACTCGACGGGCTTGTCACCCAGAGGGGTTACGCGACAGTTGTCATACCAGCGGTGGTAGCTACCCGCGACCTCTTCGAGGTAGCGAGCGACTCTGTGAGGCTCTCTAAAGTTGGCGGCCTGAAGCACGACCCGAGGGAACTCACTTAGCTTGGCCAACAGCTCCGATTCACTCTCGTGCGAGAGTAACTCGGGGACAAACTCTGAGCGGTCAACACCCAGTGATGCGGCGTTTTTGGCAACCTGCTTGGTTCGAGCATGGGCGTACTGCACGTAGAAGACAGGATTGTCGTTGGTCTTCTTGCTCAACAGCTCAAGGTCGACATCAAGGGTTGAGTTGATTGAAGATCTAGTCAGTGCGTATCGAGCGGCGTCCACACCAACGGCGTCAACAAGATCCTCCATAGTGACAACGTTCCCGGCTCGCTTTGACATGCGCACTGGTTCTCCACCGCGCACCAAGCTCACCAGCTGGCCAATCAAAATCTCCATGTTTACACCGGGCTCATCGCCGAATGCCGCGCAAAGAGCCATCATTCGAGGCACATAGCCATGGTGATCTGCGCCGAGCATGTAGATGCAGCGATCAAATCCGCGAGCCCGTTTGTTTTGGTAGTAGGCGATGTCACCGGCGATATAGGCGGCATCGCCATCGGATTTGATGATCACACGATCGCGGTCGTCACCGAAGGTCGTTGATCGAAGCCAAGTTGCTCCCTCAGCCTCGAAAATGTGGCCTTTGTCCCGAAGCGCCTGGACCGACTTTTCTACCTCACCGGATTCATACAGTGAGTTCTCGTGAAAGTAGACATCGAAATCAACGCCAAACTCGTGCAGCGACTTTCGGATTTGCTCAAACATCAAGTCGACCCCGACCTCGCGGCAAATCTCCTGCGCATCCTCGTCGGACTGGCTCAGTAGGTCTGGACGCTTCGCGATGACCTGGTCGGCAATCTCTTGAATGTATTGACCCGCGTAACCATCCTCAGGGGCTTCTTGTCCGCGCGCTCTTGCCAGCAGCGATCTCGAGAAGCGGTCAATCTGTGCACCGTGGTCGTTGAAGTAGTACTCCCGGGTGACGTCAGCGCCTACAGCCTCTAGGACTCTACCCAGCGAATCACCGACAGCCGCCCATCTGGTTCCGCCAAGGTGAATTGGCCCAGTTGGATTTGCCGAAACGAATTCCAGATTCAGCTTCACGCCCGCGAGTTCGGTGCTGCGACCATAGTTAGTTCCGGCATCAACAATCTGCCTTGCCAACTCGGCGGCTGCGGAGTCTGAGACAAAAATGTTTAGAAAGCCTGGTCCCGCTATCTCAACCTTCTCAACGCCTTCAGCACCCTGTAGGGCGATTGCCAGTTCAGCAGCGAAGGTTCTTGGTTGCATGCCTAACTTGCCTGCATACTGCATGGCAACGTTTGACGCCCAGTCCCCGTGATCACGGTTTTTTGGTCGCTCAACAACAACCTCACTCGGCACATCGAATTTAGGCAGTTTTCCAGACGCAACTAGCGAGCCAAGTGCTTCCACAATGGCCAGGGATAGTTGTTCAGGGGTCACATTTGTCCTAAATACGGCAGGGCCGACACTGGCCAGTTATTCCCTAAATAATAGCCCGAAAAGCCTAAAAACTAGCGCTTCAGCCAAGCGGTAGCAGGTCCAGCAAGCTTGCCTTCAACCACAGCACCGCTTGATACCAGAAGCTCTCCTTCGGGCAACGAGACTGCCTCTTCCTCAAAGTTGGTGAAGCAAACCCATCCGTTGGGCCTCACAAAGCTCAGGGTCCCATCGGGTGAATCAAGCCAGGTTAGCTCCTCATCCGTGACCAAAGACGCCCTGAGCTTTAGCGCTTTGCGGTAGAGATTGAGGGTCGAACTTGGGTCTGTATCCTGCGCACTTACGGCAACATCTGCATACCAACTCGGCTGCGGTAGGTGTGAACCTCCCGGCCCAAAACCGAACGAGCTGCCTGCTGGCTCCCATGGAAGTGGCACTCGGCAACCATCTCGAGACTTGAGCTTGCCTTCACCTCGGAACCACTGCGGATCCTGCATTTGATCCGAGGGGATGTCTAAGACATCGTGAAGACCCAGCTCCTCGCCCTGGTAAATGTAGGTGGATCCTGGCAAAGCCATGATCAGTAGTGATGCTGCCTTGGCTCTTTGCAAGCCAAGCTCCAAATCAAGATTGTGATCTAGACGATTCTCGACATACCAACGATTCTCATCTCCGAAACCGTCGGCACTTAGGCCGTAACCAGGAATCACCATTCGAGTGGCATGGCGAATCACATCGTGATTTGAGAGCACCCAGGTTGAAGACGAACCGCTCTCCTTGGAGAAGGCAAGGTTCTTGTCGATGACCGATTTATAGCTCTTAGAGTCGAATGCCGCGGCAAGTAGATCGAAGTTGAATGCCTGACCTAAACCTGATTCTGAGGCATATGCTGCCCTGCGATGCGGGTGAACCCAAGCCTCTGCAACGGCAACCCTGGGTGGGTCGTACTGGTTAAACAGCTCTCGCCACTCTTTGTAGACCTCGTGAACCTCGTCTCGGTCAAATAGCGGGTCGGTGCCGTCGGACTTCATGACTTCAAGCGAGAAGGATTTCCTGTCCGGCAGTGGCTCCAAGTTCTTCTTGAGCGCGTGTGCAACATCGATGCGGTAGCCATCAACGCCGCGATCGGACCAGAACTTTAATGTCTTTAGAAAGTCTTCATGGACTTCCGGGTTGTCCCAGTTGAAGTCGGGTTGCTCCTTTGTAAAGAGGTGCAAATACCACTGACCATCCTCGACTCTGGTCCAACCCTGAGGTCCAAAGTGGCTTGCAAGATCACTCGGCGGTAGTTCACCGTTGTCACCGCGACCCTCTCGGAATATGAAGCGCTCGCGTTCCTTCGAGCCTCGGCCAGCCTTCAGTGCCTCCTGGACCCACACGTGACGGTCAAAGCGGTGGTTGGGAACAAGGTCAACAAAAATGCGAATCCCTCGCGCGTGAAGCTCCTGAACCAGCTGATCGAATTGGGCAAGGTCACCGATTCTTGGATCAACATCGCGATAGTCATCAACGTCATAGCCACCATCGGCGAGCGCCGATGGATAAAAGGGGCTAAGCCAGACGGCGTCAATGCCCAGGTCTTTTAGGTAGTCAGCCTTTGAAATGATGCCTTTTAGATCACCGATTCCATCGCCATTGAAATCTTTGAAGCTGCGAGGGTAAATCTGGTAAACAACAGCCTGTCGCCACCAGGTTTTTTCGCCTTTGAGAAACTTCAAATCTGACATGTATTACCCTCTCGAAAACAACCTGAGTCTAGTGAAGTGGCGATGTTAGGCTAGGCAAGCCCGGGCCCCCATAGCTCAGGGGATAGAGCACCGCTCTCCGGAGGCGGGTGCGCAGGTTCGAATCCTGCTGGGGGCGCCACTGTTTCACCCCTAGACTCAAAACATGTCCAGTGCCCCAAATGCTCAGTCCCTAGCCAAAAGACTTCCCAAAGGCTTTGTAATTGGAGCCGCCACGGCTTCTTGGCAAATCGAGGGCAACAGTGAGGGCAGAGGTCGCTCCATCTGGGATGACTTCGCTGATGTCCCGGGGAACATCAAGGACGGCACCAAAGCAGACCCTGCCTGTGATCACGTTGCCAGGATGGAGCAGGATCTTGACCTGCTCTCGAGCCTGGGCTTTGATTCCTATCGATTCTCCGTATCGTGGCCAAGGGTGATGCCCGGGGCAAAGGCTAAGTCGGCAGCCGGCTTTGACTTTTACGACCGATTGATTGACGGCCTACTAGCGCGAAACATTGCTCCCGCACTCACTCTTTATCACTGGGACCTACCGAGTGAGCTTCAGCAAATCGGCGGTTGGAACAACCCAAACATCGATGACTACTTTGCGGAGTATGCCCTCGCTCTGGGCGAGAGATTCTCCGATCGCGTTGAGCGTTGGGCCACCCTAAACGAACCCTGGGTTTCGGCATTCCTCGGCTATGCAACCAAAATCCATGCACCAGGTCTGGGAGATCCTCGTGCAGGACTGGAGGCGGCCTACCGACTTATGACTGCTCACGCCAGTGGCGCCAAGGCACTCAGATCCACTGGGGCCAAGAATGTCGGAACCGTATTGAACTTGACCAGCGTTATCTCGGATCACCCCAGCGTGGATCACATTGCCGATTACGTCGACCTGATGCAAAACCGCTTTTGGCTCGATCTTCTTGCTGGTCGGGGAATCGACCCGGTGATCGTGGAGCACACCAAACAATTCACCGACTGGTCCTTCGTTTCTGACGAAAAGTTGGCCGAGATCGCTAAGCCGATTGACTGGCTTGGCATCAACTACTACACCCCGTTTAGGGTTCAGCCTGCATCTGTAGAGGGTGGGGCATGGGCGGTGGGACAAGACTTCTCGCTATTCCCAGGTACTCCAACTGGAGCTCAGATGGCTCCTCGGGAACCAAGGACAGACATGGGCTGGGAAATCCACGCTCCATCGATGACCACAACGCTGCAGCAGACTGCAAAGCGCCTTCCTAGAGTTCCGCTCTACATCACCGAGAACGGCGGAGCTTTCCCAGACAAGCTCGTGGATGGCAAGGTGATGGACGCCGACCGAATCGACTACTACTTCCAGCACATCAGTGCCGTGGCAGATGCGATCGACTCAGGAGTAGACGTTCGCGGCTACTTCGCCTGGTCGCTAATGGACAATATCGAGTGGGCCGAGGGGCTAACCAAGCGCTTCGGCATTGTGCACGTTGACTACGAAACTATGGTCAGAACGCCAAAAGCCAGCGCAGACTTTTTGTCTGCACTGGCTAAGGCTCGCTAGTTCTCTAGCCCTTTACCGAACCAGCTAGTAGTCCTCGGACGAAGTAGCGCTGCAGCGCGAAGAACACGACCAGCGGAACGATCATCGACACGAACGCACCTGCTGTCAAAAGCTCCCAACCCGAACCTCGAGTTCCAACCATCTCAGCCAAACGGACCGTCATTGGGTTAACGTCCTTGACGCCACCACCGAAGGTGAGTCCTACGAGCAGGTCATTCCAAACCCAGAGGAACTGGAAGATGGAGAAGGATGCGATCGCTGGAACGGAAAGTGGAAGCACGATCTTCGAGAAGAGTGTGAACCAGCCTGCACCGTCCACGCGAGCAGCCTCAATCAGTTCGCGGGGGATCTGACTTAGGAAATTGTGGAGCAGGAAGATAGCTAGCGGCAGCGCGAAGATCGTGTGAGCGATCCAGATCGGGATGTAGGTGCCGGTAATCCCAAAATCAGGGATGACCGTGACATCGCCAATCACAAGGCCCTTCGCAAACAGCTGAAGCAGTGGAACCAGTGCTAGCTGAAGCGGAACAACCTGAAGAGCGAAGATGCTGAAGAAGATGAAGTCTCTTCCCTTGAAATCAAACCACGCCAGGGCATAGGCTGCGAATACCGCCAGGGTGATCGGGAAGATTACCGCTGGAAGGGTTACCGCAAGCGAGTTGAAGAAGAACTGGAAAAGCGGTGGGTTGGTTGTCGACCCTTCAAACAGCACCTGGGTGTAGTTCTCAAATGAGATGTTGGGCTGCAAGAAGAAAGTCCACCAACCAGAAGTATTGATGTCTTTCTCAGGTCTAATCGAGGTGACCAGCAAACCGAAGGTTGGGATGGTCCATAGGATCGCAATCACCCATGCTGCGAAAGCTGCGATAGGGGAACTGAAGACGTTTTTCGCCTTGCGCTTTACTAATTGCTTATTTACTAGAGAAGTCATTAGCGTTCCGTCCTCTCCAAGCGAAGTTGTCGAATGTTGTAAACGATGATCGGGATGATTGCAACGAACAGGATGATCGCGAGGGCAGAACCCTGACCATAGTTCATCTGTCTAAATGCCTGGGAATACATCTCGTTGGCAATCACGTTGGTCTGGAAGTTTCCACCGGTCATGGTTCTAACGATGTCAAACACCTTCAGGGTTCCAATCATGATGGTGGTGAGCACGACCACGATGGTCGCGCGAATCATCGGCATTGAAATTAGGAAGAATCTTCTGAAAGGGGTAGCGCCGTCAAGCATGGCAGCCTCTACAACCTCGTCAGGAATGTTCTTCAGCGCGGCTGAAAGCACCACCATCGCAAATCCGGTCTGGATCCAGATCATGACAATAATCAACAAGAAGGTGTTCAGCGGGACGTCTAGCAACCAGTTTGGTGGGGTCAAACCAAGCGCTTTGAAGATTGCTGACAAAAGGCCGATGTCAGGCTTGTTGTCATTTGGTTGGTAGTTGTAGACGAACTTCCAAATCACACCAGCGCCGACAAAGGAGATGGCCATCGGCATAAATATCAAAGATTTGATCGCAGCTGGACGCTTCATGCGGTCGGTCATGTAAGCGATCGCGAGTCCAATTGCGGTGGACAGGAATGGAACTGTGATCACCCAAATCAGGGTGTTTACCAAAACGATGTTGATTTCTGGGATCGTAAATGCCCATACGTAGTTGTCAAACCCAACCCAGTTCTCGGACTCTTTGTCCATGAAAGACAAAAGCAGGGTTCGAATTGCAGGGTAGATCAAACCAATGACCAGCAAGAGGACTGCTGGGACCAAGAAGACCAAGTATTTGAGCCACTCTTGGGCTTTGACTGACGCTCGAGATGCCAACAGGAAAACTAGAAAGATGATTGCGCCAAAGCTCAGCAGGGCTAGCGCGAGCAGGGTGAAGTTCTCGCCGATGATGTCCCAGGGGGTCTTCCTGATAGCGAGAATGCTGAAGTTATACATGACCGAATCCTAACAACCGGAGAGGACTGAGGGGTCCGCCAGAGACGGACCCCTCAGCTCTCTAGTTAACTTGTGTAACTATGTGACCTATTAGTAAGGCCAGGTCTTGTAGATCGCGTCAAGAACAGCCTTGTCGGACTTGTTCTCAGCAACCCACGCGGTCATTTCCTTCCAGAAGGAACCTGCACCAACCTCAGCTGGCATCACGTCGGAGCCATCGAAGCGGAAGGTGGAAGCGTTCTGAAGGATCTCAACTGCAACCTTGTTTACTGGGTCTGCAACGTTAGCGGTGTCTAGACCGAGGTTTGCAGAGAACCAGCCACCAAGAGCAGCCTTCTTGTTGTTCCAGTCAGCAGTGGTTA
>JACCDI010993774.1_pt1 | contig 13171 bp, 13 predicted proteins | sample 7442791 | NCBI WGS metagenome assembly JACCDI01 (sample SAMN15323434, study PRJNA562643) | freshwater metagenome | isolation source: river surface water | place: USA:Blue River Watershed | collected 2017-08-15
ATTAGATTTACTTTTCTGCCGCCTGGAAAGTCCTGCTAATTAGAAGCATTATTAATCTCGGCTCTTGTGTCTTGTCTCTTGCTTCTAAAGTATCTTTGTACTTGTTACAAATTCAACTCATCTGAAAGGGCTGAGGCGAAAAGCAGAGGATAAAGATGAGTAGTGCAATCCAGCCCAACACCTTTCGTTTGGAGTCTACAGACTGCAATCCGGCCACTTCAGGATGCACCAATCCCATCACTCGCCCCAACAAGAAGGCGAAAAACAGCCATCCTTGGTACCCCTCTAAGCTTGGGTAAAAAAAGGAAAGCAGGTATTGCGCTGCGGCCAAACTAAGCGCTAGGGTGAGACGATTGAGCTGCGTTAATCCAGATTTGCTCAAACAGAAATAGAGAAACCCAAGGTAGAGCGGGATTCGAATGACCAATTCGGCTACAGGTAAGGAAGGTCGAATCACACCAAGCCCTGCGAAAGCGAGAAAAAGGGTAAATACTCCCAGAGAAATCTGCGCATGTCGCTTAGGAAATAAGCCAAAGACCACATGTCCCCCATCCAGCTGCCCAATGGGAAGGAGATTGAGTGCAGTGAAGAACAATGCCAAATACCCCGCGAATAGATAGGGATAGTGAATCACTTCGGTCAACTGGGGCAAGCGTGTGGGATCCGCTAAAAGCTCCCCCATTCCCCAGAATAGTAGGTTATTTCCCAACTCAAATTCCAATACATCTTCCCCATATCCCTGAAAATTGGGGTCAGCATATTCGGGATGTATCTCGTAGATATAATCCGCAGGTGGTAAGGTCAGCATGCCATAAGTCAGTACACCAAAGGCAAGTACAAAACCAGCAAGTGGACCTGCAATACCGATATCAAAGTATTTTTTCCGGCTATTTACCCAGCCCTTCATGCGAATAATAGCCCCAAGAGTTCCTAGGGATGGGCTGCCCAAAAATCCTAACCAAGCTGGAATAAAGTAGGGCAAGGTACAGCGCACCTTGTGGTAGATCGAAGTGAACAGGTGCCCTAGCTCATGTACCAATAAGATCCCAATGAAAGGAATGGAAAAGTGTAAGGATTTTAGGAAATAGGGCCAAGTAAGCGCGGCCTCTCCCGATGCAAGAATAGACTTGCCATATACCCACTCCCCTCCTGCTAGTGTGGTAGTGACCAGCGTCAACAGAAATAAGGTTCCATGAATGAGGTATTCCTTCGGCTTATACATCTCCAAAAAAATCAAAAATCGTGTTGGGACCTGTGACCTGAACGGCTTGAATCCCTACCGAAGCTGCTCCTTCCACATTGGCGAGCAGGTCATCGAAGAACAATACTCGGGAAGGTATAGAATCTAGTTCGAGGAGCAACTGCTGATAAATGGCAGCACTCGGTTTGGCAAGACCCATCTCCTGACTGTAAAATACCCGGTCAAATAGCGGGTAAAAGTTGGTCATGCCGTGCTCGGCTTGCAGGAGCGCATGGACGGCATCCACATGGATCTCGTTGGTATTGCTAAGGATACCCACCTGATACTGGGTTTTGAGGCGACGAATCAAGTCAAGTCGGTAAGCAGGAAGCTCCCCGAGGAGGCTATTCCAAAGGTAATCCACTTCGGCATCCGACCAGGATTGCTCAAAGTAGTCTCGGAATGCATTTCGAAAACTCGGAGAATCGATTTCTCCCCGTTCGTAGGCTTTATGAAATTCAGCAGCGTAGCAGGTGTCTACCCGATGATGAAGCGCTGCAGGCAGAGCTGCTTTCATCAAGTTCATCGCTCTACTGTAGTCGATGTCGATGAGCACATTGCCCAAATCAAAGATGACAAAGTCGACGTCAGGCCAGTTTTTCATGAAGCGTTACAGTTGATTAATTCAACTCAAATATGTAACATTGCAATCCCAAAACCAAGGTCAGGGCGGTATTCTCCCCAGATTTTGACTTGGAAAAACCCCAGTAATTGGGCCTATAGCTCATTCGGTTAGAGCAACTGACTCATAATCAGTAGGTGCTTGGTTCGATTCCAAGTGGGCCCACTTCCTAATCCCCTTCAGAATTGTTTTGAAGGGGTTTTTTGTGTCTCGGGAAATTTGAAAAAAGTCATTTGCAAAAAAATCGCAAAAAAAATTGATGATAAAGTGAAAGAATTTGCGAAAAAGAGAGTTAAAAGAGGGGGAAATCACCACAAAAATTTAGCTCAAAATAAGTCCCAAACGGGTTCGAAAGAATGAATTGATTTCTTGGTCTTGAGTTTAGAATTATTGGTACATCCGAGGTAATTGTCAAGGTATTTCTGATCAATCTGATTTTTTCGATTTTCCTTGGTAATGAGCGTAGATCCACCTACCACAGAAATAGCCCATTGGAAGGAGGATGGAAAGCAAAGCCATCCCTATTAGAATATACACTTCAACTTCCTCCGCGGCAGCACTACGCCCGTAATACCTATTCCCCCCATTAAGCAACACCCAAAAAGGAACAAGAAAGAGGAGGTAACTCAGTACGGAAATCACCTGACCTATCGCATACCGCTTACGAAACGCACGAATGATCCACCGTATCCACAGGACATGGGGGGCAATCCCCAAAAAGAGGACAAGGATAAGTAGAGAAATTTCGTAAATCAGCAATATAATTCAATCAACTAGTTTCAATTGGCTGCCAAATGTTTTACTTATATAAGGGAATCATTCTAGCGTAAAGTTAATGGGTAGCCTCATAAGCGTACGAACAGCCTTGCCATCCTGCATTCCAGGGGTCCACTTGGGAGAGTTTTTTACAATGCGGATCGCTTCTTCGTCACATCCTCCCCCTATCCCTCTCAAAAGTTCAAAATCAGAAACAGTTCCATCGGTATTCACAACGAATGCAACAATGACGGTACCTTCTATGCCCTTCCGTCTCGCAGTAGTTGGATACCCCAAGTTGGCAGACAAGTAGCTACTCCAACCCGCCATCCCGCCAGCAGGAATTGGTAATGTTTCCACCATATCGAACACTTCATTCATGGAGCTACCGTTAGAACTTGGATTGGACGTTTGCACCCGAACATTGCTCGATGTACCACTGAATACTTGGCTTACTCCCTTCGCTTGACCTTTCAGAGTTTCGTTGTGCCTCATTGTAAAAAGCCGACCGCACAAACAGCACATTTGGTTTTTGCCGATACGCAAGCCAACCCTAAAAACCAAAAGAGCTGTTTTTTGCCAACGCTTGACCGAAAAAATTTGTAAATTTGCGTTTTGAAACAGTATGATAAGATTTATTTACATAGCATTATTAACCCTGATTGGTTTCTTACTGACACCAACAGACATCTATGCTTGTGGGTCAAAATCTGAAAACATAGAAAATAATTGCACCAAACAATCCGACACCGAAGCGGAAAAAAAAGAGTGTTGCGACACAGAAAAAGGACAATGCAAAAAGCACGGAAAAGATTGTGATGGAAAATGTGGCAACTCAAACTGTCATTGTCCTTCAAACCATACAAATTTTACTATTCCATTCTTAATCAAATTTTCAGGAATTAAGTTAATCCCCAACAAGCCCAATTTTTATTACCAAGATAGCTTTTATTCATCAGGTTTCATTTCTATTTGGCTACCGCCAAAAATAGGCTGATTTCTTGCCTTGACAGCCAAAGGTCTGTCCAATTGAACGCAATTATTAGCTTTCAATCACAATTTTTCATTCAACATTTAATTTTAAAAAAATGAAATCAATAAAAATATTGATGGCAATAACACTATTGCTATCGTTTACAGCGTGTAACGCTCAAATCAAAAACGCTAAAACCGAAAGCGTAAAAATTTACGGTAACTGTGGTATGTGTAAAACGACCATTGAAAAAGCAGGAAACATTAAGAAAGTAGCTCAGGTAGATTGGAACAAAGATACCAAAATGGCTACTCTTACTTACGACCCAAGCAAGACCAATCAAGATGAAGTTTTGAAACGCATTGCATTGGCGGGTTATGATAGCGAAAAATTTCTTGCACCTGATGATGTCTATGCGAAACTTCCTGAATGCTGTCAATACGACCGTGTGAAAAAATCGGAAACGGTAAAAGTAGAAACGATAGACAACCATTCTAATCACAATCACGGTGGGGCAACTGACAAGTCAACAGAAACAAAGCAAGAAGTAAATCAACTCAAATCAGTTTTTGAAAATTATTTCGCACTTAAAGATGCTTTGGTAAAATCTGATGGAAACTTGGCTTCTGCCAAAGCAAAAGAATTGCTCAACGCTCTTAATGCCGTGCAGATGAACAAACTTTCCAATGAAGAACATACTGTTTGGATGAAAGTAATGAAGGACTTGATATTTGATACCGAACACATTGAAGAAACCAAAGATGTTGGGCATCAAAGAGACCATTTCAATACCTTGTCTGACAATATGTATCAACTCTTGAAAGTTTCCAAACAAGAAACACCTACATATTACCAACATTGCCCAATGGCAAACAATGGTAAAGGTGCTAATTGGTTGAGCAAGGAAAATGCAGTGAAGAACCCATACTATGGTTCTAAAATGCTCACTTGTGGTAAAACGGTTGAAACCATTGAATAAATGAAGCTCTACATCAAAAATATGGTGTGTAGTCGCTGCAAAATGGTAGTGAAGTCTGAGTTGGAAAAACTCGGACTTCAACTACTCGCAGTTGATTTAGGCGAAGTAGAAGTAACACCCATTTCAGAAAGGCAAAAAAGTGAAATTGCAGAACACCTGAAAGGTTTTGGTTTTGAACTGATTGATGACAAGAAAAACCGATTAATTGATAAAATTAAAACTTTAATAATTGAATTGGTGCATCAACAAAATGCCCAACTCAACACCAATCTTTCTGATTATTTGTCAAAACAGTTAACACAAGATTATTCATCTCTTAGCAATTTGTTCTCGGAAGTAGAAGATACGACCATTGAGAAATACTTTATTAACCAAAAAATTGAAAAGGTGAAAGAATTGCTTCTGTATGATGAATTGACACTGAATGAAATTGCTTTTCAGATGAATTATAGCAGTGTGGCATATTTGAGCAATCAGTTCAAAAAGGTAACAGGCTTTTCGCCTTCGCATTACAAGCAATTGAAAGACAAAAAACGGAAGCAGATTGAAGACTTATAAATGTTACAACTCAAACCCAAAATACCACAACAACAATGAACAAATAGCTTCGGAACTTTGTACCATAGTTATTAACTTTTAAAATGTAAGATTATGGTACATACATATCAAGTAACAGGAATGACCTGTTCAAGTTGCGAATCAAAAGTAAAATCATCGTTGCTAATGGTAGAAAATGTGGTAAATGTTGATGTTTCAAAAGACGAAAATTCAGCCACAATCACAATGGATAAACACGTTGCATTGGATAAGTTGCAGAAAGCCTTGACCGAAAAATATCAAATTTCTGCCCAACATCACAGCGAATTGGCTGAACAAACCAAAAGTTGGCTTGAAACCTACAAGCCTATTTTGTTGATATTTTTCTACATCTCATTGGTAACGCTATTGGTGCAATTTTCCAACAATAGGTTTGATGGTATGCAGTGGATGCGACATTTTATGGCAGGGTTCTTTTTGGTGTTTTCGTTTTTCAAAATGCTTAATTTGAAAGGCTTTGCCGAAAGTTATGTAATGTATGATGTTGTTGCCAAACGTTTACCCGCTTGGGCTTATATCTATGCTTTCACAGAATTGGCTTTGGGTATTGCTTTTTTAATCAATTTTAATCCGCTTGTTACTAATAGTTTAATATTTATAGTAATGAGCATTAGCATCATTGGCGTATTGCAATCGGTATTGAACAAAAAGAAAATTCAGTGTGCCTGTTTGGGTGCAGTGTTCAATTTGCCAATGAGTACCGTAACTATTATTGAAGATGCACTAATGATTGCAATGAGTGCTTGGATGCTTTTAAACCTAATTTAAAATGAAATCTATTAAATGGATAATCAAAAAAATATTTATAAAAAATTGTTGCCGATAGTTCTAATGCTATTGGCAACTACAACCATTTTCGCCCAAAAAGTGGTGCGATATGACCTTTACGTAAAAGACACTATTGTTAATTTTACAGGAAAAGAAAAAAGGGCAATAGCCGTAAACGGACAAATTCCTATGCCAACACTCACCTTTACCGAAGGCGATACGGCAGAAATTCATGTTCATAATAGGCTCAGAGAAAGCACATCGTTGCATTGGCACGGATTGTATTTGCCCAATAAAGAAGATGGTGTGCCCTACTTGACCCAAATGCCCATTGAACCGAATACGACCCACGTATATCGTTTCCCAATTATTCAAAACGGTACACATTGGTATCACAGCCACAGCGGACTGCAAGAACAAATCGGAATGTATGGCTCAATGGTTTTGCTCAAAAGAGCAGACGACCCAACTTTCAGAAAAGGCATTGATGATTTGCCTTCTGTGCCTATTATTTTGAGCGAATGGACAGACTATAATCCTGATAATGTACACCGAATGTTGCACAATGCTAATGATTGGTTCGCCATTAAAAAAAACGCTGTGCAGAGTTATGCAGAAGCCAAAAAAGCAGGACATTTCAAAACCAAATTGACCAACGAATGGAAACGAATGTTGGCAATGGACGTGAGTGATGTATATTATGACAAATTCTTGATTAACGGAACATCTGAAAGCCAACTCGCTCAATTCAAAGCAGGCGACAAAGTAAGGTTGCGAATATCAAACGGTGGTGCATCTTCCTATTTTTGGCTCACGTATGCAGGTGGAAAAATGACTGTCGTTGCCAATGATGGCAATGATGTTGAGCCTGTTGTGGTGGATAGACTAATTATAGGAGTTTCAGAAACCTATGATGTCATCGTTACCATTCCGGCAGAAAATACTTCCTATGAATTTTTGGCAACACCCGAAGACCGAACTAAATCGGCATCTATTTACATAGGTTCAGGTATTAAGCAGTTGGCAAGTCCATTGCCTAAACTGAAATACTTTGAAGGTATGAAGATGATGAACGATATGATGAAAATGGATGGCACAATGAACGATATGGGTATGGATATGTCATTGCAACAAATGGATATGAATACGGTAATGTACCCTGAGATTACAGGAGAAAATAAACCCAAAAAATCCGAACATTCAGACCATAGCAATCATACAATGCCCAGTAATGACATTGTTACCTTAAACTACGCAATGCTGAAATCACCTACCAAAACCACTTTGCCAAAAGATGCACCTATCAGAGAATTAAGGTTTGAATTAACAGGCAATATGAACCGCTATGTGTGGAGTATGGACAACCGAGTGCTTGCTGAAACTGATAAAATTCTAATCAAAAAAGGAGAAATTGTAAGAATAACACTCTACAACAACTCGATGATGCGACACCCGATGCACTTGCACGGACACGATTTTAGGGTTATAAACGGGCAAGGCGATTATGCACCGCTTAAAAATGTTTTGGACATAATGCCTATGGAAACCAATGTGATTGAGTTTGAAGCCAATTTAGAAGGCGATTGGTTTTTTCATTGTCATATTCTCTACCATATGATGGCAGGGATGAACCGAGTTTTTAGTACAGAAAACCAAGCACCCAATCCATTGTTGCCTGACAAAAAATGGGCTTACAAAAAACTACAAAGAGAAAGCAACGAACTACATTTTATGTTTCAAAACGACTTTGCAACAAATGGAAATGATGGTATGACAATGTTGCAAAATACCCGATGGAGTTTTGGCACTGAATGGCGTTTGGGATATAGCGACAAACACGGATACGAAACAGAAACACACATAGGGCGATACATAGGCAGAAACCAATGGCTAATGCCCTTTATTGGCTTTGATTGGCGATACAGAAAGCACGAAACACCAGAAAAAAATCTTTTTGGGCAGACTAATACCAAAGACAATCGGACACAGTTTAGTTTAGGGGTTGCATATACTCTGCCAATGCTTATAATTTTACAAACAGAAGTCTATCACGATGGAAACGTAAGAGTACAATTAAGACGTGAAGACATTCCACTTTCAAAAAGGTTTAGAGCTGCATTTATGGTAAATACAGACAGAGAATATATGCTTGGACTGAATTATATCGCAAGTAAAAACTTAGGTTTCAGAACGCATTACGACAGTGATATGGGTTTTGGAGTAGGACTGACATTTAATTATTAAAACCAACCCACAAGCCATACACATTGCCAAGTCGCACGAGCCGATACGCAAACCAAAACTTGGCAAAGAGTATGGCTTCCCAACAGTAACAGAATTGACCGACTATATAACGGACAAAAAAGAACAACGAAGGCACAACATCGGTTTTGCGTAATGGCGGGTTCAGCGCAAAATTGTAATTTTGTGCATCTAATTAGCATTTTGGTAGGCTGACAGTGAAGTGCATCTAAGTCCGCCACTTCGCAAAGCCGAGAACCGTTAAAAATCAAGATTTCCGAGTTCGATACCTCAGTGCCCGCATACTCCATAAGCTGTAGAATTTGGTTTTCATTTCGGTATTCCTTGATGACCTTATCCTGTTCGATGCTCAACTTCCGACTGAACTGGCCAAACTCGGTACCCGAAATAGTTTGAAAACAAGCATCCCCTACTTTCAAGTGAATAAGGTTTCCTTCACTTTTAGAAGTATACACAACCACCCTTTCGTTCCCGTTCTTTGTGAACACCGACTTCCTGAATCCAAAGCCCGTAGTACCTTCAGCAACCGAGCCTGGTTCTGTTACCTCCCATCCTTCCGCCTTTAAAAAGGCTTGGATATCCTCCAAAGAGGAGGTTTGCATGCGATACAACTCTTGCCTTGAAAAACAAGATGCTTCTGCATTCCAACTCGCAAAGAAAAGTACAAAGGCGAGTACTGCGCCTTTGTACAATGAATAAAACCTACTGCTCATGTTTTTGATGAAGTTAATCTTTAAAGAATTTAGATTTTTTGATGTTTAGCTCCTTCTGCTTCACATAGTCCTCCAGCTCCTTGTTGACCTCTTTGAAAGAAGCTGCAAAATTATCCTTACTAAAGCTCATGGCATTTCTATCGCCGCGGGCATAGGCATTCGTCACTTCGGTCACTTCCAATCCTGCACCTAAAAAAAGAAAGTTCCACTTGCCCGATTGCTCGCAGGTTTCCATCAAGGTTTTGATTGCCGTCGGCGAATACTGCTTGGAGGAGTTCTCTAATCCATCTGTCAGGATCAGCATGACTACATCGGCATCCGCATCACTCAAGGCCGCACCTGCCTTTTGGTTCAGGTAATGAATACTCTCTCCTATCGCATCGTTGAGCGAAGTCATCCCATCGGGGTAGATCAGTTCCCAGTTGATGCTAGCCTGATCCACGGGCATCAAACTATCTCCAAATCGTAGCACTTGATTGAATCCACAGTAGGAAAAGATCAGGGATGAGTTGGTATTCTCCTCCTGGATGCGCTTCAGGTCGCGGAGTTGGCTATCGATGACCTGTCTGGCTTCCTGCCAGCAGGAGTCCATGCTTCCGCTTCGGTCCAGCACGAGGTGGTAGTAGGTAGTTTTTTTCTTAGGCTGGATGGCTTCAGCGGAGGCGGGATTCAGGGTGTTTGTCATGGGTCTTGGGTTTGGAAAAAAAGGGTTAGAAAATTGATTAGGTACGCGTAAAAAAGAGGGTAATCGTAAAAATAATGTGCACTATGCGTTGGAGTACCCAGCGGAATACTCCAAAAAAGGAAAACTATCGGTAAACGAGTTTACTCGAGTAAATGATGTGAAAGATGGGATCCCAACCGAAAAGGGATAAAAACTCCTTACTTGCGAAAACGCTCTCGGGTTTGGATATGAAAAGAAAGCATTGTTCCTACCTGGTACAGCTGAAAAGGATTGTTAGCTGTCTCCAAAAAGGAATCTCGCTCAGCGGCTGTCAGGGCAAAGTATTTCACGAGTAGTTTGGCACGCTCCTGTTGAAACCAGCCTCGAAAGGCTTGAATGGCAGTTAGTAAGCTGAAGTCCAGGGAAAACGAGGTGCGGCAATTGACGCGGATCTCTCCGCGAACCTCATGTAAAGAGATGTCAAAATCCGTGCCATGAATCACCGTGTAGCGGAGCTCCATCCGCCGCTCGATATCTAGGATCAGGGGGATCATTTTCTCCTCCGGAAGGCCAACAAAGTCCCCCACTTGGAAGCAGATCAGGTCGGCTTCAAACTCTTCCACAAAGGAGACAAAGAGTTCTACGTCATGGTAAGTTTGAAGAAAGGCATCCCATCTCCAGACAATCTCGCCAAGGTCAATCCACTCCCCGCAGTCTTGGTAGGTCATCTCGTAGCAACGCAGCCAGTCATGGAGTTGGGAAACGTGGACCGGCCCCTGGGCCATCAGTTCTTTCCAGTTGGCCAACCCCTCTTGCGCTTGGTGGAGCAGGATGGGATAGTTTTCAGGGAGCTCCGTTCCGCGCTTTTCGTCCTCGTAGACCCAGAAGGTTAGCTGGCTGTTCGGTCCTTCAATCCTCTCGAAAGTCAGCAAGTCATGACAGGGATAGATGTCTTTGACGATAAAGTTCCCCTGCACATCTTGCTCGAGCACAAAGCGAAGGTCCAGGCTTTTGCCATCGGGGGAGCGGAACTGGTAGGCTGTTTTCCCTAAGTGGTTTTGGCAGGCTTTATTGCAGCAGGAACCAGGTATCACCTCAAGTGCATCGAAATACGATCCTTTTGTGCGCCAGTCCTTCCAAAAGTCATCCAAACGATCTAGAAAGTTGTCCTTGGATACCTCGTAATAGGTAAAATTTGGAGACAATAGATCCTCTAGGCCAGTACGATCCATACGGGCAAAACAATCTAAAATCCGATCTAACTGGGTAAGCATGGGCAAGTAAAAAATAAAGAACGCGGGGGAAAATGAATTATTATTGTTTTTCAAAAATTACTTTTTTGAGCCGGCTGTCTCCCAGAATGTAGTGAATGGATTAAAATAAGTTGGCTCAAAATCCGTTGAAAGAAATATGCATCGATCTCTCTTTTTTCTCATTCTACTTCTCGCTTCGTGCCAGCAAGCGAAAGAAGTACAGCCTGATATTCCCTGTCACCTGAGGTACCCTCATACTTGCAAACCTTTGGTTGTCATCGACGGAACAAAGCCCGACGTAAAGTTCCTCGGAAACCAGCAGTTGAATAAGTTAACTCACTACTTAGCGATGCAGGAACAAGTTGAAAGCCAGACAATCGGGTTTTCGGGAAGTTTTTCAGAGGTGTACCAAGGGTACGAAGCTCTGCAGCAGCAGGCGAGCTTGGAGGAGCTGACCCTGCTCCTTCGACATCCCTCACCCAATGTGCGCTACTACGCGCTGCTGGGCTTGGCGGAAAAAGATCCCCAAAACAAAACCACCTACTATCAGCAACTCGCAGGTAAGTATGATAGCCTAAATACACTGAATGGCTGTGTGGGTAGCTCGGGAGAACTCTGGGAATTTGTATTTTACAATGTGTTTGAAAGTGAAGAATAGAATTTAGGTAATTTAAAAAATCCTCAATTGAATAGTTTTTCCATCTAACCTCGCCTTTACTTTTTTGAATACTCCTTTATACTTATGAAAAAGGAGGTTCACATGTCAAATCAATTATTGAATAAGTACGCGGAGATTATTAGTTCTCTCAAGGCATCCAACGGGATAAAGGTTGTATCTGTCGAAGAGATACAGGATAATGAGGTTTTTCTAAGGCTGAAGGATTCATTCGAATCCTATTTTTCTGAAATAAGTGAGACCCAATTACCATTACTTATCCTGATGGATAAAATCTTTACTGCTGTAGAGATGAAAAGTGGTTACAAACTAAAGGTTCATAACTATCTGTTTTTTGAACTACCTGATGGTTCACACTTTAGATTTTCCCCTTATGGACCTGATGGAATTGAAATAAGTCGTATTTGGGTAAATCCTCAGCATCTCAATGGAGGGCTTGGTTCTGAGATGATGAACCTATTCTTTCAGTTTCTGATGGATTCGATTGGGTACATTCCTCCACTATTTTTGGAATGTACTGGGTCTGTTGGATTAGGGGATAATGCCCAAGTAACCACAATCTCCAAGCAAACCAACTTCTTCCGAAAGTTTGGGTTTAGGGTAAAGGATGGAAAAAATTATCCATCCTATGTGTCTATGTCAAGACCAAAGGAGGAAAAACAATTCCTTGGAATTTTTGACTCGGAGGAACTGAATCAGGAGTAAGTCATCCAATTAGTTCAACATCAACTTTTTGACCTTAAGCACGGTATTGAGGGAGACCCCTGCAATGGAGGAAACCTCAGTCAACTTATATCCCTTTTTGAGTAACGTAATTGCCTTTCGGTTTTTGGGCTTGGATAGGAAAGTAAGGGAATCTTCTTTGGAGCCAGGTTTTCTTCCCAAATACTTATTCTGAAGTTTGGCAATCGCAATACCTTCCAACTGACGCTCCTTAATTAGTTTCCGTTCCATTTCAGCCACAACACCCAATATGGATATAATCATTTTTGAAATTGGATTCTCTTCCCCTTTTTCATCTAAAGTGACAAGCCCCTGACTTATGAAGTGGATGGGGACTTTACGCTGTGCGGTGTAATAGATAAAATTGATGATGTCACGAAGGTCTCTCCCGCATCTGTCTATCTGCCAAACGGAGATGGAGCCAACCACTCCTGCGTCAATTAACTTTTTGAGTTCAATGCCACCTGTTCGGTCAAACATAGGGATGCTACCTGAACAGGTGTCTTCAATTACTTTGTCATAATTAGATTCGTTCACTCGCTGACGGTCGGTCTTTTGGTCGGCTGTTGAGATTCGGACATAGAGGATAGAAATAGACTTCATTTTTAGAATGGCGTTGTTATATGCTAAAATTAAAGCCGAAATATGGCCTATGCTGCATTTTTAGGCACTTTTCAGCCAAAAAAGAATATCAAAAAAAGGTAGACTTTAATTTTGAGCAGCATTCATGAAGACTACCAAAAAATGATTTTCGATTATCGTATGAATTTACAAACTAAAATATTTCTCAAGTCGAGAATCTATGTCTTTATATCTTTTCTGATCTTGTTTCATGTTCTCCTTCTAGAAAGAAGTTGATGAAATAGTAATCTCTATCACAAACCCCGATGTCTACGTAATTTTCGAATTCAAGTGAATCAGAGGGCTTATATCTTATTATCCGCA
>JACCDI010932492.1_pt1 | contig 13169 bp, 8 predicted proteins | sample 7442791 | NCBI WGS metagenome assembly JACCDI01 (sample SAMN15323434, study PRJNA562643) | freshwater metagenome | isolation source: river surface water | place: USA:Blue River Watershed | collected 2017-08-15
ACCGAGCGGGAACAATACATCCCAAAGACCCTTAATTGCAATGATTTATTACCGCTCGGTAATCTTTTACCTTTTTTAGCAATTTCCATTGATATATTACCGAACGGGAACACGGCAATAACTACCCCAGCCTATCGCCGCCCCACTGCGATGCTTGAATCCCCTTAGGCCTACATGTCTTTAACGAATATTATAAATACGAGGCGAGCGCTATGGGATGGACAGGCCCGTGGGTCCGGTTTGTCTCCGGTGATGCGTCCCGCCCACCCCCGCGGCCTTGCCGCCTTGCGTACTCTTTTTTCCGGCTGGTTGCGGAGGGCGACGCTGGCGCTGACGCTCATCCCCTTGGCGGCGGGGGCCGTCATCTACACCTCCGACGCCGACCTGGCCGCCAAGCTCCAAGCCTTCATCACGAGGGTGATCATCGAGCCGGTGCGCATCTGCTGCAACGCCGAGATCGGCGGCCGCGTCGTCTGGGTGATCGACCTGGACGGCCCCGGCAACGTCGACCCCTGCGCCAAGCCCAGGGACGAGATGAGCGCCATCGGCGACTCGAAGGGCAAGAGTTCGATCGACGTGCAGATGATGAACTACCGGCACTGGGCCTTCGAGTGGAAGGCCCCCGGGGATTCGGCCGGGGCGGGCTGCCTCTCGTGTGGCGGCGCGGGCGGCGGGGCCGGCGACGGCACGCGCCTGTGGTGGGGCCGCGTGCACCGCTTCCGCGAGGCCACGCAGCGCTCCTCCTTCGGCCCGTGCGTCTTCTCGCCCCTGGACTTCTCGCTGTCCCTGTGGACGCAGACCGACGGCACGCCGCGCGCCCAGCTCTTCCACCCCTCCTGGCAGACCGAGGTCTACTTCACCCCGGACGGCGAGGTGCTCCGCGACACCGCCCTGGGCGTCGGCCGACACCTGCGCCTGCTCGACGCCACCGGCGTCCCCACCATGGTCCCCGCCAACGCCGTCGCGGCGGAGTTCGAGGGCCTCGACGGCCGCGTCTGGACCTTCGGCCTCATCGCCGACGGCTCCGGAGGACTCCTCGGCCGCCTCACCGGCTGGCGCGACGTCTCCGGCCGCGGCGCCTCCGTCTCCTACGACGACGCCGGCGCCCTCGGCCCCGACGACCGCTTCCGCGTTTCCGCAGCCACCGACTCCTGGGGTAACGCGCTCTCCTTCTCCTGGACCCGCCTGCCTTCCGGCCGCTGGGCCGTCTCCGCCGTCTCCCTCCCGGGCGGCCGCTCCCTCTCCTACGCCTACGACCAGGGCGGCTTCCTGATCTCCTCCACCCAGCCCGACGGCGCCGTCGCTTCCTTCACCCGAACCGTCTCCGGCTCCAACGTCTCCGTCGTCCTCGACGACGCCGCCGCCGACGCCGGTAAGGCCCGCCGCACCGTCGCCCTCACCACCAACATCGGTTCCCTTTCCTCCACCACCTCCGCCCAGGGCATCACCTACTACCCCCAGGCCAGCGCCCTCGTGCGCACCGTGCGCAACGGCGCCGGCCAGGTCGCCTTCGCCGTGGCCAACGGCGGCAACTCCGGCTCCTCCTCCGCCGCCTGGCGCCTGGTCCACGAGGGCGGATCCTCCCTGCGCTTCGTCGACGGCACCAGCGAGTCCACCTCCTACCGCTCCTGGTCCTTCGACACCTCCGCGGCCTCCGCCTTCGCCGCCGTCTCCGGCGTCAAGGAGGCCCAAGGCACCTTCACGCCCTATTCCAACTACCTGGCCGTCGCCCGCGGCACGCCCCCGTGGCTCACCACGCCCCAGTCCGTCACCACCGACTACACCTGGGACACGCAGGGCAACCTCGCCAAGGAGGCCCCGCGCGGCGCCTCCGCCTCGCGCTCCTGGTCCCGCGACGCCTCCGCCCGCCCCTTGGTCGCCACCGGCCTCCACGGCCTCTCCGAACGCTGGAGCTACGACGCCACGGGCCAGCCCCTTTCCCACGAGGTCGGCCTGCGCCGCATCGCCGCCCCCGCGGCCTCCCTGCGCGCCCCCGGCCTGCGTAAGGAACTTTTCACCACGACCTCCGCCACCACGCTCGCCACCGTCGCCGCTGTCCCCGGCGAGGACGTCTCCGCCCCCGCCAAGCTCGGCGTCGTCGGCGGCCAGCGCCTCACCGGCTGGCTGCGCGTCCCCGTCGCCGGCTCCCACCGCATCGTCCTCAACGCCGACGACGAGGCCGTCCTCTACTTGGACGGCGTCAAGGTCCTGCGCTCCACCTGGCAGGGCGGCGCCGCCACCGTCACCCTGAACCTGTCCGCCGGCGACCACGCCTTCCGCCTCCTCCACACCCAGGCCGGCGGCCCCGAACGCCTCGACCTCTCCTGGTCCGGCCCCTCCACCGCGGGCGTCGCCCGCGCCTTCGACGCCGGCCTCTTCTCCCACGACACCGCCGCCGGCGAGCTCGTCGCCTCGCCCACCTCCGCCTACGCCAAGGAGACCTGGGAACGCGTCGCCTCCGGCCCCCTCAAGGGCCTCGCCACCGCCCACGTCTCCTTCGCCGGCCTGCGCACCGAGTTCACCTACGACGCCTACGCCCGTCTGGCCTCCGTGCGCGTGCGCGACGGCTCCGGCTGGGCCACCTCCACCATCGTGCGCGACGCCCAGGGCCGCGTCGCCGCCACCACCGATCCGGCCGGCCGCACCGCCACCTACGCCTACGACGCCCGCGACCGCGTCGTTTCCGTAAGCTACCTCGACGGCACCGCCGACACCTTCGCCTACGGCTCCGGCGCCGCCGCCAACCTCGTCGTCTCCTCCGTCGACCGCGTCGGCCGCTCCACCGAGACCGCCTACGACGCCGACGGCCGCGTCGCCTCCGTCACCCAAGGCCGCCTCCTCGCGGGCGCCGTCCAGGCGAACCCCTCCGTCACCACCTACGCCTACGTCACCGGCCGCACCGAGCCGCTCTCCGTCTCCACCGACGGCGACGCCGTCGCCTACGCCTACGACTACCGCTTCAGGCAGGTTTCCTCCACGCGCTCCCCGTGGGCCGGCGCCTCCGTCGCCCGCACGAGCGCCTACGTCGGCAACCGCCTCTTCCGCGTCGTCGACGACTACGGCCGCGCCACCTTCTACGCCGTGAGGTCCTGGGACGGCGCCGCCCTGCGCGAGGTCCGCGAACTCGTCGCCGGCGCCGCCGGCAACCCCGCGGATGGCGCCGCCGTGCTCGCCCTCTCCCGCTCGGCCGACCTCGCCATCACCGACCATGAACCCGACCAGGAAGGCCGCGACCTCGCCGTCACCGATCCCCGCGGCGCCCGCACCGCCTTCGTGCGCGACGACCGCGGACGCCTCGTCGGTTCCGTCGACGCCCTCGGCGCCGCCTCCTCGCTCACCCTCGACGCCGACGGCCGCGTCACCGCCGACCTCCCGCCCGCCGTCGCCGGCGAACCCGCCGCCGCCCGCTCCGTCTCCTACGACGCCCGCGGCCTCGTCGCCGCCGCCACCGACCGCCGCGGCAACGCCTCGTCCTTCGCGTACACCGTCGACGGCAGGCAGGCCTCCGTCACCGACCCCTTAGGCAACGTCGCCTCCACCGTCTGGCACCTCTGCTGCGCCCGTCCGCTCCTGAAGCTCGACGCCGACGGCGACGGCGTCGTCGCCCACTACCTGCCCACCGGCGAGCCCGTCCTCCAGGCCGCCGTGCGCTCCGCCTCCGGCCTCTTCGCCTCCTCCCGCGGCACCGCCGCCTCCGTCACCGCTTCGATTTCCTTGCCGGCCGACCGGACCTTGTCCGCCACGACCACCAGCTACGACTCCCGCGGCCGCCCCGTGCGCTCCACCCGCTGGCTCGTCGCCCCGCCGGCCGTATCCCCGACCTCCGTCCCCCACGCCGCCTCGCCCGCGCAGGGCCTCGTCACCGTCACCGACTACGTCGATTCGCCGGCCACCGACGCACGCCTGGCGGCGCTCATCTCCGCCGCCTCCGCCAAGGGCGCCGTCCTCCAGCAGGGGATGGGCTCCGCCGTCCTCGTCACCCGCCCCGACGGCGTCCGCGAGGCCGCCCTGACCGACGGCCTCGGCCGTCCCCTCGCCTCCGCGCTCCTCGCCCAGGACGGTTCCGTTTCCGCGCTGCGCGTCACCTTGGTCGACGCCGACCAAGGCCTCGTGCGCACCCGCGTGAGCGACGCCCTCGGCACCGCCGCCGCCTGGGCCGACGCCAACGGCTCCGTCCGCCGCTCCGCCGACGCGCTCGGCAACGCCTCCACCGCCGCCTACGACGCCGCCGGTTCGCTCCTCTCCTCGCTCGACGCGGAAGGCCGCGCCAGCACCCGCACCCTCGACGTCCTCGGCCGCGTCCTCTCGTCCTCCGACGCCTTGGGCAACACCGCCTCCTCCGTCTACGACGCCCGCGGCCGCGTGGTTTCCTCCACCGGCCCCGCCGGCGACGTCACCACCTACGCCTACGACGCCGACGGACGGACGCTTTCCTCCTCCGTCACCCGCTCCGCCGACGCCCGCGTGCGCACCGAACGCACCGCCTACGACGCCCGCGGACTCGCCACCTCCACCACCGACGGCGAAGGCCGCGCCACCGCCTACGGCTACGACGCCGCCGGCCGCCCCGTCCTGCGCACCCGCCCCGACGGCGCCTCCGCCAGCTCCACCGTCGATCTCTTGGGCCGCGTCACCGCCGTCGTCCACGAGGACGGCACCACCTCCGCCTACGCCTACGACATGCTCTCCCGCGTCGTCTCGCGCTCCGGCCCCGGCCTCGCCGAGTCCTGGTCCTACGACGCCTCCGGCCGTCCCTCCGCCGCCGCCCGCGGCGGCGTCGCCCTCGCCTGGTCCTACGATCCCTTCGGCCGCGTCGCCGCCGAGTCCCGCGACGGCCGTACCGTGGCCGCCTCCCGCGACGCCGACGGACGCCTGGCGTCGTTCTCCGCCCCGGGCATCGCCCAGACCTTCGCCTACGACGCCGCCGGCCGCCTCACCACCGTCGCCGTCCCCGGTCAGGCCGACGCCTACGTTTCCTACGACCGCTCCGGCCTCGAGTCCTGGCGCCTCGCCCGCGCCGGCGGTTCCGACGTGCTGCGCACCGACCTCCACCGCGACGCCGCCGGCCGCCCCTTGGAGGTCGCCGCCACCTCTTCCTCCGGCGCCCAGGCCGGCCTCCTGCGCACCCTCGATCCCGAGGGCGCCCCGCTCACCCAGGTCGACCAATCCGGCAAGGGTTGGTCGTTCTCCCGCGACCTCGGCACCCGCGAGCTCCTCGGCGCCCAGGAGCTCGGCGGCGGCTCCGCGGCGATTTCGACAGGGTATGATCTTTCGGGGCTCAGGGCGACGCATTCCGATCTCCTGTCCTCCGGTGCTTGGTCGAGCAACGCCGCTGGCGAGACCTCGCAGGCCCGCGGCCGTCCTGTCGTCAACGACCTCCTGGGCCGCGTCACCTCGCTCGACGGCTGGAACCACACCTACTCCTGCGACGGCTTGCTGCTGTCCTCCGAGCCCTCCGCTCCCGCCGAAGGCTCCCGCCGCTCAGCGCACGCCTACGACGCCCTCGGCCGCCGCGTGCGCACCGTCGTCCAGGCTTACGTCGGCGGACAGTGGGTCGCGTTCAGCACCACGGAGAGGGATTTTATCGGCAGGCTACCGCTCGGCATCGAGACCTCCTTCGCGGATGGAAGTTCGAAGAGCTGGCGCTTCCTCCGCGGTCCGGATGCTTCCGGGACGTTGGAAGGCGCCGGCGGCGCCCGCGGCGTCCTCGCCGTGTTGAAGGACGCCTCCTCCTGGAAGGCCGTCGCCGCGGATACTCTCGGCAACGTATTGGCCCTCGCCGGCACCAACGGCGACTTTACGCGCAGGACGTTCGACCCCTGGGGCAACCCACTGGTCCGCGACGCGTCCGGTTCGCTGCGGGCGGCTACGCTCAACGAGCGCCGTGCAGACTACGACGCACTCCCACTCGCCTGGGCCTCCCAGGAGATCGATCCCGACACCGGGCTCACGCATTACCACTTCCGCGAATACAGCCCGAGCCTAGGCGGCTGGATGACGCGGGATCCCATCGGGCTCGCCGGCGGCTACCTCAACCTCAGATCCTACCTCGGCAACAGGCCGATGGATGAGTTGGATGCGTGGGGAGAGGGGTCGCCTGACGTGTTCCACAAGAGCATGCAATCTACCGCGGAACTAAAAGCTACAAGAGAAGTTTTGCGGAAAGAGCTGGAGAGGACCGAAAGTATAATTCGCAGGGCGGCACCGATACAAAAGTCAGGATTCATCCTGCCGTCTGGTCCGTACATGCCTACGCCAGAATTCATTACACCGGACCAAACGGAATGTGATGAGGCATTCGGAGACTACACCGCTGCCAAGGAACGACTAGAGCAGCTATATCATGCCATCAAGATCTTCGACCGAGTAATCGACATCAGGGAAGCTATTTGGGGGAAGATCAGCAAGAGAGACCGCCTGTGGGATGCCACCGGGGGTAACGCGAAAGAGTTTGCCGCAATTCATAACGCCTTCCTACTGCCCGAGGATGGCCACCCGATGACAACGAATGGCCTGTGGGTTTCCGCCAAGCTAACAGAAACCGTAGGTAGAACTGAATACGCAGCAATCGAGCTAATGCTGACAGGCGGAGCGGCTGCGGCAGAACGATACCTGATAAAGGGAAGTGCAGCGGTCGTGAGGCCAACGATTGCGATTGCACCCAAGATTCAAATTGCCAGGAATCCGAACGTATACGAGGTGCTATATGAAGCACCAATAATCGGAAAAACAAGAGCCGCACACCGCGCATCAGCAAATAAGTTTCTGGCAACCCAACTAAAGCAAGACACCCAGTTTAGTGAGCTATTCAACAGACAACTCGGGACAGACGTCTTACAGCACATGCAATCAGGACGCGGCGCATTACTCAATCCTCCTGGGGCTGTATGGCATCATCCAGCAAACAACCCAAACGTGATGCAACTACTTATGAAAAGCGAGCACACATCCCCATCCTTGCAGCAAATCCTACACCCAGGAGGAGTGGGAGGATTTGGAAATTTCTATGGAAACTAAAAGTATACGAACAGCATCAATAAATACCGCCAAAACACTTGGAATAGACGTTTCGACAACACTTCCACTTATTGACTCACCATATCGAACAAAAAACGTCCATGAGACAATCTCTAGGATTCTAGCCATGAATGTTATGGCCGCGATAGCCTACGGATTCGACAAGACCAAAGGCATTGCATGGCTTAGCAGAGAAAAGCTCGAAGGCTCCCTAAGCGCACACGAGAAAAATTTTCTCTCAAAAGGATCCGGGGACACTACTCTCTTTAAGCTCCAAATTGAAGGAATGTGGGCACTTGCATGGTCTATCGGAGTAGTAAAAAAACTCGATTTCGCAAAAGACTGCGATGGGAAATTCGTAGAAGAACTACCAAACCTGAAACTCGATCAAGGAAGCGAAAACCTTAGAAGAATCGCAAACCAACGCCCATTAAAAGAGATTTTAGAGGCATGTGATCTAGCATACTGCCTCCATTCAGCAGTTCAAGAATCGCAGATAACAAACAAGAAAACGTCTAAAAAACTAAAACCTTACGTAATCCTCGAACGACGCCGCGCACTAGATTGGCTGCTAAGTGAGGAATCATGGGACGAGATAGATTTAGACACCTAAGCTTGATCGAATTATACTAATGGGAAGTGTCAGCCTGTCGTGACAGCGCCTTGATACTCTGGGGCTGTGCCGGACACACTGCTTATAGACAGTTTTAGTGTCATGCACACGGGCCGGAGGCCAGGGGGCCGCGAGGCGGCTGATTGGGTCACGCTAAACGGGCCTGCTGAAATGTTACTCAAGAGCTTGCCCAATCACCTAGGATAGCAACGACCCGTTTGCCCAGGGGGATGCGGTGAAGGATTCTATCAGCACAAGTAACCTTAAACGAGAGTACCACTGCTATTCCTGACAATGCCTTTGGAACACATAAACCGACCCCTTTTCAGAGATACGCCGGGCGATGGCATCCGAATCCTGTTTCTTAGCCACGCCCGAGAGAGCTTCGGCCATGCTGTACTGACTGGTGATGATTGTGACCTTGGCTTGGTCAATACGTCGCTTGATTAAAGCCGTGAGCACGCTGCCTGTCACGGGAGTAGCGCGACCGCTACCCAAGTCGTCGATGACTAAGACGGGGAAGTTGGCCAAGCGCGCCACCAGCCGGGATTCTGACGAATCCCGCGCACTTTCGGTAGACTGTGACACGAACTCGGACCAGGAGATGAACTCGAACTCGACGGAATGCTCCACGAAGTAACGGTGCGCCAAACAGCAAGCCGTACGAGTCTTGCCCGTGCCGGTAGGTCCAGCTAAGCAAATCACTAGGTGACGGCCATAAGCTTCAGCCATGGCCGCGTCGTGAGTGGCCACGTCCTCAAGCTTGCCACGATCGACAGCATCCTTGAACCCGACGGGAAGTAGGTCCTTCGCCCGTTGGGCCTTTGCCTCGACAGCCAATTTTTGCCTGTCCTCTTGATGTCGCTTCTCTCTGGCCAAGGGATGAGGGCACTCTCGATACTGGGCACAAGGAAGCAGGCACTTGCAGGTCTCCGCAGGAACAAGTTTTCGGCTCAGGTAACTCGCGACAATGTTAGGTGGCTCGCCATCTGATGGGGTAGTCATTCGTACTTGGGGAGGAAGTTATCTTTGGTCAACTTGCCCGAATCCGGCCCGCCGTGACGAGTTGGGGAATGTTGGTTGTAAGCAGGAGGCTTGGAATAGGACTTGGGCGGCCCAATGGCGCTGAAACCCTGAGAGATGCACTCCTTGAGCCGTTGAACCGTCTTTTCAGGACCAAGGTTGCGCAGCATGAAGCGCAATGTCTCGACATCCTGGGACAGCTTTACGCCCGATAGCCGGCGAAGGTCCCGGATATGCGAGATCCAATCCGCCCACACAGGGAGCAAAGCAGGTACTGCCGCCAAATCGACTGGAAGTGAGGTCTGAATGCTGACCGGAGGGGGCCAGGTCTCTCTCATTGTATTTTCTTGGGGGATAGGGGTTATAGGGGAAAGGGGGGATTCTTTCGGTACTTTACTAAGTACAGGTTGATCAAGGTCCTCCCCCACCCCGTCAGCGCGCCAGGCCTCGACCAGGGCAAGTGCACCGTCGGAATGCCTTACCAGCAGGCCAGCCGACACAAGCCCATGCAAGCAACCTATCGCACCGCCTCCCCTAGATCGGAGACCATCCGCCAAAGCGCGTAGGCTGACGGGCTTCCCGTCCCGGACAAACCTGCCGTCCGGATACCACATCCTTGCCTCGGCAATCAGCCGAAGCAGGAGCCCCAGCTCCGCCAAGGACAGCTGGGCGACGGCAGGCGACCCGCCGAACCAATCGGCAGGCAGCCTTATCTCCCTTCGTCTAGCCACGACTGCCTCCTCCTGCACATGCCAGATGGTCCCACAGGGGGGATTGCCGCGCCCATCGTTTGCCGGAGGCTTCCGGTTCCGATGAGCTGACCCTGCAAAAGGTCGAGGCGGTCTGGCTTGCGTGCTGGTGTTTCATGTCATGGGCCGACCAGAAGTCGGCATGGATAAAATCAAGCGACAGGTCCATCCGCGGATGGGCGCTAAAGCATCCGGAAAGAGAAGAGCGATGGACCGAAGGCAGCATCAGGCGTGGTCTGTTTTCTTGCTGTCCTTGCCTAGTCGTCGCCTGGCAGCGAGACGCGTGCCAGGAGATGCCCGTAGATACTCATCCAGTTGGTTCCTGGGGATTAGGCCGCTGCGCATCCGCGTGAGCTTTCCCTCCTCGATCCGTCGGTAGACCCACCAGATGCTTCGGCCGACGAGGGTCGAAAACTGCCGCGGGGTATAGCCGGCATAGTTGACGGGAACCTTGCCCGCCTCTTGGCAACTGGCGAAATTGCGGACGATGTCGGTCAACCCGTCCTCGAGGGATCCGATGCGCTTGCTGGTCTCGTCTATCTGGGCTTCGAGGCTGGTGAGCCGCTCAAGCATCTCCGCCACGTAAACGGGCAGGATGGCTCGCGGGCGGGGCGTCAGGCCGGAGGGCGCCGGCATGGGCGGCATAGGGTCGGGCTGCAGGGGCTCCTGTTGGCTCATTTCGGATTTTCCTCGATCAGGTTGGACATGGCACCGATGACGATGCGTCGCACCAGCGCGGATGGAGCCATCCGCAGAAGGACGGCATGCTCCCTGAGCCTGCGCATCTGCGGGGCGCTAAGCCTGAAGGTGACCGCGGCGGTCGCGGCCGGGGTCTCTTCTGTGGTCAACAGGGTGGCCCGGGAATCGTGTTTTTGCGAAGAAAGGTTTTCCATGCGGATGGCATCATCCGTGAAAAGGCCCTTCATGTCCTGCCGAATGGATTTATTTTTGCTCATCAGGGTTCGATGAATCCGTGACCAGCCTGAAAAAGGCGTCAGCGGCCTCCATGATACGCTTCTGGGCCTTGCTTATGGAGGACGACCAATAGGAGGGAGCCGGGTTATATGCCCTCCCACCCATCAAGTTGACGCCATACTCGGTGGCGCTGGCCGACGGCTCACCGAGGAACCCGCGGAAAGTAGCGTAATCCTTGCCCTCGAGTCGACCGATGGAGTACCTGAGGAAAGCCAGATGCAGGAGACTGTGGGAATGCCTCCCGCCACTCATCTTGGCCACCGTCTCGCTGGCATCCAGGAATTGCAGGACCTTCCTGATTACCTCCTTCTTGTTGATGGCCCCGACACTCGCCCTAGGCATGAAGATCTCGAGGCTCCGCCTGTGCGGATTGAACAAGCGCCAGTCCCCCAGTTCCTTCTCGTTAGACCAGATGACCTCGATGGACTGATCTGACTTCAGCTCTAGCATGACGCGTTCCAAGACAGGCAGGATGTCTAGCGACGGGGGTATTTGGTCGATATCGCAATGCACATGCCGCCGAAGCCTTGCCACGACGTGCAGCATCTCCTTGAAGAACGGCGGCCAATCCGGATTAGCCCCCTTGCCGGTGCATAATAAGCCAAGCCGGTCGTCATCCAAGCGCCACAGCAGGTTCGGATCAAGCCCCTGACGGACCAGCCGCTCGCGGACCAGCCGGATGGCTTCCCGGAAGTACTCACACTGCATAACGACGACCTCGATGTCCTCGGACGGGACCCAGCGGAAATCGATTTCAAGCAGGCTCCTTGGGACTGGGTGCTTCTTTAGCTCACTGGCAACGAGGCGGCGGCGGGCTGGACCGCGACCCGCATCGCGCCTCGGGCGATGCGTACGGGATGGGGGATGTGGGGATTGTTCCATGGGTAGTTCGGCGTCGGCCATGACCTTCGCACAATGACATTGAGCGCCCCGATTGTCCGCCTGAACAGCCGGAAAGTTTTTGCAGGATTAACTTTATTCTCCAGGATTACACCTAACGGGGAAAAACCTACTGACAGCCCGTAACGCTGGCACGGTTCCTAACGCTTGAAAACGACTCGGAATCCGGCCCGAGATCCGCGTTGGCACGAATTGAAACGACATGTCGGCAAGAAAATGCCCCGTTTTCGCACCATGAAAACGAGGCGAAAAGTTATGCGCATTATAATCACAGACCGTGCACCAACATCACAGTGCAAGCATCTTCAAGGCCACTGAGCCTTAGGAGGCATAGTCCGCTTTCGCGACGGTCCGCGCAGACGGATCACCTTGCCTAACGATTCGGAATAACGCTCCCGGTAGGAAGGCTTGGGCGGCGCCAAAGGATCGGGCACGATCCGGAAATACTCCTCCGCGTCGGAATGCCGCGCGCATCCTCGGTAGTGGCGATAGAGCATATGTTGGTTGGCATGCTGCATAAGAAGCGCCGTCCGACCGGCATCCATGTGCAAAGCCACGTGGAAGGAGCAGAACGAATGCCGGAGGATGTTCCCGGGGTTCCGGACCCCCGCCCTGGCGAACAATGCCGCCTTCTCCTTGGAATACACCGGAGAGCTGAACCCGAAGGCCCCCTCGATCTGCTTGGCCTGCTCCAACCACGCCCAGAGGTTGTCGGGGAGCTTCTCGAGAAGATAACGTCGGCCCGTCTTGTGCTTGGACGCAGGCAGCAGGATGCTGCGTTCTTCGAAGTTGATGTCGGACAGCTCAAGACGGAAAGCGCTGGAGGCCCGCAGCCCACCGAAGGCCTCCAGGGCGATCATGCCGGCCATGCGGGTGCCTTCCGCCTCCTTGAACAACTTCCGGGCATCATCCAAGGACAGCACCTGGATCTCCTCGGAGTGCTTGCGCCGAAACTGGATGGCGGAGCAGGGATTGCGGTTGACCCACCCCTCGGCCACGCAGCGGTTGAAGAACATGGACAGGGTACGTAGATGGTGGTGCACCGTGGTCCGGGACAGCCCCTTGGCCGCCAAGGCCTCAAGCCAATCACGGATGTCCTGGGGCGTGATGAGGTTGGCGGCCTGATGGAGGTCCCTGCCCTCCAGGAACCTGCCGATGTAGTTCCGCAGCCAGAGGTTCATGCCAGGCGAAGTATCCTCCTGCTGGCGAGCAGCCAGGAACCTGTCCCGCATCTCCCCGATCGGCATCCCATTGACCAGCTTCTGGTGGGTGTTCCAAACGGCCAGGACGTCGGACAAGGGGGCCTTGTTGGTGGCCTCCCTGAACTGGCGCCACATCTCCAGCTCCCCCGGGGTCAGGTCGTTGGCGGCGGCAACCTGTCCTTTCCTTCGGACCTCTTGGTAAAGCCTCTCGGCGTAGGTCATGGCGTCCTCATGGAAACGGAAGGTCCTGTACCGTCGGCCCCCGGATGAGCGCCAGGAGACCTGCCAGCTGCCGGCCGTTTCGCGGCGTGGGAATACTTTGATGCCCCCGTCGAAAGTGACGGAACCAGGCGTGGGATTGGGGTGCATGTAGGCGGGTTTCATACCTCCGATGCGAGACGCATGAGGATGGGTGCATTTCCCATCTTGAGACCGCCTTTGGTCAACGTTGCCGCGGTTTTGCCGCGTCAAAACCGCTTTTTCACGCCCACCTTGCCTACGCCCGCAAACGCAATTCGAGACGCAAACGCACGCAAAGTCCGTTTGAGGGGGTTTTTCCGCGTTAAAGTGGCGGAGAGGATGGGATTCGAACCCACGATACCCTTTTGGGGTATACCCATTTAGCAAACGGGCGCTTTCGGCCACTCAGCCACCTCTCCAGGTCCCTCGTTGATTCGAAGGAAGTTCAGT